>Ga0307281_10000072_pt1 | contig 21249 bp, 17 predicted proteins | sample ER_DNA_120_FD_194486 | JGI IMG/M metagenome (GOLD analysis project Ga0307281, IMG submission 194486) | Bulk soil microbial communities from the East River watershed near Crested Butte, Colorado, United States - ER_DNA_120 | ecosystem: Environmental > Terrestrial > Soil > Floodplain | place...
GCTGTGCGCCTGCTCGAGCGACCGCGAACTGCCGACCGGCGAGCCGAGCTTCTATCGCAGCATGGCGGCGTCGGGTGCGCAGGTCGACGCCGCGACGGCGGCGTCCATGATCTCCGGCTACCGGACCAACAACGGGCTGACACCGGTCACCGTCGATCCCGCGTTGATGAAGATGGCGGAGGCGCAGGCCCAGGCCATGGCCAGCCGCGACAAGCTCGACCACGACGCGATCAGCACCTTCCGCGACCGACTCAAGCAGGGCTACCGCGCGCGCACCGCGGCGGAGAACGTCGGCGCCGGCTATCACACCTTGGCGGAAGCTTTCTCGGGCTGGCGGGACTCGCCGCCGCATCGCGCCAACATGCTGCTCAGCGGCGCGACCCGCATGGGCATTGCCACGGCCTACGCGCCGAAATCGAAATTCAAGGTGTTCTGGGCATTGATTCTTGCCGAGCCCGACGACCAGCGCGGATAAGACGTTACGCGGCCTTGTTTGCTTGCAGTGATGGTCGATCGCGCGCCATCGAGGCCGATCCCGGCGGCCCGGAGCCGCAGTCCTTTTGTACAGTCCCCGCTTCCGTTAGATTGCGCCCACTATGGACACTCTCGACATCGCCGTGCGCCTGGGCGTCGCGACCCTGGTCGGCGTCATTCTGGGCCTAAATCGTGACCTTCACGGCAAGGCGACGGGCGTGCGCACGCTCGGCCTTGTCTCCCTCGGGTCGGCATTGGCGGTGTTGTCGATCAACAAAGGCAGTAGCGCCGAGGCGAGCCGCGTCATCCAAGGCATCGTAACCGGCGTCGGGTTTCTCGGCGCCGGCGTGATCGTCCGGAATGCCAAAGGCCATCTCGTCCATGGACTGACTACGGCGGCTTGTGTCTGGGTGACCGCTTGCATCGGCGCCGCTTGCGCCATCGCCGAGTGGCAGGTCGTCGTGCTGGGCGCAGTGTTCGTCCTGGTCATTCTGATTTTCGGCGGGGCCTTCGAGAAGGCGATCAGCCGGCGCTGGCTGCGCCAGGAGCCAGTGGAGGCCCAGCAGGAGACGCCAGGCACACCGCGCGCGCCTGGCTCGGAGCTGTGAATGAAGCGATCGCGTTAGGCGAGGTGCTCGTCAGTCAGCGCGAACAGATCGCGCCCGAAGCTGCCGCGGGCGTCGTCGAGCAACGGCTGCACCGCGGCACGGAAGGCATCATGCTCCCTGGCCGTGAGCTCGACGATCTCGCAACCCTGCGCCTCGATGGCTTTGCGTGCGTCCTTCTCCTCCTGCACGTGGAGCCCACGCTGGAAGGCGACCGCGTCCGTGATCGCGCTTTGCATGGCGCGCTGAAGGCGCGCGGGCCAGGCGTCGAAGGCGGTGCGATGCAGGAAGATCGGCCGCGAGATGTAGAAGTGATTGCTCAGCGTGTGAAAGCGATGAAACTTGTGCACGCCGTAGGTCACGGTGTTCGAGAGCGGGTTCTCCTGCGCGTCGATGGTGCCGGCCGCGATCATCTTGATCGCCTCGGTGAGGTCCATGCGCATCGGCACCGCGCCCAGAAGCTCGAAGGTCCGCGCCTGTACTTTGCTCGGCAGCACCCGGATGGTGAGCCCGCTGAGGTCGGCGGGCAGGCGCAGCGGGCGCACCCGGTTGGAGATGTGCCGAAAGCCGTTCTCGAACCAGCCGAGAATGCGGTAGTTCACGCGCTCCTCGACCTTGCGCGCCAGCAAGTCGCCGAGGGCGCCGTCCATGGCCGCGCGTGCGGCCTGTGTGTTTCCGAACAGGAACGGCAGGTCGACGATGCCGAGCTCAGGCACCCGATCGGTCAGGTAGCTCGACGATTGGTAGCCCAGGGTCAGCAGCCCATGCTCCACCAGCCACAGGATGTCCTCGGCGCGATAGCCGAGATCCATGACGTTCCAGATGTATTTGATGTCGACCTCATCGCCGAATTCGGCCGACAGCCGATCGCCGATGAATTTGAGCGCGCGGCTGAAGCCGGTGCTCGCGGGGCCGTAGCCTCCCATGCGAATCTGGATCGGATCGGGCATTTCGCTCTTTCGTCAGGACGTCGGCGGGGGTGGCTGGCTCATCGCCACCGCGATCCCCGACGCGGCCAGGCCGACGCCGAGCGCGAGCAGAATACCCCCGACGCCGGTGGCGGCGGCCACGAGACCGGCGAGCGCGGGAAACACGATCTGGCCGACCCGATTGCCGGTCATCCGCAGCGTGAGCGCGGTGCCGCAGACTTCCGGCGGCGCGATATACATGACGCCCGAAAGGGTCAGCGTGGATGCGATGCCCATGGCGAAGCCTAAGAGGACGAGCACCACGTACATCGTCGGCAGCGAGAGCGGCAACGCCAGCACCAAGAAGCCGGCGGCGCTGCCGAGCATGCTCGCCAGGGTGAGCGGCAGGCGGCCGATGGCAAAGATCAGCCGGGCGTAAAAGGCGCGTGAGACCAGCGACGCCGCGGCGCGAACGGTCAGCAGCAAGCCGATATTGTTGGCATCGATGAGTCGTTCCGCTCCCAGCGCCGGCAGATAGATCACCAGCAGATCCAGCGCGGTGACGGTCACCACGCTCGACAGCATCACGGCGGGAAATCCACGCAGCTTGAGCAGGCGGCCGACGGGCATGAAGTTGCCGGAATCGTGATGGCGCGCCTTCGGCGGGGCCGCCTTGATCAGCAGCGCGACCAGCACGCTCAACGTCGCTGCGATGAGGCCGATGGCGAACAGAAGCCCGGTGGGCGGCAGCGCCGCCGAGCCGCCGAGCCATCCCACGACAAAAGGGCCCAACCCCTGTCCCACCGACGCCGCAACCATGTAGTAGCCGAGCGAGGCTTCCCGGCTGCGGGTCCGGCCCGCGCGCACCGCCAGCATCTGATGGCCGGCCATGCAGAACATGTGGCCGAAGCCCAGCAGCACGCTGAACCCGAGCAGGTGCAGGGCCGATCGCGGCCACGCCCAAAAGCCGATGCAGGCCAGGAAGACCAGGGCGGCGCCGGTCCGGGTCGCCTTGGCGTCGTTGCCCCGATCGATCCAGCGGCCGACCTGCAGCGCCGTGAATACCGGGATGATGGCGAAGCCGGTGGCAATGATGCCGAGCCAGAGCACGGGCAGGCCGAGCTCGATCGCGCGATACGAGGTGGTGATCCGGATGATCAGGATCAGCGTCTGGGTCAGCGTCACGTGGACGAGGAACGGAATCAGCAGGCGGTAATCGAGGTCGCTCCCGGGAACGACGCGCGCGCTCGGCTCCTCACTCATCGACGGATCGTTTCTCCTGCCCGAGCCTGACGAGGCGGCGGGATCTTAATCATCTGTTTACCGGTTGCCGCGCATGCCGCAAGGCCGCGCGCTCCGATTGCGCATGCGGTGAGCGCAGGCCTGCTCATAGGAACATATTCAGCGATGCAAGGGGGGAGTGAACAGCGCGGCGTGAACGTTCAAAGCCGCGGACGATAGCCATCCGCGGGGAAAACAAGCGCCCTTGCCACAACGGCCGCCGTCAATTGGTCCCGTCGAGGTCAATTTTTTTCCTTATTTGTCAATTCAACTCCCGCTGTTGTTTCGGGGATCTTCTTCTGGGGTTGGGGACTACTCTCTCTATCGTCCGGCTTGGAAAGCGCGCGCGTTGACACGTCGTCGCCCTGGGGAGGGTTACACGTGCGCCATATCCATCGGGACGACTCCTCCCAGAGTTGATCGGCAGGGGGGAGTTCCTTTGGTCTCACAGTCGATTGCTGTGATGCGTCACCCGCGTGTGCTGCCGGCACCGCGACGGACGCCGATAAGGGTAGGGCCGCCGCTCCGGCAGTTGCCGCCCGCGCTCCGCCGGGCCGCGATCGCACCGACCCGCCGACCTGCCATTCCGCTGACGCTGCGCCGCCCGATGATCGCGATGGCCCTCCACCGGCCCGCGCTCGCGCTCAATACCGTGCTCACGCATGGCGTATTCGCGATCAAGCTCGTCGCCGGGGTGCTGGCGGCGGGGACGGTGGCCTTGGCCATCATGAACAATCGCGACGTCAAGCCGGCAACCACGGGTGCCACCACGGGTTACGAGCTCGCCAGCATCGGGGGCGTCCCGGGCCTGGGCGGCAATGAGACCGTGGTCTTCCGTCGTCCGTCGGCGCGGGTGCAGGAGCCGATCGCCGCCGCCGACGAGAGCGATCAGCCGGTCTCGTATTATCGGCGCGCGATCCAAACCATTCGCTTCCTCAACCCCACGCCGCGCGTGGCGTTGGCCTCGGCAACGCCAGAATCCTCGCGCGGTTTGATCAAGGTGCACGGCTTCGCGACCTTCGCGCCGAAGGAAGGCGTGGAGCCGGATGGCAGCGGGAGCATCCTGCGCCGCGATCGCAAGCCCAGCGGCGGCAGCGCGATGGATGAGATCGACGACTACCTCTGGGAGGTCTATCAGCGCCAGCCGGTCAAACGTGATTCCACCGGCGACTTCACCTGGAAGGATCCGGCTGCCGCCAGCCGCATGGGCTTGTCGCTGCAGGAATACGTGATCGAAGGGATGGACCCCGGTTTCCGCGAGCGGCTCTATCGTGCCGGCCGCGCGATGGACGCCGACGGCATTCAGTGGTCCATGCTGAGCGCGTTCCGTGACGACTATCGCCAGCGCCTCGCCTCGGGCTTCAAGGCGCGCACCGGCAACTCGCTGCACGGCGGCAGCCGACGGACCGGCGGTTACGGCCATGGCCGCGCGATCGACATCACGACCGCCGAGGGCGATGCCCAGGTGGTCTGGCGATGGGTCGACGTTCACGGCTCGAAGTACGGCCTGCAGCGTCCGATGCCTGGAAACGATCCGGCGCACATCCAGCAGGCGGGCGAATGGAAGAAGGGCTCGGCGGTGGCGACACGCGAAGCGCGCGGCCGGGTCGCAGGCGCCGGCGGCGGACGGCACAAGCGCAAGGTCAGATTCGCGCGGCGCTAGTGCGGTGGATTTGACGTTCCTATCGTTGGGCCGCAAGCACGCTGAGCAACTTCCGACGACACCGTCCACGGGCGCGTATGGGCATCAGCAGGATGTTTGACACGCTGGGCCAGGGCGGCAGACGCACCAACCCAGCGCTGGACCTTGCGGGCACGCCTCACTAGCCTGCGCCGCGATGTATGCCCCTCACGTCCTGCCTGCCGCGAGCGACTACGACGCGCTCTACCGCGCGTTCCGCTGGCAGGTGCCGGCGCACTACAATATCGGTGTCGACGTATGCGACCGCTGGGCCGCCAGCGAACCCGGCCGCATCGCAATCTTTCACGTGGGCGCAAACGGCGCGGTGCAGGAGATCAGCTACGGTGCGTTGCGCGGGAGCTCGAACCGGCTCGCCAATGCGCTCGCGGCCCATGGCATCAGGCGTGGTGATCGGGTCGCGATCCTGCTGCCGCAAGCTCCGGCGGTGGCGGCGAGCCACATCGCCATCTACAAGCTCGGCGCGATCGCGCTGCCGTTGGCGATCCTGTTCGGGAACGAGGCGATCTCCTATCGCCTGCAGGATTCCGGCGCCCGGGCGCTCATCACCAACGCCCAGGGAGTGGAAAAGCTCGCGGGCGCCCGCGCCGCCATGCCCGACCTCGAGCTCGTGCTGTCGGTCGATGGCGCGGCGGACGGCGCCGAGGATTTTCACGCGGTACTCGCGCGCGCGGCTGACGAATTCACCCCCGTCGCCACCAGGTCCGACGACCCCGCGCTGATGGTCTATACCTCGGGCACGACCGGTCCGCCGAAAGGCGCCCTGCACGCCCATCGTGTGCTGATCGGTCATCTTCCCGGCATCGAGTTTCCGCACGAATTCCTGCCGCAACCTGGCGACCGGTTCTGGACCCCGGCGGACTGGGCCTGGGCCGGCGGTCTGCTCAACGTCCTGCTGCCGGCCCTGCGCTACGGCGTGCCGGTGGTGGCGCAGAAGGTCGAGAAGTTCGATCCCGGAGAGGCCTACGCGCTGATGGCGCGGATGAGCGTGCGCAACGCCTTCATCCCGCCGACGGCGCTGCGGATGCTGCGCTCGGCACCGCCTCCGACGGCGGGCATGCGCCTGCGCTCGGTTGGCTCGGGCGGCGAGGCGCTCGGCGCCGAGACCTTTGAATGGGGCAAGTCGGCGCTGGGCGTCACCATCAACGAGTTTTACGGTCAGACCGAGTGCAACCTGGTGCTGGCGTCATGCGCGGCGCTCGGCGTTTCGCGCGCCGGCGCGATCGGCAAGCCGGTGCCCGGCCACACGGTTGGGGTGATCCGGCCGAACGGCTCGCAATGCGGGCCGGGCGAGCTCGGACAGATCGCGATCAGGCGGCCCGACCCCGTGATGTTCCTGGAATATTGGGGCAAGCCCGACGCGACCCGCGACAAGTTCATCGGCGACTGGATGACCACGGGCGACCAGGGCGTCACCGACGCCGAGGGTTATGTCCAGTTCATCGGCCGCGACGATGATGTCATCACGTCGGCGGGCTACCGCATCGGCCCGACCGAGATCGAGGATTGTCTGATCCGGCATCCGGCGGTGGCGCTCGCGGCGGTGGTGGGCAAACCCGATCCGGTGCGGACCGAGATCGTCAAGGCTTTCATCGTGCTCAAGTCCGGACAGGCGCCGAGCGACGCGCTCGCGGCCGACATCAAGGGCTTCGTCCGGACCCGGCTCTCCGCGCATGAATATCCGCGCGAGGTCGCCTTCATCGAGCACATGCCGATGACCACGACCGGCAAGGTGATCCGCAGATTGCTGCGGGAGCGAGCATGATGCCGCGCGCGAGCGTTGCGGCGCATGGCTGCATCGCGTCCGCCCCCGCACGTGCGAGCCGCCTCGCAAAGCAGAAATGGATGGCATAACCTTCGCGCTATCGCCCAAGAATGGACATCCCTTAACGGACATCCCATGGAAACAGCTGCAAGGCGCAAGACCAACAGCCCGTCCTATTCGACCGCTTATTTTTTCCTGGAGGGGCTCAGCGAGCTCGGGATCGAATATCTATTCTGCAATTTCGGCACCGATCACGCGCCGATCATCGAGGAGATCGCGCACCGGCGAAAGCGCGGCGATGCACTCCCCACCATCATCACCTGTCCGCACGAAAACACCGCTGCGCACATGGCGGCGGGCTACGCCTTCGTGACTGGACGCGGCCAGGGTGTGCTCGTCCACGTCGACGTCGGAACTGCGAACACCGCGACGGCGATGCACAACATCTTCCGCAGCCGGTTGCCGGTGCTGCTGATGGCCGGCAAGGCGCCCTACACCACCGGCAACGAGCTGGTCGGCTCGCGCGACACCTACGTGCACTTCGTGCAGGAGCCGTTCGATCAGGCCAGCCTGGTGCGCCCCTACCTGAAGTGGGAATGGACGCTGCCATCCGGCATCGTGGTGAAAGAAGCGCTGCGCCGCGCCCACTCCATCATGCAGAGCGATCCGCAGGGGCCGGTCTACCTGATGATGCAGCGGGAGACCCTGACGCAGCCCTGGAGCGTGGACGACGTTCGCAGCTTCGGCGCCGACCAGCACGGCAGCACCGCCGGCGGCGGCGCCGATCCGAAGCTGGTATCGCAGCTCGTCGACCGGTTGCTGGCGGCCAAGAGTCCGATCCTGATCACCGGCTATGCCGGCCGCAGTCCGCGCGCGTCCGAATTGATCACGGAGCTGGCCGAGTTCGCCGGCATCGGCGTGTTCGAGTCGAACATGACCAACAATATCTCGCACGACAGCCCGTGCTTCCTCGGGTTTACGCCCGACAAGCATCTGCCCAACGCCGACGTGGGCCTGCTCGTCGATGTCGACGTGCCGTGGTTCCCGAGCGACGTCGAGGCCAATGCGAACACGTTCTGGGCCCATATCGACGTCGACATTCTCAAGCCGGCCTCGCCGATGTGGACGTTTCCCGGCCATCTGCGCATGCAGGGCAGCAGCGCGCGCATTCTCGAGCAGGTGGTGGAGGAATTGAAGGCGCGAGCGACCCCCGCTTTCACCCAGGCGGCGCAGGGGCGGGTCGCGCGGCTCACCGCCGAGCGCGATGGTCGTCTCGACCGCGCCAGAAAGCTCGCCGCCGACAAGGGCAAGCGGGACGCGATCAATCCGCACTACCTGTTCGCGGAGCTCGGCAAGCTGCTGGCGCCTGAAGACCTGGTCTTCAACGAAGGCGTCCGTAATGCGGGCGCCGCCCTGATGCAGATCGATCGGCCACTTCCGGGCACGATCATGCGCGCGGGCGGCGGCGGCCTGGGCTGGTCCGGCGCCATGGCGCTCGGCGCCAAGCTTGCTGCCCCGGAGCGGCTGATGGTGCAGATCGTGGGCGACGGCAGCTTCTATTTCGGCAGTCCGTGTTCGGTGTTCGCGGTGGCACAGCATCACAAGCTGCCGATCCTCGCGATCGTGCTCGACAATTCCGGCTGGTCCGCGGTGAAGGAATCGACCCTGCGGGTGTTCCCCGACGGCGAGGCCAAGTCGGCGAACGAGTTTCAGGCCGGGCTGATGCCCGGCGTCGAGTTCGGCAAGATCGGCGAAGCGTTCGGCGCCTATGCGGAAAAGCTCGACGATCCCGCCGAGGTGCCGGCGGCGCTCGCGCGCTGTGTGAAGGAGGTGCGCGGCGGCCGCTCCGCGATCCTGCACGCCCGGGTGACGCCGCTGTGATCTGCCGCCTCGTGCTGAACAGCGTTGCGAAGCGACGCGGCTCGAAGCATCGTAGGCGGGCCATGGCCGACTTGCGCGCTTAACAATGAAAATCCCGGGCTAACCCGGGATCAATCGTCGCCTAATCTTCGAGACGCGCTCTCGCGTCTCGTCGGGGTAAGGGCGCGGAGAGGGAGGACTGATGCATAAGTTCGCGGGACCAGCAGTGCTCGCCGTCATGATCATCTGGGCTGCGACGCTGGCGCCGGCGCAGCCCGCGCGCTATCCCAGCCGCACGATCGAGATCGTGGTGGCCTACGGCCCCGGCGGCTCGACCGATCTGGTGGCGCGTGCGCTGGCGCAGAAGTTTCAGGATCGTCTCGGTCAGTCGGTGGTCGTGCTCAACAAAGCCGGCGGCAGCGGCACGGTCGGCGCCGCGCTCGCGGCGCGCGCCAATCCCGACGGTCATACGCTTTATGTCGGCTACACCTCGGAGACGGTGATCGTGCCGCCGCTGGTCAAGAACGCCAAATATTCCATCGACGACTTCGAGCCGATCGCGATCACCGGGCTGGTGCCGCTGGTGCTGATCACATCGAAGAACATTCGCGCCAACACCGTGCGCGAGCTGATCGAGGAATTGCGCGCCGCGCCCGGGAAGTTCACCTTCGGCGGCGGCATCGCGAGCCCGCCCCACGTCATGGGCGCATGGTTCAACCGCCTCAACAATCTCACCGTCACCCATGTGCCCTATCGCGGCGGCGGGCAGGCCGTGGCCGACGTGATCGGCGGCCACATCGACATGTTCTATGCCGGCCTTGCCGCCGCCAAGGGCGCGATCGATTCCGGTGCGGTCAAGCCGCTGGCGGTGACCGGCGACGCGCGCTCACCCGCGCTCCCGAACGTGCCGACCTTCAAGGAGGCCGGCGTGACGGATTTCGACCTCGTCAGCTGGAACGTGCTGCTTGCGCCCAAGGGGACGCCAGCTCCGATCCTTGCGCTCCTGCGCCAGGAGACCGCGCTTGCGCTCGACGATCCCAAAGTCCGCGAGCTCTATGCAACACAGGGTGTGGAAGCGAGTCCGAGCCAGGACGTGAAGGCTTTCCTCGTCAAGGAGCGCGACAATTTTGGCCGGGTGGTACGCAGCCTGGGCATCACAATGGAGTAGGACATCGTCCGCGAGCGCGACTGATCGCCAACGGCCAAGATGATCCTGCGAAGGAGGGAAGGCCGTGTGCGGACGCCGGCGTTCACGCAAGTGAACCTAAGCCAGCGGCGCGACCGTGCCGATATAGGCGGCGATAACGCGAGGATCCTTCAGCACGTCAGCGGGGGCGCCCTCGGCCAGCGTCCGTCCGTAATCGAGGACGTGGATACGATCGGCGAGATCGGCCACCATCTGGAGGTCGTGCTCGATCCAGATCATGGTGATGCCGAGTTGGTGCTTGATGCGCAGGATGAAGCGCGCCAAGTCCTCGCGCTCGTCACGATTGAGCCCGGCCGACGGCTCGTCAAGCATCAGGATCGTCGGCTCGAGCGCCAAGGCGCGCGCGAAGCCGACGAGCTTCTGGATCCCGAACGGCAGGCCGGCGACGGGCGCGTGGCGATAACGCTCGAGCTCGACGAACTCGATGATGCGCTCGACCGCCTCGCGGTGGCGCATCTCTTCGCGCCGCACGCCCGGAAGAAAGAGCATCTCGGCCAGTGGGTTGGTGCGGATGCGCGCGTGCCGCCCGGTCAACAGATTGTCCAGCACCGACATTTGCGCGAACAACTCACCGTGCTGAAATGTGCGCGCGAGCCCGAGCCGGGCGATCTCGTGCGGCGCGCGGCCTGCGATATCGTTGCCGCGCACGCGGATCGCACCATCGCCGTGGTAGATGCCGCTTACGCAATTGAGCACGCTGGTCTTGCCGGCGCCGTTCGGGCCGATCAGCGCGAACAGCTCGCCCGCTTCAACCGCGAGCGACACGCCATCGAGGACCGTGAGTCCGCCGAAGCGCAACGTGAGGCGGTCGAGCGCGAGCTCAGCCATACCACCTCCGGCTGCGGCGATATTGCTTCACGTCGCGATAATTCCTGCGCTCGCCGCTCTTGGAACCGAGATAGAACTCCTGGATGTCGGGATGGCTGCGCAGGCGCGCGGCGGTGCCGTCGAGCACGATCCGGCCGTTCTCCATCACGTAGCCGTAGTCGGCGATCTCCAGCGCCACGGTCGCGCTCTGCTCGACGATGAGGATGGTGATGCCGAGCTCGCGCCGGATTTCGATCAGCCGGCGCAGCAGATCTTCCACCACGACCGGGGCGAGGCCGAGCGAGAGCTCGTCGACCAGCAGCAGCTCGGGCCGGCAGACGATGGCGCTCGCGAGCGCCAGCATCTGCCGCTCGCCGCCGGACAGCAGCCCGCCGATGCGGGTCTTGAGCTCGCCGAGCCGGGGAAAGAACTGGTAGACCAGCGCTTCGCGCCGCCGGTGCTCCGCATGCGACGTCCCGCGCGGCACCGGCGCGACGAGGTTCTCCGCCACGGTGAGGTTGGGAAACACCTTGTCGCGCTCGGGCACCAACACGATGCCGCGCCTCGTATTCTCGTGCGGCGGCCGGTTTTCGATGCGCGTCCCCTTGAAGCTGATCGTGCCTTCGGTCACACGCGCGTCGTCGAGGCCGAGGAAGCCCGAGATCGCCCGCAGCGTCGTGCTCTTGCCGGCGCCGTTCGTCCCCAGCAGCGCGACGATCTGCCCCGCCTCGACCGCGAGCGTGATGCCCTGCACCGCGGTGATGGACCGCTTGTAGACCACTTCGAGCTTCTCGATCGCCAACAGCGTGCCGGTCATCAGCGCGATCCCGACGCGGAGCGGTGCTTGAACGGCCACAGCAGGAAGTAGCTCTGGATGCGATGCCAGATGCCAACGAGCCCGAGCGGTTCGAAGATCAGGAACAGGATCATCACGAATCCGAACCCGGCGTAGTTCACCGCGAACAGCAGGCTGGCATAGCGTTGCGCGCCCGGAAGCGAGAGCAGGCCGGTTTCGATGATGTATGGAAAGAGAGTGACGAAGGTCGCGCCAAGCAGCGCACCGAGCAGCGAGCCCATGCCGCCGATGATCACCATGGCCAGGTACTGGATGGTGAGGAACAGGGAGAACGCCTCGACCGAGACGAAGCCGCGGTAATAGGCGAACAGCGCGCCCGCCACCGCGGTGATCGCCGAGCTGATGACGAAGGCCAGCAGCTTGTAGCCGGCAATGCTGATGCCGAGCGCCTCGGCGACGGTTTCGTGCGCGCGGATCGCGCGCCAGGCCCGGCCGCTGCGGGCGCGCAGCAGGTTGACGCAGAGCAGCAACGTCGTCGCCGCCGCCGCCAGGAGGATAAAGTACCAGATCCGGCCGTCGGTGATGGCAAAGCCGCCGAGCGTGGGCGGATCGATCACGATGCCGGTGGAGAACCCGCGCCGCGATTCATACTCGCCGCCGAGATAGATCACCACGAAGTGCAGCGCCAGGGTGCTGACCGCGAGGTAGAGCCCGCGCAGGCGCAGCGACGGCAAGCCGAAGATGATCCCCAGCAATGCGCCGACCAGAGCGGCGCACGGCAGCGTGATCCAGAACGGGGCATTGGTTTCCCGGAACAGGATCCCGACCGTGAAGGCACCCGCCGCCATCAGGCCGGCGTGTCCGAGCGAGATCTGGCCGGCATAGCCGGTGAGCAGCATCAGCGAGAGCGCGCCGACGCAGGCGAGAAAAACCTGGCAGGCGAGATCGAGCTGGAATGCCGAGGCCGCGAAAGGAAACGCCAGCAGCGCCAGGATGAACACGCCGAGACTGGTGCGTTCGAGCCGGGTTCCGACCAGCGCGAGGTCCTGCGCGTAGCTGGTGCGGAAGTAGCCGCTGGCGCGGGGTGCCCTAGACACGGTCGAGTTCCTCGCGGGTGCCGAACAAGCCCCAGGGCCGCACGATCAGCATGGCAATCAGCACGAGGAACGGCACCACGTCGGACAGCAGCGGATCGATATAGTGGATGGCCAGCACCTCGGCGGCGGCCACGATGAGCGAGCCGAGGAGGGCGCCGATGAGACTGTCGAGGCCTCCGACCAGCGCCGGTGCAAACGCCTTGAGCCCGATCACCACCATGGTCTGGTCGAGGCCGGAATCGAGCGCGATGAGCATGCCTGCGATCGATCCGCTCAGGCTCGAAAGCGCCCAGGCCAGCGCGTAGATTGCATTCAGGTTGACGCCGCGCTGCGCCGCAAGCAGCGGATTCTGTCCGGCCGCGCGCATGCGCACGCCCCAGCGGCCGAAACGCAGGAACGCGAACAGCCCGCCATAGACCACGGCGGTCATGATCACCATCAGCGCGGCGCAGGCCGAAATTCGCGCCCCGCCGATGAGCTCGATCGAGGGGTTGGAGAATCCGAGCGCCTCTAGCGGACGCTGCTGCGCTGCCGACCAGATCAACACGATCAGGCCGCGCAGCAGAATGCCGATCGCGATGGTCGTGAGGATGGCTGCCAGCACCATCTCTCCGGTCATCTTGCGCATCAGAAGGACGTAGACGAGGACGCCGATGGTTAGGCTCATCACCACCGCCACGGCGATCGCCGTGAGCGGGTTGCCGACGAACAGCGAGGCGCTGGTGAACAGCATATAGGCGCCGAGCATGGCGATCTCGCCGTGCGCCATGTTCAACACCCGGCTCACGCGATAGATCAGCACGTAGCCGCAGGCGAGCAGCGCATAGATCGCCGACAGCACGATGATATTGACGATGAGCTGCACGGACTGACGCTTTCGCGGTCATTCCGGGGCGCGGGCGAAGTCCGCGAGCCCGGAATCCATAAACTCAGGTTGGGGGTTCTGGATCCCGGCTTCCCGTACCGAACGCGGGCCTCGGCATGTCCGGATCTGCGCGCCCGTCACTTCACGTCATACGGTACCCAATCCTTGGCCACGGCGATGGCCGACTTCGCAGGATCCCAGTGGTAGACCCGATAGTACTGGCGGGTGCGGAAATGGTTGTCCTTGCTCCACTCGATCGGTCCGCCGCGCAGGCCTTGGGTATCGACCTTCACATTCTCCATCGCCGCGCGGATCTTGGCGGCGTCGGCCGGCCACCCCGCGTTCTTGAGCACCGCCTCCAGCACCATGCCGCCGATCCACCCCTCGGTCAGCTGCTCCGCCGGATAACGCACGTTGCCCTTCTTGGCCTCGTCCACAATCTGCTTGTGGATGGCGAGATTGTCCTGGAACAGGGAGTTGGCGCCGATCACGTAGAACTTCGGATCCTTGATGCGGGCCAATTCGCCCTCGGCCTCGATGTGAGCCCAGGTGATGTAGTCGCCCTGCCAACCCAGCCTGCGCAGCGCCTCGAAGGTCTTCACTTGCGTCACCCATGGCGCCCAGGAAAATATCCAGTTCGGGTTGGCGTCCTTGAGCTTGGTGGCGAACGGCGTGTAGTCCGCGGTCGGTGGCGGAATGACTTCCTTGTCGACCGCAGTCATGCCCATGGTCTTGGCCTGCTCCTCGGCATAGTCGATTTCACCGCGCGAGAGCGGGATCGCCATGGCGGCAAACCCGATCCGCACCGGCTCCTTTGCCGTCTCCTTGATGAAGGCGAGCGTGGCGCGGCTGTCGTAGCCGCCGGCATAGGCGGTGGTGCAGAACTGCAGCGCTTCGGCCGGCGGGTAGACTTCCTTCGGGCAGACCGCGCCCATGAGCATGAGCGGCACGTTGGCCCGCTTGGTCTCGGCAATGACGGGGGCGTAGGTGGACGACAGGCTCGACAGCACCATGAGGCGGACATTGTCCTGGGTCAGGAGCCGCTTGGCATTGGCGGCGGCCTTCGAGGGCTCGGCCTGGTCGTCGAGCACGATCAACTGGATCTTCTTGCCGTTGACGCCGCCGCCGGCGTTGAGACGATCGACATAGAGGCGCAAGCCCTCGATCGGCGGAGCATTGGTGCCCGCCGCCGGCCCGGTCAGCGCGCCGCTGACGCCGACGACGTAACTCTCTTGCGCCGCGGCCGGCCACGCCAGCGCCGCAGCGACCAGTGCGCCCATGAGACTTGGTCTCAGCATTCGTTTGTCCTCCCTCGTTGAGCGAAATGTCACGCGGACTCCGCCGCGATGCCATTGCTACGTTTGACGCGCTTTCTGCGAACCGGTGTCCACTTCGCCGGAAAGCGCTATGCCCGCAATCAGCTTTTCCTCGCGGTCATCGTACATGCTTTCGACCAGCGGCTTGAAGCGCTCGTACATGAGATGGCGCTTGACCTTGCGCGTCGGGGTGACCGGCTCGCCATCCTCCTCGGGATCGAGCGCCTTGGGCAGGATGCGGAAGGCCTTGATCTGCTCCGCCCGTGCCAGCTCGCCGTTCGCGCGCTCGATCTCGGCCGAGATCAACCGGACCACGTCGGGGCTGTTGGCGAGGCTGGTGAAGCCGGTATAGGGCACGTCATGGCTGCGGGCCCAGTCGGCGACCGTGTCGGCGTCGATCTCGATCAGCGCGGTCAGGTATTTGCGGCCGTGGCCGAACACGACCACTTCAGCCACATAGGGGCTGGTCCGCAGGATATTCTCGATGAACGACGGCGAGATCGTCTTGCCGCCCGAGGTCACAATGAAGTCGCGCGCGCGATCGACGAGACGAAGCGAGCTCTCGCTCCATTCGCCGATATCGCCGGTGCGCAGCCAGCCGTCCTCGCCCTTGATGGCGTGGGTTGCGTCCGGATTGTTCCAGTAGCAGTCGAACAGATCGGGGCTTTTCACCAGCACTTCGCCGTCGCCGGCGAGCTTGACCTCCCAGCCCGTGGCTACCGTGCCGACGTTTCCGGGGCGGGGAAACGGGCCGCGCTGGCCGCTGATGATGCCGCCCGCGGTTTCAGTCTGGCCGTACATCTCCACCACGTTGACGCCGAGCATCTGCCACAGCGCCATGGTCTCGGGCGGCAGCGGCGCACCGGCGCAGACCACGAGCTCCAGCCGGTCGAAGCCGAGCTTGTTGAGGATGGGTACGAACACGCCAGCGCGGCAGGCACGGTAGAGCGCCTCGCGCGCAAGGCCTGCCTCGCCGTCCCAGCGCCGGCGGGCGTGGCCGCGCGCAAACCGAAGCGCGAGATCGGCGGTGGCGCGTTTGCTGCTGCTGGAGTTGAGAATGCCGAGCAGCACCTGGGAAGCGAATTTCTGCAGGTAGCGCGGAACGGTGAACAGCACCGTCGGCGCAGATTCGAACAGTGTCGTCGGCAGATCTTCCGGGCTCTCACCGAAATGCGGGACGAGGCGCGAGATCAGCGGCAGCGTCACCGCGACGTCGCGACCGAGCACATGGCAGAGCGGCAGATAGGCCACCGTGTGGTGCGGTTTTTGCGCGAGTGTCGGATAATGCTCGACCAGGTTCGCTGTGGCGGCGAGATGCTTGCCGTGGGCGACCAGCGCACCCTTGGGATGACCGGTGGTGCCCGACGTATAGACGATGAAGGCGGGCTCTTCAGGGTCGAGCCGTCCCGCCTGCTGCTCCAGCCACGCAAGGTCGGGCTGCTCGACCGGGGCGAGCAACGCCTCGTAGCTTCGAAGCTTGGGATGGGCGTAAGCGAACATCGCGGAATCGTCGAGCACGACGATCCATTTCAATGCGCTCAGGCCGTCGGCAAACGACAGAATCTTGTCGACGTATTCCTGGTTCTCCGCGATGAACATCACCGCGCCGCCGTCACGCAGCTGGTACTCCACCTCGGCGGCCGATGCGGTCGGATAGATGCCGTAGACGATGGCGCCCAGCGATTGGGCTGCGAGGTCGCAGATCAGCCATTGCTCGCAGGCGTCGCCCATGATGGCGACGCGCTCGCCACGGGCAAGGCCGAGTTCGGCAAAGGCGCGCGCCGTGCGCGCCACCAGCGCGGCATAATCGCGCCAGTTGCGTTCGCGGTAGAGGCCGAGATGCTTGCAGCGGAAGGCGACGGCGTCCGGCAGCGCGCGCGCCCGCTCGCACAGCAGGAGCGGTGCGGACTTGCGGCGCAGCGCCTCCCGGTCGACCGATGGCGTTGCGGTCATGCGGCGCTCTTGAGCGTTTTCCCTATGCGTTTCTATAGCCCGAGGAGTGGCGCAATTCTATAGCTCGATAGACTGGCGCATGCGTCACGGCGGCCCGCTCCGTCGCCCACCAATCCCGCGCGCGCCGGCATTGGGACTGCGCCCGACGATTGCAGCCTCGGCGTCGTGCCTACGTCGGCGAGCTTCGCGGCGCGGCTACTTCATCGGGCATTGTGTGTGGTAGCGGTCCTGGTGATCCTTGAGCGCGGTGGCGACGGTCTTGAGCGTGTAGGCGCCGTCCGCATCCTTCACCGTTTCCTGCAGGTAGAAATTCTGGATCGGGAAGTGGTTGTTGCCGTACCGATAAGGGCCGCGCACCGAGGCGAAATTCGCCTTGCGCATCTCGTCGCGGATCGCGTCCTTGTTGCCGAGGTCGCCTTTCACGCCGGCCACCGCGCTGTCGATGAGCCTGGCGGAGTCGTAGGCCTGGGCGGCATAGAATGACGGATAGCGGCCGTATTTGGCGCGAAAGTCGGCTACGAATTTCTTGTTCGCCTCATTGGGCAGATCGTTTACCCAGTGCTGGGCGCCGGGAATTCCGAGCGCCAGCTCGCCGAGCCGCGGCAGCGACAAAGCGTCGATGACGAAGGCGGTGTAGAGCGGTATCTGCGCCTTGAGGCCGGCCTGGGTATATTGCGTGAGAAACTGGATGCCGGCGGCGCCGGGATAGAATGCGAAGACCGCATCCGGCTTGGCGGCGCGCGCCTTCGCCAGCTCGACGGAGAAGTCGAGTTGGTCCGGCCATTTGGTGTATTCCTCGCCGGCAACCGTGCCTTTGAAGTTCTGCTTGAGGCCGGCGATCACGTCCTTGCCGGCGGCATAGTTGGGCGCGATCAGGAAGGCTGACTTGACGCCTTTCTGATTGAGGTATTCGCCGATCGCCTGCGGGACCTGGTCGCCCTGCCACGACACCGAGAAGAACCAGGGCGAACATAGCTCGCCGGCGATCTGGGACGGACCGGCATTGGCGCTGATCAGGAAGGTTTGCGCATCGACCGCGGGCTTCAGCGATGCCAACAGGACATTCGACCAGATGTAGCCGGTGAGAAAGTTGACGCGATCGGAACTGATCAGCTTGTCGGTCTTCTGCTTGCCGACCTCGGGCTTCTGCTGGTCATCCTCGTAAATGACCTGGGCGGGCAGGACGCCGACCTTGCGACCGAGATGATCGAGCGCGAGCTCGAAGCCGTCGCGCATGTCGTTGCCGATCACCGCGGCCGGGCCGCTGAACGTGCCGACAAAGCCGATCTTGGCGCTCTCTTGTGCTGCACCCGGCGTGGCCGCGAGCGCAAGCAGGGCCGCGAAACCTGCGGTTCGCTTGTTCATATCGTCCTCCCTCGATCTCAGATTTTTTGTCGGCAGGCACTCCTTAAAGCTTGCCCCAGAGCTGCCGGGTGGCGAGATCGGCACCCTGCCGCATCGCCTTGAACTTCTCCCACACCACCGTGTGATGCACTTCGGTGCGATAGAGCGCCTGGGACGAGAAGCCGCAATCCGCGGCGGCGATCACGTTCTCGCGTCCCACCAGCTTGGCGAAGCGCATGATGCGTTCCGCGATCAGTTCCGGATGCTCCACGATGTTGCTGGCATGGGTGATCATGCCGGGGCAGACCACCTTCCCCTCCGGGACCTTGATCCGCTCGAACAGGTGATATTCGTGCTCGTGGCGCGGATTGGCGCATTCGAAGCTGTAGGAGCCGGCGTTGATGTTGAGCATGTAGCCGATGACGTCGGCGAGGCTGGCTTCGTACAGGCGCGGGCCTTCGTTTATGCCGTAGCAGGTGTGGAAGCGGACCATCTCGGCTGGAATGCCCTTGAGCGCGGCGTTGGTGGCCTCGACATAGATTTCGGCGCGCCGCTTCTTCTGCGCGTTGTCGAGACCGGGCTCGAAAAAGATGTCCGGCAGGAAGGGGTCGTCGACCTGCACCAGGATGCCGGCCGCGACGATCGCCTTGTATTCCTTGTTCAGCTCGGCCGCGAGCGCATGGAAATACTCTTCCTCGGATTTGTAATACTCGTTGATGCCGACGCCCGACGGCGCCGTCGCCGGCAGGAATACGTGATGATCCGGCACGCCCGCGGCCTTGGCGGCGGCTTTGACATTGTCGATGTCGATCTGAAGATGCTTCTCACCGCGGTACTTGACCGGGGCGACGCAGACCACCGGTGAAAGCGGCACGATCGCGCCGCCCATCATCGCGTCCTTGAAATACTGCGCGTAGTATTCCGGAAAGGCCGCGACCTCCTGCTGGAACAGCAGCATCTTCTGCTTGGGCCGAGACTCGAAGCCTTCGAGCCGCTCCTGGATATAGGTGAAGAAGCCCGGCTTCGAGACCTCGCCGTCGGTCACGATGTCGATGCCGCAATCGACCTGCTTGCGCACGCTGTCCGCGACCGCCTTGGTGATGGTCGCGTCATACGTCTTCTGGTCGTAGGGCTGGCCGGCGAACTTCGCCTTCATCATATCGAGCACGGCGTGGGGCCGCGGCAAGCTGCCGATGTGCGTGGTCTGGATGCGATCGGTGTTTTGTTGAATGGTCACAGGCGTTGTCTCCCGGTTCGCTCGTGCCGTCGGAGCGCGGCACTTAAGCGTGTCTCTGAGAATTGCCGTTGTGCGCGGACTTCCTTTCCCGCTTCCGCTCGAGCCGTCAGGTCAGTGTGACCGCGTGCGGTGCCGAAGCGATGACGCGGAAAACCCGCGGACGCTCCGGACAGGATGATTGCTAGGCCGCTCTTTGCTTGTGCGCGCCGTCGAAGGCGGGCGCCACCTCGCGCATGAAGCGCTCCATCTCGTCCTTGACCTGCTGGTGCGGCTTCAGCCCGACGTTGAAATAGAGGATCACCTCGTGAAAGCCGGCGGCTTCCACCTTCTTCAGGGTGTCGATGATCCGCTGCGCCGATCCGATCAGCACCGAATTTTCCGTGAGATCCTCCGGCCTGACCTTGTTCAGCCGCGCCACCATGTCGACGAAATAGCGATAGCTCGGCGGCGCCGTCTTCGGATCGCCCGGAAGCGCCGGGATCACGCATTCGCGGTAGTAGCGAATCTGGCGCGCGCGCTGGGCGTCCTCTTGCGCCTGGTTGTCGGCGAAGTGGGTGAAGTAGCTGCACATCAGGCGGCCGGGCTTGGTGCCGTATTTGGCGCACGATTCATGGTAGAGGTCGGCAACCTGCTTCAAGCCGCCGAAGCTCATGGCGGCGGCGAAGGGCGCGACGATCAGGCCGCAATTGAGCCGCGCCGCCAACTCGATCGAAGGCTTGGAGAACGATCCGACATAGGTCGGAATCGGCTTCTGCACCGGCTTGGGCGTGATGCGCACATCTTCGAATGAGTAGTGCTTGCCCTGATGGGTGATGCGCTCCTCCGCAGCCCATAGCTTGCGCACGACCTCGAGCCCCTCGTCGAAGATGCCCTGATTGTCTTCGAACGAGACGTGGAACGGCAGGTATTCACGCTGATCGTAACCGCGGCCGGTCGCGAAATCGACTCTCCCGTTGCTGAGAAGGTCGAGCGTGGCCCATTGCTCGGCCACCCGGATCGGATGGTGCAGCGGCAACACCGTCACCGCCGGCGCGAGCCGGATGTGCTTCGTTCGCGCCGCGATATAGGCGAGCACCAGATCCGGGCAGGACAGCACGCCAAGAGAATTGAAGTGATGCTCGCCGATCCAGGCCGAATGCATGCCGAGTCGATCGGCGTGCAGCGCTTCTTCCGTGATGTCGGAGACGAACTGGTTCGGTGTCCGCGCGTTGTTCTCGTAGTGATTGTCGCTCAGGGTGAAGTAGCCAAATTCCACAACACTCCTCCCATGTCTACCGAGCTTCAGGCCGGTTTCTTGTTCCCGACAATATAGATGCATTTGCAACAGTTGTAAATGCAACTGATCGGCCGCGTCGTGGGCTATTATGCACCGAACCGACGTCCCCGTCAGCGCGACAGCTTTGACATCGCGGGAACGCGCTCATAAAAGCTTGCGCGCATCGATCTTTCAGGAATGTCCTATTCGTGCCCAGCCGTCCCAATCTCGATCTCGGCGAATATCTTCCCTACCTGATCAATCGCGTCGGCTCGGCGCTGGTGGTCGATTTCGGGCGCAGCACGCTGGCGCGACATCGGCTGAGCATTGCGATGTGGCGCGTACTCGCGGCGCTCTCGAGTGATGACGGCCAGCGCCAGATCGACCTGGCCGTCATGACCAGCATCGATGTTTCGACGCTCTCGCGGGTGATCACCCGGCTGGCGAGAATGGGCCTGGTGACGCGCACGCGGTCGGCGACCAACAGCCGGGAGGTGGTCGTGCGCCTCACCGACAAGGGTGCCGCGGCGCTCGCGCGCCTGATCCCGCGAGCGATCGCGGCGGAACGCCGTGCGATCGCCGGCGTGCCAGCCAAGGACCTCGCCGTGGTCCGGCGAAGCCTGCGCCGCATGTACGAGAATCTCGCCGGGTCGTCGTCGGGCTAGTGCGGTGGATTTGAAGTTCCTATCATTATAGCCGCGCGTTTGTGTAGGAACTTCAAATCCAAAAACCGCACTAGAATCATAGATTGCGAGTGTCCTTTTGATTCCGAAGTTCGCA
>Ga0307281_10000073_pt1 | contig 21066 bp, 17 predicted proteins | sample ER_DNA_120_FD_194486 | JGI IMG/M metagenome (GOLD analysis project Ga0307281, IMG submission 194486) | Bulk soil microbial communities from the East River watershed near Crested Butte, Colorado, United States - ER_DNA_120 | ecosystem: Environmental > Terrestrial > Soil > Floodplain | place...
CGACGGTCTTGCGCAGCCCGGTCGCAAAACTCTCCTTCGGCTTCCAGCCGAGCTCGGACTCGATCTTCCGTGCATTTATCGCGTAGCGCAGGTCATGCCCCGGGCGGTCCTTGACGAAACTGATGAGCTGCTCGTGAGGGGCTTGTTTGGGACGGGCCTCGTCGAGCAGGACGCACACCGCTTTGACCACCTCGAGGTTGGTCTTTTCGCTGCGGCCGCCGATATTGTAGGTTTCGCCCGCGCGGCCCTTGGCGAGGGCGAGGCGCACGGCCGCGCAGTGGTCCCCGACGTAGAGCCAGTCGCGAACGTTCCGTCCATCGCCGTAGACGGGCAGGGGCTTCTGGCGCCATCCGTTGAGGACCATCAGCGGGATCAGCTTTTCGGGAAACTGGCAGGGGCCGTAGTTGTTGGAGCAATTGGTCGTGATCGTCGGCAAGCCATACGTATGGTGGTAGGCGCGCACCAGGTGGTCAGCTGCGGCCTTGGACGCGGCGTAGGGGCTGTTCGGCGCGTACGGGGCGGTTTCGGTGAAAGCGGCATCGCCGGGAGCGAGCGAGCCGTAGACCTCGTCGGTCGAGACGTGCAGGAAGCGGAACCGGTCCTTTTCCGGCTGCGCGAGCGCCGACCAGTAGGCTCGCGCTTCCTCGAGCAGGGCGAACGTGCCCATCACGTTGGTCTGCACAAAATCGGCGGGACCGTGGATCGAGCGGTCCACGTGGCTCTCCGCGGCGAAATTGACGATCGCGATCGGCTTGTGCTCCTTCAGCAGCCTGCCGACCAACTCGCGATCGCCGATGTCACCACGCACGAAGAGGTGGCGCGCGTTTCCCTTCATGCTGGAGAAGTTCTCCGGATTGCCTGCATAGGTCAGCTTGTCGAGATTGACGACCGGAGCGGACTCGCTTTCGATCCACTGCAGCACAAAGTTGGAACCGATGAAGCCGGCCCCGCCGGTAACGAGTATCAAGCGTGGACTCCTGTCATGACCCCGTGCATAGAAGGTAAGTACCTGAATAGGAATCGTTGTTCGTGCCCGCTATTCTATGCGCAAAGCGCGTTTCAGTGTAGGCTAGCGGCGCAGCATGATCCCGGCGCCCGCACAATGAAAAAGATCCTGCTGGTCAAGACTTCCTCGCTGGGCGATGTTGTTCACAATCTTCCCGTGGCGAGCGACATACGGGCCGCCCTGCCGGGAGCCGAGATCGACTGGGTGGTCGAGGAATCGTTCGCCGCTGTCCCCCGGTTGCATTCCGCGGTTGCGCGCGTGCTCCCGGTCGCGATCCGGCGCTGGCGCTCGAGCTTTCTTGCCGGCCGCACGCGCGGGGAGATCAGCGCGTTTCTGAAAGGGCTGCGCCAAACTGCGTACGATGTTGTGATCGATACGCAAGGTCTGCTGAAGAGCGCGCTCATCGCGTACGCAGCTCGCGGCATTCGCTACGGGCTCGACTTCGCCAGCGCGCGCGAGCCGTTGTCGTTTCTCTACGACCGTGCCTGTTCCGTGCCGTGGACGCTGCACGCGGTGCAGCGCAACCGCGTGCTCGCCGGGCAGGCGCTCGGGTATGGACTGCGCAATGGCGCCGAGTATGGCATTGCCGCGCAGGTTGCTTCATTCGCGTGGCTGCCGGCGGGCCGTTACACGGTGCTGGTACATGCGACGAGTGCGCGCCGCAAGCTATGGCCCGAGGAGAGCTGGATCGAACTCGGCAGGCGGCTGACTCTCGACGGCGGCCGCTGCGTGCTGCCGTGGGGCAATGTCGAGGAGCGCGCGCGCAGCGAGCGCCTGGCAGGCGCGATTCCCCAGGCCATCGTGCCGCCCGCGCTTGAGCTTGGGGAAGTGGCGGGACTGATGGCGGGCGCTGCCGAGGTTGCGGGGGTGGATACGGGCCTCACCCACTTTTCTGGCGCGCTCGGGGTGCCAACGGCGGGCATCTACTGTGCAACCGATCCATCCGCGACCGGCCTCTACGGCTGCGCGCGCGGTGTCAATCTCGGTGGCGTCAATGGTCCGCCCAAGGTGGAAGAAGTAATGGCCGCGCTCGGCCGGCTGATCGGGGAATAGGGCATTTCCCGGTGATCCGTTTCCTCTACACGCTGCTGCTTTATCTCCTCCTGCCGTATGTGCTTGCGCGCCTGGCGTGGCGCGCGCGCCGCCAGCCCGGCTATCTCCGGAATGTCGCGGAGCGCTTCGGGTATTACACGGCGATGCCGGGGGCGCCGCTCCTCTGGGTGCATGCGGTGTCCGTGGGCGAGACCCGCGCGGCCGAGCCGCTGGTGCGCGTGCTGCAGGTGAGGTATCCGCAACACAACATCCTGGTCACGCACATGACACCGACGGGGCGGGAAACGGGCGAGACGCTGTTCGGCGGGAGGGTCGCGCGCTGCTACCTGCCGTACGACTATCCCGGGGCGGTGGCGCGTTTTCTCGATCATTTCCGACCGGTGGCCGGCATCGTGATGGAGACCGAGATCTGGCCCAACCTGATCCGTGCCGGACGCGCGCGCGCCATCCCGCTCTATCTGGTGAACGCGCGCCTGTCCGAGAAATCCTATGCCGGATACAGCCGGTTCGGGGGGCTCTTGCGCGAGAGCCTGGCCGGGTTCGCGGCGGTGGCAGCGCAGAGCGAGGACGACGCGCGGCGTCTCACCGCGCTCGGAGCGGGTGACGTGCGCGTCACCGGCAACGTGAAATTCGATGTCGCTCCGCCGCCGGAGCAGCTGGAGCTCGGGCAGGCGCTGCGCCGCGGTTTCGGCGAGGCGCGCCCGGTGCTGCTCGCAGCGAGCACGCGCGAGGGCGAGGAGGTGTTGCTGTTGGAAGCGCTCGAAGGGATGGCCGAGCCGGGACTGTTGGCGGTCATCGTGCCTCGTCACCCTCAGCGCTTCGATGAGGTCGCGCGGCTGCTCGAAGCCCGCGGCGTTCGTTATCAGAGGCGAAGCGCCAACGCGCCGACCGCTCCCGACACCCGGGTTGTGCTCGGCGACAGCATGGGAGAGATGTTCGCCTACTATACGGCGTGTGACGTCGCGTTCATCGGCGGCAGTCTATTGCCGCTCGGCGGACAGAACCTGATCGAGGCGTGCGCGGTGGGCAAGCCCGTGCTGATCGGACCCTCCATCTACAACTTCACTGAAGCTGTGGAGCTTGCGGTGCAGGCAGGTGCGGCGATCCAGGTCCCGGACCCGGCGGCACTCGCGCGCGAGGCCGGACGGCTGCTGCGCGACCCCCACGCGGTGCGGCGCATGTCGCAGGCGGCGCTTGCGTTTGCAAGCGCGCACCGCGGGGCCACTGCCAGGGTTTTGGAGCTCATCGAGCTCCAAAACCCCGTGATTAAGTGACTTAGTGATTAAGTGATTAGGTGACCAAGGGGGATGCGAGGTCTTACTCAATCACTCAGTTACTCAATCACCCAGTTACTCAATCACTCAATCACTCGGGGCGCCGATACTCGGCGTTCTCCGTCACGACGCAATCCACATATTGGTCGCGTCCCGAAACCGGTAACGCCGGCAGAATCTGAACGGAGAACGCTGCGGCGACGAGCGGCGGCCGGCGAGTGAGGCCGCGGATGAAGCCGTCGTAGTAGCCGCCGCCGTATCCCAGGCGCTCGCAGTGACGGGTGAATGCCACGCCCGGCACCAGGACGAAATCGAGCTGCGAGGCGGGAACGAGAGGGCACAGGTCGGCGCGTGGTTGCGGGATGCCCCACACGCCGGCGATGAGCTCCCGCGCCGGGTCGCGAACCTGGTAGAGCTGGAGTACCCGGCTATCGCGCTCAACCCTGGGCAGCACCAGTGTCTTGCCCCGCGCGAGGGCATCGGCGATGAATTCCCCGGTTTCGAACTCGCTCCCGAAACTCGCGTAGGCCATCACGCAGCTCGCGCTGCCGTAGGAGTCGAGCGCGAGCAGCCGTTTCGCAATGCGCTCGCTCAGGGATCTGCGTTCGGCGACGCCCAACTGATCGCGCCGCGCCAGGACCTGCTTGCGGAGCGCGTTCTTATCGGCGATCGGCGTATCTTCGCGTTTGCGAATCACGACTCACGAATCACGACTTACGCTCTTTGGAGCCGTTATCTGTCGAGCCAGCCGTTGACGAGAGCGACGTCTTGCTCGGTGAGCTGGCCGGCGGCCGCCTTCAACCGCAGCAGCGATAGTATGTAGTTGTATTTCGCCTGCGCGAGATCGCGCCGGGTCTGCGAGAGCTGCTGCTGGGCGTTGAGGACGTCGATCACGGTCCGCACGCCCACCTCCTGCCCGAGTCGGGTGGAATCGAGTGAGCTCTGGCTCGACACCAGCGCGGCTTCCAGCGCCTTCACCTGGGACACGCCGCTCGCCACGCCCAGAAACGTCTGCTGGGCGGTGAGTTGGGCCGTGCGGCGCGCGTTCTCCAGGTCCTGTCGCGCTTTCTCCTCGTTGGCGAGCGCCTCGCGCACGCGGGAGCTGGTAAGCCCGCCTTGATAAATGGGTATCGCCAGCTGCAACCCGACTACTCCAAATTTCGTATCGACGCCCGAAACCCCTACCGTGCCGACCCCGCTGCCCGAGTCGGTATAGGTGGCGAAGGCGTCGAGCGTGGGACGATGCCCGGCGCGGTTGCGCTCGACTTCCTTGGCGGCGAAGTCCAGGCCGGCCTGGCTGGCACGCACCTGCAGGTTGTTCACGCCCGCATCATCGACCCACGCGACCGGATTGTTCGGCTCCGGGAAGCGCGGGTCGAATCTCGGGCCCAGGGGCGATAGCCCCGGCGCCGGGCGGCCGATGATCAATTCGAGAAAGCGTTTCCTGATTTCCAGGTCGTTCTTGGCCGTGATTTCGAGGGACACAGTGAGATCGTAGCGGGACTGCGCTTCGTGAGTGTCGGTAATCGTGGCAGTGCCCACCTCGAAGTTGCGCTTGGCCTGCTCCAGTTGCCGGCCGATCGCGACGAGCTGCGCTTGCGCGAACACGATCGTGTCCTGCGCCAGCAGCACATCGAAATAGGCCTGCGCGACGCGCAGGAGGAGGTCCTGGGCGGCTTGCGCGAAGACGGCATCGGACTGCACCACCTGGGACTTTGCCTGGTCGTACACGGTAAAATTTTGCGGGCGGTACAGCGGTTGTGTGACCGAGATCGACGCGGCGTTGGAATTGAACTGCGAGGTGGTCGTGCCCGTCGCGAGATCGCGCGAGCGGATCTCGCGGTCGTTGTACTGCGTGCTGGCAGATAAAGTGGCCGATGGCAACAGGCCGGAGAGCCCCTGTGGCAGCTTTTCCTGGCCGGCGCTCCACGCTGCCCGCGCCGCCGCATACTGCGCGTCCGCGGACTGCGCCATGCGATAGATCTCCTGCAGATCAGCGCCGCTCGTCGCGGTAGCGGTCGCGAGCAGGATTACGAACGAAAACGAGTTGACCGAACGCATCACAATCCAGTGATTGAGTGATTGAGTGATTGAGTGATTGGACATGAATCGAGTGCGCGCGGCAAGGGTGTTCTTAATTACCTTATCACCCAATTACTCAATCACTAGAAAACAAAGCGCTCGGGTTGCACGGCGTTCTTCAACGGCGCGATGCAGGTTTCGAATAGCCCAATTGTGCTGTAAGCGCCGGCCGCAACGCAGGTGATGAGCTGCGTCTCCATGACCGGCGGCTCGCCCACCACGACGATGAGCCGGCCCCCGGGCCGCAGGCTCTTCGGAAACGCGTCGGGCAGCACCGGCATCGAGCCGGTCACCACGATCGCGTCGTAGGGTCCATGGCGGTCCCAGCCGCGCGCGGCGTCGCCGGTTTCCAGCGTCACGTTGGTGACGCCGTGGCCGGCGAGCTTGGCGCCCGCCGTCTGCGTGAATTCCGAAATGATGTCCACGCTGCAGACTTGGCTGGAGAGGCTCGCGAGCAGCGCGGTCATGTAGCCGCTGCCCGTACCCACCTCGAGTACCCGGTCCCCGGGCGCGAGCGCCAACTCCTGCAGCATGCGCGCTTCGATCTTGGGAGCGAGCATTGTTTCGCCATGCCCGAGCGGGATCTCCATGTCGGCGAAGGCGAGCGCGCGGTAGCGGGCCGGCACGTATTCCTCGCGCCGGACGCGCAATAAGAGATCGAGCACGCGCTGGTCCAGCACTTCCCACGGCCGGATCTGTTGCTCGACCATGTTGAAGCGGGCACGTTCGACATCGAGCTGCGGGTTCATAGGGAAATTCAACGGGTTGCAATGCCTTGCGATGGTTGCAATTATCCCATAATTCGATTAGCGTTAGGGCTACACGTTGGGGGTCCTGATCGCTGCGGCGATCGGGTGAGAGACACCCTTTGAACCTGATGCGGATAATGCCGTCGGAGGGAAGCGTGGCCTGGGATTCTCCCGCCATCGCTCCTTCCGCAGCACTCCCAAGGAGCGAACATGAACGCCAATCCCAAATTCCTGAGTGCGACCGCGCGCGTTGACGAAGCGGCGGTGAAGCCGTTGCCCAACTCGCGCAAGATCTATGTCGCGGGCTCGCGCTCCGACATCCGCGTGCCGATGCGCGAAGTTCGCCAATCGGACACGCCGCTCCATTCCGGCGCGGCCGCGCAGGGTGGGGCTGCTGCGCGTACCGAGCCGAATCCCCCGATCTTCGTCTACGACGCTTCGGGCCCGTATACCGACCCTGAGGCGCGGATCGACATCCGACAGGGGCTGCCGCCGCTGCGGCAGAAGTGGATCCTCGAGCGCGGGGACACCGAGGAGCTCGTGGGGCCGAGCTCGCGCTACGGGCGGGAGCGGCTTGCGGACGCCAAGCTGGCGCAGCTGCGGTTCAACCTCGCGAGAAAGCCACTGCGCGCAATGAGCGGCAGGAACGTGACGCAGATGCACTATGCACGCCGCGGCATGATCACACCGGAGATGGAGTTCATCGCGATCCGCGAGAACCAGCGCATGGACGCCCTCTCGGAGCTCCTGCGCCGGCAGCACCCCGGGCAGTCCTTTGGCGCCGCGATTCCGAAGGCGATCACGCCGGAGTTCGTGCGTGACGAGGTTGCGCGCGGGCGCGCCATTATTCCCGCCAACATCAATCATCCGGAGACCGAGCCCATGATCATCGGGCGCAATTTCCTGGTGAAGATCAACGCCAACATCGGCAACTCCGCGCTCTCCTCGGGCATCCAGGAGGAGGTTGAGAAGATGACGTGGGCAATCCGCTGGGGCGGCGACACGGTGATGGACCTCTCCACCGGACGGCATATCCACGAGACGCGGGAATGGATCATCCGCAATTCGCCGGTGCCGATCGGCACGGTGCCGATCTACCAGGCACTGGAGAAGGTGGACGGCAGGGCGGAGGAGCTCACGTGGGAGATCTACCGCGACACGCTGATCGAGCAATGCGAGCAGGGCGTGGATTACTTCACCGTGCATGCCGGCGTGCGGCTGCCGTTCATCCCGATGACCGCCAGGCGCATGACGGGCATCGTCTCGCGCGGCGGCTCGATCATGGCGAAATGGTGTCTCGCGCACCACAAGGAAAGTTTCCTTTACACGCACTTCGAGGAAATTTGCGAAGTCCTCAAGGCCTATGACGTTTCGTTCTCCCTCGGCGACGGGCTGCGGCCCGGCTCGATCTACGATGCCAACGACGAGGCGCAGATCGCGGAACTGAAGACGCTCGGCGACCTGACCGACATTGCCTGGAGGCACGATGTGCAGGTGATGATCGAAGGGCCGGGCCACGTGCCGATGCAGCTCATCAAGGAGAACATGGAGCTCGAGCTCAAGTATTGCCGCGAGGCGCCGTTCTATACGCTCGGGCCGCTCACGACCGACATCGCGCCGGGCTACGACCACATCACGAGCGCGATCGGCGCGGCGATGATCGGCTGGTTCGGCACCGCGATGCTCTGCTACGTCACGCCCAAGGAGCACCTGGGGCTCCCGGACAAGGAAGACGTCAAGGACGGCATCATTGCCTACAAGATCGCGGCGCACGCCGCCGACCTCGCCAAGGGCCATCCCGGCGCGCAGATGCGGGATAACGCGCTGTCGAAGGCGCGCTTCGAGTTCCGCTGGGAGGACCAGTTCAACCTCGGGCTCGATCCCGACAAGGCGCGCCAGTTCCACGACGAGACGCTCCCACAGGAGGGCGCCAAGCTCGCGCACTTCTGCTCGATGTGCGGCCCGCACTTCTGCTCGATGAAGATCACGCAGGATGTGCGCGAGTATGCCGAGAAGCAGGGCGTCACTGAGCAGGAGGCGCTCGCCAAGGGCATGCTGGACAAGGCCGAGGAGTTCAAGCAACAGGGCGCCGAGGTCTACACGCGGCTGTAACCTTTTGTTACATCCGCAGCCCCAATGTCGTGGGCGCGCTGCGGCACCTCCGTTACAATCACCGCTCTAAAGCAGCAGGCGGCGGGCGGCAAGCAGTTGCCACCGGCTGCTCGCCAACCTTATGGTTCTATCGCGTAATCGCATGATCAGCGCGGCCATCGTGGCCGCGATACTGGCCGCCGGCGCCGCCGCCTTCTGGTGGTGGAGCGCGCGCGGGACCGTCCCGGACTACCGCCTTGCCAAGATTGAGCGCGGCGGAATCACGGCCGCCGTCTCCGCCACGGGCACGGTGAATCCCGTTACCGCGGTGCAGGTCGGCTCCCAGGTTTCGGGCCAGGTGCTGGAGATCTACGTGGATTTCAACTCCGAGGTCAAGAAGAACCAGGTCATCGCCCGCATCGATCCCCAGTCCTTCGCGCTGCGCGTGAGCCAGGCGATGGCGGACCTGGAGGCGGCGCGCGCCACCGTCCTTACCCAGCGGGCCAACGTCGCCGCATTGCAGGCCGAAGTATCGCGCGCCAAGGTGAACCTGGCCGATGCGGAGCGCGAATTTCAGCGCAACAAGATGCTGCAGGAGAAGAACTTCGTGTCCGCGGCGGTGCTCGACAAGGCGGAATTCGCCTGGCGAACAGCGCAGGAGCAGGTCAAGACCGCGCAGGCGCAACTCGCGGTGGGCGAGTCGCAGGTGCGCAACGTGGAAGCTGTGGTGAAGCAGCGCGATTCGCAGTTGTCGCAGGCCAAGGTGGATCTTGACCGCACCACCATCCGCGCGCCGGTGGACGGAACCGTCATCAAGAAGTCGGTGGAGCCGGGGCAGACGGTGGCGGCGAGCCTGCAGGCGCCGGAGCTGTTCGTGATCGCGCAGGACTTGCGCCAAATGCAGGTGGACACCTCGATCGACGAAGCGGAGGTCGGTCGCGTACGCGAGGGCCAGCCGGCGACGTACACCGTGGATTCCTTCCCGGGAAGGACCTTCCAGGGCACGGTGGGACAGGTGCGTAAGGCGGCCCTGGTGGTACAGAACGTCGTCACCTACACCGCGGTCATCGCCACCTCCAACCCCAACCTGGAGCTGTTTCCCGGCATGACCGCCAACGTGCGGATCATCGTCGATACGCGCGAGAATGTGCTCAAGGTGCCGAACTCGGCGCTGCGATACCGTCCCGCGGGGGCGGCGGATGCGCGTGAAGCGGGGGCGGCGCCGGCGGAGGGCGGCAAGGCCGACGGCAAGGGGCGCGGCGAGGCGCAGGCGGCCGGAACGACGCGCGAGCGGCTGGTAAAGGAGCTCACCCTCAACGCCGAGCAGCAGGCGCAGCTCGAATCGATCACCCGCGAGACGCGGGAGAAAATCCAGGCGCTCACTGCCGAAGACCAGGCCGAGCGCCGCAGGCAGGTCGAGCGGCTGCGCGCGGAATCCCGCGCGCGCATTGCCGAGATCCTCAACCCGGAGCAGCGCGCGCGCTACGAGCAGATGAGCGGCAGCCGCTCCGGTCCTTCCACCGCCGGGCGCGTGTGGGTGCTCGACAACGCCGGCAGGCCGCAGGCGGTCAATGTGCGCACCGGGCTCACCGACGGCACTTATACCCAGCTGGTGGGCGCCGATTTGCAGGTGGGCGCGCAGGTGATCGTCGGCACGCAATCCAGCGCCAAGGCATCGCCGCAGAGCAAGGGCGGCCCGCGCTTCGGCTTCTAGGAGCGGTGAATGGTGAGTAGTGAGTGGAAATATGAACAGGTCTTGGTCCACTCACCAATCACGACTCACTGCTCACGCCTTGCGACTATGACCGACCCGCTCATCGTCACGCGCGATCTCGTCAAGGAGTACCGCATGGAGAGCTACACCATCGCGGCGCTGCGCGGGGTTTCGCTCGAGATCGGTAGCGGCGAGTTCGTGGCGGTGATGGGACCGTCGGGATCCGGCAAGTCAACCTTCATGAACCTGCTTGGCTGCCTGGATTCCCCCAGCGGCGGCAGTTATTTCCTGGCCGGAGAGAAGGTGTCGGAACTCTCGGGCGACGCGCTCGCTGAGATCCGCAACCGCCGCCTTGGCTTCGTTTTCCAGAATTTCAACCTGTTGCCGCGCACCTCGGCGCTGGAGAACGTGGGCTTGCCGTTGCTCTACTGCCATTGCCCGGCCGAGGAGCGGCGGCAGCGTGCGATGCAGCGGCTCGCCGAAGTCGGGCTTGCCGACCGCGCTCATCACCAGCCGTCGCAGCTCTCCGGCGGCCAGCAGCAGCGGGTGGCGATCGCGCGCGCGCTGGTCAATAACCCAGTGCTGATTCTGGCCGACGAGCCGACCGGCGCGCTCGACACGCGCACCAGCTTCGAGCTGATGGGGCTGCTGCAGCAACTGAACCGCGGCGGCATGACGGTGGTGCTGGTTACCCACGAGCGCGACATTGCCGCCTTCGCCTCGCGTATCGTGAGCTTCCGCGACGGGCACGTGGTGGATGACCAGCGGGTTGCGCAGCCCGCCGACGCGCTGGCGATGGCGCGGGAACTCGATAGGGTAGCGGCATGAGCGGCGGAGCAGGGATCGGCGGAACGTGGAGCAGGGGCCCCGTTTACGGGGATGCGACCGTGGAGCCGATCATAGGCGCGTCGCCCCGCCGATCCATGCGCGCCGCCGGGGGTCAGATCCCAGAGGGTCCCTCTTCCGCCCCTCGACGCGCCCCATCTTTGGGGATGCGACCCGCGCGCCGGAGCGTGGAGCAGGGGCCCCGTTTTTTGGGGATGCGACCGCAAAGGCGCGCAGAGGCACGCGGAATAGAACCGGCGCGCTCGGTCCGCTACCGGGTCGCACCTACGCCCAAGGGCGCAGGCACTGCTCCGCCGTCCGCGGGCCAGGACGCAGGCCACCGACGCGTCAGAGAACGTACGACCGTTAGGGTATCGGAGGCGGCGGCATGACCTGGCTCGCGAGCATACGGATTGCCCTGCGCGCGCTGCGGGTCAACAAGCTTCGCAGCACGCTCACTATGCTCGGCATTATCATCGGCGTTGCCGCCGTGATCACCATGATCGGGGTGGGCTCCGGAGCCCAGGCGCGCGTGGAGGAACAGATCAAGGCGCTCGGCTCGAACCTGATCATGCTGCTTCCCGGCTCGGTGACCTCGGGCGGAGCGCGCATGGGCGCGGGCTCGCGCAACACGCTCACGGAGGATGACTCCTACGCCATCCAGCGTGAGATCCGGGAAGTGCAGGCTGCCGCTCCCCAGTTGCGCGGGACCGGGCAGGTGGTGACGGGCAACAGCAACTGGTCGACCGTGTTCTACGGCGTCACGCCCGAGCATTTCGAGGTGCGCAACTGGGTGATCGCTTCCGGCAAGGGCTTCGACGCGGCGGATCTCGCCGGCTCGGCCAAAGTCGCTCTGCTCGGCGAAACGGTGATACGCAACCTGTTCGGCGATGGAGATCCGCTTGGGCAGGTGATCCGCATCCGCAAGGTGCCGTTCGTGGTGATCGGCACCCTCGGCCGCAAGGGCCAGAGCCTGCTGGGCCAGGACCAGGACGACGTGATCCTGATGCCGATCTCCACCGCACGCAACCGGGTGCTGGGGGGCAGCGTCGCCAGGCAGCGCACCGCCGGCTCTGTTTTCGTCAAGGTCCGCGATGAAGCGGACATGAGCGAAGTCGAGGGGCAGATCCGCAATCTGCTGCGCCAGCGCCACCGGATACAGGCGGGGCAGGAGGATGATTTCACGCTGCGCAACCTGTCCGAGGTGTTGCAAGCGCAGGAGCAGTCAAGCCGCATCATGACGCTGCTGCTCGCGGCGGTGGCATCGGTATCCCTGCTCGTCGGGGGCATCGGCATCATGAACATCATGCTGGTGTCGGTGACCGAGCGCACCCGCGAGATCGGATTGAGGATGGCCGTCGGCGCGCGCGGCCGCGACATCCTGATGCAGTTCCTGGTGGAAGCGGTGACGCTGGCCTTGATCGGGGGCCTGCTGGGCATCGTCCTCGGGGTGGGGGGTTCCTACGCGATCGGCCACTTCGCCGAATGGCGGACCGAGCTCGACCTGCAGGCCATTGCTCTTGCCGTGGGCTTCGCGGCCGCGATCGGCATCTTTTTCGGTTTCTACCCTGCGCGAAAGGCTTCGCGGCTGCTGCCGATCGAGGCGCTTCGCTACGAGTGATTCAGTGATTACGTGATTCAGTATTTAAGTGACTAGGTCGCGGCAGTGTGCCGTTCCTCAATCACTCAATCACCCAATTACTTAATCACTTGCCGTTCAGGGTCGCGTAGAATGGCGCGCTGAATGGATCTCGCGCTCTATTTCAAAGCTGTCGTTCTGGGCGTCGTCGAAGGCCTCACCGAATTCCTGCCGATTTCCAGCACCGGGCACCTCATCATCGCCGGGCAGCTCATCGGCTTCACGGGCGAAAAGGCCAAGGTCTTCGAGATCGTCATCCAGAGCGGGGCGATGCTGGCGGTCATCTGGGAGTACCACGCACGCTTTGCTCGCGTGCTGGGGGGCCTGCGTCATGACCCCGCGGCCCGGCGTTTCGCCGTGAACCTCGCGGTGGCGTTCCTGCCGGCGGCGCTGGCCGGGCTCGCTTTCGCGGGCTCGATCAAGCAACACCTTTTCCACGCGGTTCCAGTCGCGGCCGCTTTCATCCTGGGTGGCGTCATCATTCTCTGGGTGGAGCGTTCGCCGCGGCAGACGACGGTGGAACATGTCGACGACATGACGTGGAAGGACGCGCTCAGGGTCGGTCTGGCCCAGACCCTTGCCCTGATCCCGGGCACGTCGCGCTCGGGTGCGACAATCATCGGCGGCATGCTGTTCGGCCTGTCGCGCCGGGCCGCAACCGAATTCTCGTTTTTCCTCGCGGTGCCGACGCTGATCGCCGCGGGGGCCTATGACCTCTACAAGCACCGCGCGCTGATCGACGCCGGCGATCTTGGCATCTTCTCAGCAGGTTTTGTCGTTTCCTTCGTCTCGGCGTTCCTGTGCGTGCGCTGGCTGCTACGCTACATCGCCACCCACGATTTCAGCGCCTTCGCCTGGTACCGCATCGCTTTCGGCGTCATCGTGCTCGCGACCGGCTACACAGGGCTGGTGAATTGGACGGCCTAAAATGATGGATGAAAACCGACGCAGCTTGGTCGCGTTCTCAGTTCATCATTCCGCATTCCGCATTCATCATTAGCTCTGGGTCCAGGGCAGTCCCGCGACCCGCCACCCGCCGCGGGTACTGCGATGACCCTCCGTATCCCGGTCGCCCTCGAAGCCTTCCAGTATGTTGTAACTGGCGGAGTAGCCAGTTTGAGCGGCGAGCATCGCGGCGTGGTGAGAGCGCCCGCCGCTGCGGCAGATGAACAGCACGGGCGCAGCCTTGTCCGCCTTGCTTTCGAGTTCAGGGACGAACGCGGTGTTGCGCAGGTTGCCGGGATAGGTCAGCAGCTCGATCTCGACAGCGCCGGGGATGCGTCCCACGTAGTCCCACTCGGCGCGGGTGCGCACATCGATGAGCTTTGCGCCCGGCACGCCGCGCCACACCTCGTGGGCCTCAGCCGGAGTGAGCGCACCGCTGTACGGCAGGCCAAGTTGGCGAGCACGCTCTGCGGCTTTTTGAAGGATTTCGGTGATGGCCATGTTCTTGAGTATGATCGTTTGATCCCGCAGCGTGCACTCACATATCGGATGTATGCGGCTGGAAAGTAACAAGTATTTTAGTTTGCCACGACTCCCATCCCAATCGCACCAATATGGTGCAAAATTCTGAATTGAGCACACATCCGGTGCGGGGGAGAGTGGCTGCGACAAACTAATACCTTGTGGCACAATGCTTTTCCCATAAAAAACCTTGGCACAATTCCTGCTCGGCAGGAAATCCCGAATCGCTGTTTTTTTTCGTATCACCAATCAACTCAGGAGAGCTAGATGGCAACCGTTGCCGACGTAATGAAGATAGTCAAAGACAATGAGGTGAAGTTTGTCGACTTGCGCTTCACCGATACACGCGGCAAGGAGCAGCACGTGTCAGTGCCGATATCGGCGTTCGACGAGCACAAATTCAGCGACGGTCATTATTTCGATGGATCCTCCATCGCCGGCTGGAAAAGCATCGAGGCTTCCGACATGGTGCTGGTGCCAGATCCCGATACTGCGCGCATGGATCCGTTCACCGATGAGCCCACGCTCCTGCTCACGTGCGACGTGATCGAGCCCTCCGACGGCAAGGGTTACGACCGCGATCCGCGCTCGATTGCCAAGCGCGGCGAGGCCTATCTCAAGTCCACCGGCATCGCCGACACCGCCTACTTCGGCCCCGAGCCCGAGTTCTTCATCTTCGACTCGGTGACCTGGAAGATCGAGATGGGCCAGGCGTTCTACAAGATCAAGTCGGAGGAGGCGCCGTGGTCCTCCGGAGAGGAATTCGAGGGCGGCAACATGGGTCACCGCGCGCCGATCAAGGGCGGTTATTTCCCGGTGCCGCCGGTGGATTCGCTGCAGGACATCCGCTCTGCAATGGTGCTGGCGATGCAGGAAATGGGTGTCGAGTGCGAGGTGCACCACCACGAGGTGGGCGCCATGGGCCAGAACGAGATCGGTACCAAGTTCAACAGTCTGGTGAAGCGCGCCGACTGGATGATGATTCTCAAGTACGCGGTGCACAACGTCGCGCACTCCTACGGCAAGACCGCGACCTTCATGCCGAAGCCGGTGGTGGGCGACAACGGTTCGGGCATGCACGTGCACCAGTCGCTCGCGAAAGGCGGCCAGAATATTTTCAACGGCAACGGCTACGCGGGACTGTCCGAGCTGGCGCTGCACTATATCGGCGGCATCCTGAAGCACGCCAAGGCGCTCAACGCGATCACCAACCCGGGGACGAACTCCTACAAGCGCCTGGTGCCGGGATTCGAGGCGCCGATCAATCTTGCGTATTCGTCGCGCAACCGCTCGGCCGCGGTGCGCGTGCCACTGGTGCCGAACCCGAAGGCGCGCCGCATCGAAGTGCGCTTCCCGGACCCGACGACCAACCCCTACCTCGCCTTCACCGCGATGATGATGGCGGGATTGGACGGCATCCAGAACAAGATCAAGCCGGGCGACCCGATCGACAAGAACCTCTACGACCTGCCGCCGGAAATCGCCGCGCGCGTGCCCAAGGTGTGCCATTCGCTGGAGCAGGCGCTGGAGGAAATCGAGAAGGATCACGAGTTCCTGACGCGCGGCGGAGTATTTTCGAATGACATGCTAAAGGCCTACATGGCACTCAAGGAAGAGGAGCTCACGGCGTTTCGCATGCAGACCCATCCGCTCGAGTTCCAGATGTACTACAGCCTGTAGGAATTCGTCGGAGCGGCTTCCGACGAATTCCTAGTAGGGAAGGAAACTACTCCAGTCGACAGGGGGAAAGCGTCCCTTGGCGACGCCCATCGTACGGGATCGCACCCGCGCGCGTCTGCCAAGACCGGTCGAGGTTATTAACTCGGTCGGGCAGCCTTTCCCTTGTTCAGGAATTTGTCGCAGGAGTGCCGCGACAAATTCCTTGCACCATTAATGTGCGTTGCATATTTCCTATTTATCACATAGAGTTACGCATGAACCGCGAGTCCTGCCGGTCAACCGGCGGTGGCGGCGAGGCGTTGTTTCCAAGGGAGGAAGGCCTGCGACCGATGACGCGCTACCAAGTGGCCCTGGCTCTGATATTCGCGTTGCTCGCGGGGACGGCGTACGCGGACATCTGGGAGTGCGTGGATGGAAGCGGCAACAAGCGCTTCACCAACATCAGATCGGAGTCGGGGGGCTGCAGGTTGCTCAGCGTTGGCCCGACTAACACCGTGCCCGGCGGGAAGCCGCAAGCCAGGGCCACGCCACCCGGCTTTCCTAAAGTGGACGGTGATACGCAGAGGCAGCGGGACAACGACCGTCGCAAGATTCTCGAGCAGGAACTCGCCAACGAGCAGAAGCTCCTGGAGCAGGCGCGGAACGAACTGGCGGAACAGGATTCGATGCGGCTCGGCAGCGAGCGCAATTACCAGCGCGTGCTGGACCGTCTCGAGCCGTACAAGAAGAAGGTCAAGCTGCACGAGGACAATGTCGCCAGCCTCAGGCGCGAGCTGGCCGGCGGCAGGTAAGTCGGCGGCCACGCGCTCGCCATATTGGATCTGCGCCCGCATATGGCGCGGTTCTTGCTCTGATCCGGTACCCGGACTTGTGACATGACACCCGCCGCCCTCTCCGGTCTCGACCAGCTGGCGACCGCGGTGGTGCTGGTGGACACCGGGCTCGCCGTGCGCTACATGAACCCGGCGGCCGAGAACCTATTCGAGACGAGCAGCAAGAACATGGCGGGCCAGAGCCTCGAGAAGCTGTTCACCGACACCGCAGTCTTGATGACTGCGATCGGGCATGCGCGTGCGACCACTGCCAGTTATACCGAGCACGACATCGAGCTGGAGGTAGACGAGCGCCTGCGGCTGCACTTGTCATGCACGGTGACGCCGGTCGAACTGACTTCGGGTATCGCGGGCATCGGCGAACTGCTGCTGGAATTCCGCCATATCGACAAGCAGCTCAAGATCGCGCGCGAGGAGCGCCTGCTCGACCAGAGCCAGGCCACCCGGGAGCTGATTCGCAACCTCGCGCACGAGATCAAGAACCCATTGGGCGGCATCCGCGGCGCGGCGCAGTTGCTCGATCGGGAGCTCGAACGCCCCGGCCTGCATGAGTACACGCAAGTGATCATGAAGGAGGCTGACCGCCTGCAGTCGCTGATGGACCGGTTGTTGACCCCCCACCGGCTGCCGCAGCTGGGCCAGATGAACCCGCACGAAGTGCTGGAGCGAGTGCGCAGCCTGATCCACGCGGAATTTCCACAGGGCGTCGCGGTCCGCCGCGACTACGACGTGAGCCTGCCGCGCATCAGGGGCGACAAGGAGCAGCTGATACAGGCGGTCCTCAACATCGCGCGCAATGCGGCGCAGGCCATTGCCGGCGGCCGCCGCGGTGGAGAGATCCTGCTCCGCACCCGCGTCATGCGGCAGGTGACGCTTGCCCGCCACCGTTATCGCCACGCGGTCCAGCTGGAAATTACCGACAATGGCCCCGGTATCCCCGCCGAGTTGCAGGAGCGCGTGTTCCACCCGCTGGTATCGGGCCGCGACGGAGGCAGCGGCCTGGGCCTGACGCTGGCGCAGACGTTCATCAATCAGCACCACGGCGTCATCTCCTTCGAGAGCGTACCTGGCAATACGACCTTCACCATCCTGCTGCCGGTGGAGGAGAACGATGAACGCGGAACGATGAACGCGGAACGGGAAATGTAGAAACGGCATGGTCAGTCTGCAAGTTCATCATTCATCATTCATTATTCATCGTTGCGCATGAAGTCCGTCTGGATCATCGACGACGACCGCTCGATACGTTGGGTGTTCGAAAAGGCGCTCACGCGCGAGAGCATCGCGTTCAAGACCTTTGCCTCGGCGCAGGAGGCGCTCGTTGCTCTCGACACGGAGACGCCACAGGTGGTGGTGAGCGACATCCGCATGCCAGGGGAGTCCGGCCTCGAGTTCCTGCAGCGGGCGAAGGCGTTGCACGCCAACCTGCCGGTCATCATCATGACCGCGTACTCCGACCTGGAGAGCGCGGTCGGCGCGTTCCAGGGGGGTGCCTACGAGTATCTGCCCAAGCCGTTCGACGTCGACCACGCAGTCGAGTTGATCCGGCGCGCGATGGGAGAGAGCGTGCGCCAGGAGAGCGTGGCGGAAGAGACGGAAATCAGCCCGGATATCCTCGGGCAGGCGCCCGCGATGCAGGAGGTATTTCGCGCGATCGGCCGGCTGTCGCAGTCGCAGGCCACGGTGATGATCACCGGCGAGTCCGGCACCGGCAAGGAGCTGGTGGCTCGCGCCCTGCACCGCCACAGCCCGCGCGCAGCCAAGCCCTTCATCGCCATCAACACCGCCGCGATCCCCCGCGAGCTGCTGGAGTCGGAGTTGTTCGGCCATGAGCGCGGCGCCTTTACCGGAGCGCAGGCGCAGCGGCGCGGACGCTTCGAGCAGGCCGAAGGCGGCACGCTATTCCTGGATGAGATCGGCGACATGCCGCCTGAGCCGCAGACGCGCCTGCTGCGGGTGCTGTCCGACGGACACTTCTACCGCGTCGGCGGCCACCAGCCGATCAAGGCCAATGTGCGGGTCATTGCGGCCACCCACCAGGACCTCGAGGCGCGCGTCAAGCAGGGACTGTTCCGTGAAGACCTCTTCCACCGGCTGAACGTCATCCGGCTGCGCCTGCCGCCGCTGCGCGAGCGCCCTGAAGACATTGCGCTGCTTGCCCGGCATTTCCTCGCCAAAAGTGCGCGCGAACTCGGGGTGGAGGCAAAACGGCTGTCCGAGGCGGCGCTCAAGTACCTCGCCGCGCAGGACTTCCCGGGCAACGTGCGCCAGCTCGAGAACCTCTGCCACTGGCTCAGCGTCATGGCGCCCTCGGTCATGATCGAGGTGAAGGACCTGCCGCACGAGCTGCGTACTGAAGCGGCGCCTGCGGCACAAAGCTGGGTAGCGGCGCTGGAGAAGGAGGTCGAAGGGCTCCTCAACCGCGGCGAGACCGGCGTCATGGTGAGTCTCAACCGCCAGTTCGAGAAGTCTCTCATCGTGAAAGCGCTCGCCCACACCGGCGGCCGGCGCATCGAGGCCTCCCAGCTGCTCGGTCTCGGCCGCAACACCCTTACGCGGAAGATCCAGGAGCTCGGCATCGACGCCGACAGGAAGAACGGTGATACGTGAATCGTGATTCGTGAATCGACCACGTATTGTCGGGACACGAGCTATTTGTATGACGCGAGCAATCTGGGGCGGACGGGTCATAGCCGAGAGCGACCGTTGCGAGGTGGTGGAGGGGAACCATTACTTTCCGCCGGAAGCAGTGAATAAAGAGTTCCTGCAGCCAAGCGACACGCATACCACCTGCGGCTGGAAGGGCACCGCTTCCTATCACCACGTGGCGGTGGGCGGACAGGTCAACAAGGACGCGGCGTGGTACTACCCTGATCCCAAGCCGGCGGCGGCGAACATCGCGGGGTATGTCGCGTTCTGGAAGGGCGTGAAGGTTGAACCCTAACCTATCACCGCGGAGGACGCAGAGGACGCGGAGGAAGAACAAGATCAATAACAATAGTCGAACCGCCAAGGCCGCCAAGAAAAACAGAACAAGAATTTTAGAGAGGTGTCGGGCCTTTAACTTCTAATCTTCCGCGCCCCAGGCGGTGAGATGATTCGGTCTTATTTGTGTTTCTCTTGGCGTGCTTGGCGGTTCAATTGTTATTCTTGTATCTCCTCGGCGGTCAGAGGTTCAGCTCTGCAATAACCGGCGCGTGGTCGGACGGCCGCTCGTTCTTGCGCGGCTCGACGTCGATGGTGCAGGAGGTGCACGCCTTCGCCAGTTCCTCCGACAGCAGGATGTGGTCTATCCTCAGTCCCATCTTGCGGCGGAAGGCACTCATGCGGTAGTCCCACCACGTGAAGGACCGCTCAGGTTGCTCGAATAGCCGGAATGCATCCTTGAATCCCGCCGCCAGCAACGAATTGAAAGCGTCGCGCTCGGGCGCGCTGAACAATACCTGTCCTTCCCACGCCTTGGGGTCGTATACGTCGCGATCCTCCGGCGCGACATTGAAATCGCCAAGCACCGCAAGACGCGGGTGCCGCGCCAACTCCGCTTTGATCCATTCGCGGAACGCGGCGAGCCACTTGAGCTTGTACTGGTACTTGTCAGACTCGACGCTCTCACCGTTGGGCACGTAGGCGCAGATCACGCGCACGCCGCCGACAGTCGCCGCAAGCACGCGCTTCTGTTCGTCAGAAAAGCCGGGAATAGCGGTGACGGAGTCGGCTGCTGCAGCGCGCGCAAAGATCGCAACGCCGTTGTAGGTCTTCTGGCCGTTGGCAAGCGGCTCGTATCCCGCGGCGCGGATCGCGGCCGCCGGAAACTGTTCGTTCTGGAGTTTGGTCTCCTGCAGACACAACACATCGGGCCGGTGCTTGCCGGCCCAGTCGACGACCTGCGGCAGCCTGACCTTGAGGGAATTGACGTTCCACGTCGCAATTTTCATGTTGCGACCGCGGGACCGTGGAATTCGTGCCTACGGCTTGGCGCTCTGCTGGCTGCGCGGGAAGCCCGCGGCGTCGAGCGCTGCGTGGTAGTTGACCGGGTTAAAGCCGCGCGTGACGGACTCGCCGATCACCAGCACCGGGACCCGAAGATCCGGCGCGAGCCGCCCCAGTTCCTCGAATTGCACGGTCTCCCCGACCACGGCCTCCTCGAATTTTACCCCGCGCGCCGACAGCAGGGATCGGGCTCCGCTGCAAGGGGAATCGCAGTCGGCGTGCGTATAGAGCTTGACCTGAGGCAGGTCGGCCGGCGTTGCTATTGCCGCGGGCCCTTTTGCCGCAGGCTTCGCTCCCGGCGGCGCGGTTCTAGGATAGCCCGCGAAGTCGAGCGCGGAGTCCCACTCGCTCTCGAAATAGCCCTTGATGCGGTTGGATCCGACGTATAGCACCGGCACATCGATGCCGCCGGTGAGCTTCTCGAAGGCCTCGACGTTGTTTTGCGGGTCCTTCTCGGTGTGGGGCACGCCGCGGCGCGCGAGGTGCGCGCGCGCCAGGTCGCACGGCGCGCCGCAGGTGGAATTCCACAATGTCACCGGAAAATTCTTGACCGCCTGTTGCACGCTGAAGGGCAGCGACGAGGCCTCAACCGCGCTGCCACCCACGGTTCGCTGCTCCACTTTCTTCGCGGACGACGGAGGCGGCGTATCCCGGTACTCCACA
>Ga0307281_10000074_pt1 | contig 21054 bp, 34 predicted proteins | sample ER_DNA_120_FD_194486 | JGI IMG/M metagenome (GOLD analysis project Ga0307281, IMG submission 194486) | Bulk soil microbial communities from the East River watershed near Crested Butte, Colorado, United States - ER_DNA_120 | ecosystem: Environmental > Terrestrial > Soil > Floodplain | place...
GTTGAACGTCGCCAGAATGACGACGTGGCCGTAATGGCTGACACGACGATTCTTCCCATGGCGCAGGCGCTGCTGGATTGCCTGGTCACCGAGCTGGCGCTGAATCCTGACCCACCGGCTAACAGCTGTTTGCAGGTTGCCAACCAGGTCATCCATGACGTGGACGGGCAGATCAGCTTGGACAAGGTGTGCTGTCCCGGCCTGGCGTATGTGCGCGTGGGCACCGTGTTCCCCAGCACCGACTTTCCTGCACCCGATGTGCGCAGCGACAAATGCCTATCACTGTCACGGGCGTTGACGTTGACTGCCGGTGTCATCCGCTGCATCCCCGGCATGGGGACGCCGGCAGGTCCCACCTGCGCCGATTGGACGCTGGCCGCGCAGCATGACGCCAACGACATTGATGCCTTGTTCAAGGCGATGTGTTGCTTTGTGGATACGCCAGAGTTTAAGAAGATGCGGGGGCGGCGCTACAGCATCACCACGTCGACGGTCGATTCCACGGCGGACTGTATCGAACGGATGCTGATCGTGACTGTGGAAGTGAGGAAGTGCTGCTGATGACACCGAGCGTGGGCAGGATCGTGCACTACGTGTCCTTCGGGACGCCGGGTGGCGAGTTTGCAAGTGAGTGCCGCGCCGCTATGGTGACCGAGGTGGTGGGCATCTTTGACGAAGATAATGAAGATGAGCTGGTCGGCTGGGACTTGGGGCTGGCTGTGCTGAACCCTACTGGCATGTTCTTCAACCGGGCAGTTCCCCAGGACGAAGACGGCCATCACGGCGGCACGTGGCATTGGCCGGAGCGTGTGTGATGGATGAGCCGGAAAAGGTGGAAGCCCAGGCGAACATGTCGTTCGGCACGCTGAAACGTGGTGACCGTTTACAGGTGGACATTCACGACCCGCAGGTGGCAGGCTTGATCAAAGGTGGATACCTGCGGATCGTCTGGAAGGAGCCACGCCATGAGCCGTTGGGCGATTCCGCTGATCCTGTCCGGGCTCGGCCTGTTCCTGGCCCTCATCTGGGCGCTGGAGTGGCGCGACCACAGGAAGCGCAAGTAGATGGCACGGGTCAACATCAACCAGAACCGCAAGGTTCTGCTGGCACACAAGCTGGCTGGCGCGCACATCCGCAAGACGACTAACTACATCATCGCGGGTGCTCGCATCCTGGCACCGCGTGGCAGCCACATGTCCGGATCCGGCAGCCGCCATTCGGGGTTGCAGCTGGGCCAGTCGCTGCGCATCGAATCCGAGTCCAGCCTCACCATGATTGTGGAACGTGTCGGTTCGGACAAGAACTACGCCGCCACCGTGCATCAGGGTTCCTCGCCGCATTACATTCATGGTAGGGGCAAGAAGCTCAAGTTCGAGTGGGAACGCGGCAACATTCAAATCCGGGCACGCGGCCGCCGGGGCAGGGTACGCGGGCGGGCAGGTCCTGGCGGCAACTTTTTCTTCTTCGTCACCGTTCACCATCCAGGCAACAAGCGACCGGTGCGGTTCCTGACCACGCCGATGCACCTGTATGGGCGGCTGTACGGTTTCCGTACCACCTCGACCCCTGTGTCACGTTCGCGTCTGCCGTAACATAGTCCACATGGCAGACGAAGGTAACGCAGGCACATTCGAGTACACGCTGTCCGGACGGGCGATGACGTTTCTCAAAACGCAGCCGGGCCAGCTGGGCATGATGCGCCGCTACGTCGACGTGTTGCAGAACGTGATGGCCAAGGCCACCGCAGCCAACGACGCTGCGGCAGCTGACGCCGCGGTCAACAAGATCCATGAAGTGGCGTGGACGGCGGTGGAGTCACGGTTCACCAGCGAAGCCGACCTGGATTTTGTGCGCATGGAAGTCATCTGCGGGCGCATCACCGAACCGGAGCTGTTCGCCATCTTGTCCAACGGGGCGTCGAGCGCAGCGCCCGACGACGACGCTGATCCCGTGCCGGCGAAGAAGGCTGTGCGCAAGGCTGCGAAGAAGACGGCCAACCCGCGCCGTGCTGCACGCTGATGTCCTTGCCCAGGTGCGGCCTGCACGAGTGTCCGTCGTCTGTCACCAGCGCAGATGGGCACTCGATCTGGACACTGCACATCGATGGGTGGGCGCGGTGGGTTTCGACCTGGATACTCTTACAGGAGTCTTTCCAGGATCTATTGGTGACAGCGACGTTGACGCCATGTACCACCTGGCAGTGTCCGACCCTGACATTGAGCGTAGGTGGCTCAACGCCGCTCGTGTCGCAGTTGGCCGTGGAGGCGGACGTGACTGGTGGTGGACTGTCAACCTCATTAAGAAAGCTTTGGGAGGTTGGGCTTATGTCAACGGAAGACTGCTGCTTTCGGGGGTGCGCAGTTGGGACGTGCCGCTGCCTGACTGGCTAGACGCCTGCTACATGCTGCTGTGGTCCAACCTGGACGAGAAGGAACGCCTCAAACTGGACCTAGAACTGTCGCTGCCGCCGGCCGGTGTGGCGTTGCGCCAGAGCAAGACGGCGAAGCTGAAGATGCTGGCCGACTTCGCTGCTGACTAAACCAAGTCAATGTCATCTACTATGTTGTCATGACTGTGCTCGGTGAGGCGTTTATCGAGGTCCGCGGGGACCTCAAACCCTTCATCCGAGACTTGGACAAACAGGTCAAAGCAGCCGCCGAGTCGATCGAGAAACATCTCAAAGACTCGGTGTCCAAAGGCCTACGCCTGGACAACGACGAAGGTGAAAAGCTCGGCGGCAAACTAGGCGACGGCGTCGGCAACGGCATGCGGCGGCGGCTGGGCGACAAACGCAAACCGCCGTGGGTCAACATCACCGCCGCGTTCGCCTCCGCCCTCGACGACGGCATCTCTGCACTGCCCACAGAGGTCAAAGCGGCCATCGTCGGCGGCATCATCCTGGCGCTGCCCATCATCTCCGGCACACTGGCCGCAGCGATCAGCGCTGCTGTCGGCGTCGGCGTCGCCGGGCTCGGCGCGTTCATCGCCTTCCAATATGACGAAGTGCGCGACCGTGGCACCAAACTGGTGGAGACGCTGCGGCTGCAGCTGGTTGATGCGGCATCCGAATTCGTGCCAGCAATGCTCAAGGCGTTGCAGCAGATCGAGGACCGGTTCCGGTCGTGGGGGCCACTGCTGTCGCGTCTGTTCGGCGAGTCGTCGAAGTTTGTGGAGCCTTTGACGCAGGGGCTTCTCGACTTTGTCGAGAGCATCCTCAAAGGCATCGACGCCGGGTTCGGCGAGACAGGCGGGTTCGTCAAGGAACTGGCCAAGGGCCTGCGCACCTTGGGTATTGCCGCCGGGCAGTTCCTCAACATCCTTGCAGACACCGGCGACTCGGGACGCGAAGCGTTCCGCGACTTCGTTTTCCTGCTAGCCAATGTGATCATCAGCCTGGCCAGGGTCATCGCCTTCCTGACCGAGGTGTACCACTGGGTACGCATCATCGCCATCGCTTTGGGCCAGCTGCCCGCGGTGCTGGTCAAAGCATCCAACGATGTCGCCGGCGCCAACATGATCATGGTGGCACGCAACCATGAGCTGCAAGACTCCACCTCCGGCGTCATCAAACTCACCGAAGAGGAAATCAAGCGCCTCAAAGACTTGGACAGAGCCCTCAAGGAAGCATCCGACGCCACCTACGGGATCATCCAGTCGCAAATCGACTTCGAACGTAGCCTGGACAACATCAAAGAAGCGTTGCAGGAGAACGGAAGAACCTTCGACATCACCAAGGAGAAGGGCCGCGAAAACGTTGAAGAGTTCCTCAAAGGACTCAAAGCTGCGGAGCAGGAAACCCTCAACCAGGTAGCTATCGGCAGGCTCAGCTCACAGCAGGCCGCCGACTACTACGACGCGCAGATCGCCAAGGTGCGCGATCTTGCGCTGGCTGCAGGGTTCACCAGCCAGCAGTTCGACACCCTGTTCGGCGACATCATCGGCGTCGCGCAGCTGCGCCTGGACGCCGAGGCGATGGGGTTGACCAACACCACCGACGAACTGGCCGCCGGTGTTCGCGAGGCCGCCGAGCTCTACGCACAGCTGCAACGCATCAGAGGTTTCCGGCTGCCCAGGCAGGGCACCCGCGGATTCTCCGAATTCGCTGAGGGTGGCCTCGTCACCCATCCCACGCAGGCACTCGTGGGTGAGGCTGGACCCGAAGTGGTCATTCCGCTGACACGACCGGCGCGTGCTGCCGAGCTGCTGTCAATGTCCGGTTTGGACAAGATGCTGACACCTGCCACACCAACGGTTCAGGTGTTCGTCGGCAACGAACAGCTCGACGCGCGCACCTACCGCATCGTCACCGCGAACAACGACTCTTTGAGCAGCAGCCTGGCGTTCGGGGCGAGGGGACTGTAAATGCCAACCATTGCCACGACTGTTTTCAACACACCCGACTACGTCCTTGTCGAAGCCGACTGGACCGACATGCCTCAGGTGCTGTACGCCGGGGTGACGCGACGCAACACCGTCACCGGAGAAATAGTCACCTTGCGTCCCTACACCGCCTATGACAGCGACGGAAATCTCCTGCTGTCATGCGGCCTGGGTTTGTGGTGGGACACCGAGCCACCGCTGAACGTGCCACTGGAATACTGCACCTTCGCCGCTGACGTCGAAACGTTGATCACCACCAACTCCGACTTCGAAACAGCTTTGGCACCATGGTTCGTCGCAGTCGGTGCCGTCGTACGCTCGAACGCGTTCGCCCACCAAGGCTCTTGGTCCGCACAGATAACCCCGCCAGGCGGGATCGGCCTGGGCATGTTCAACCCCGACGACTCACTGCCGTTCATTGTGGGTGTCCCCTTGACGATGAGCGCATGGGCCATGTCGCCGCAGGGATGGAACGCGGTCCGCGTCCAGGCTGCGATAGCTTACGACGATGGAGAAACGTCGTCATTCACCAGTGACATCGAAATCCTTGACGATGGACAGTGGACATTCCTCACCACCTCGCTGACCCCCACCAAACCAGGCTTCATCAGTTCTATCGTATTCACCATCCTCGGGCCGGTGCCCGCCACCACCCTCTTCTATGTTGACCAGATAGGCGTGTACCAGGCGCAGCCACAAACAGTCACCGCATGTGAAACAGTCACCGTTACCTCGGAAGCGTTGTGGCTGAAAAGCCCGCTGCACCCCTGTGACGACGTCACGTTGGGTTTGTGTGTCCCCGGTATGGACTTCGACTGCGAAGACGACAGCCGCATCACCTATGTGGGGATGGCAGACGACATCCTCAACCAGAACACAGTCCTGTCCGAACCCGCCAACCGCAAATATTCCATCCCCACCAACAGAATTCGTCGCGCCCCGCAGTCGGAGCTGCGGCTGTTGGCACACGACTGCGGCGCCCGCGATGCGGTGCTGCAAATCAACGATCCAGGCAGCCCGCTGCTGTTCCAAGCCCCCACCGACTACTGCATCCCCGACCGGTACATCGGCGTCGGACCTGTCACAGAGTCACGGTTCAGCGTGGACCAGCGCGAAGACTTCCGGCTGATGCTGCTGCCGTATGCGGTGGTGCAACGTCCCGAAGGTCCAGCCGATGGCATCTGCGGTGCCCGCATCGAAGACTTGTGTGACATCTACACCTCTTGGCAGGCAATGGTTTTGGCAGGTTTGGACTACTACAGTTTGCTGCTGGGGCTGGCTTCCGACGACGGGCCTTTCAGCCCACCGTTTGAGGATCTGCGCACCTGGGGTGAAGTGTTCGCCGAGTTCGCTGACTGGACGGCCGTGTTCGACGGTGGCCTGCGCGACTGGCAAGAGTTGAAGAACGGGTTGTAATGCTTGCCGGGGGAAACGATCCGCTGTACCGGTCAGTGCTGGCGACTGGCATGGAACATTTTGTGCGCCTTGAAGTGTTCTCAGGTTTGGGTGTGCCACTGGAGTCGCTGATCCCCGCACAACGCGGCGGGGAACCCGAGGGTGGCCTGTGTTTCTACAACGGCGGGGTTTCCGCCACGTTGAACTCTCGGGTGACTCGGGAGTTGCAGTTCTCTGTCCCCTACGATATGTATCCCCTGGACCCTGGCGGGTTGCTGGCGCCGTTCGGCAACGAGATCCGGGCGTTTCGCGGTGTGCGCCTGGGCGACGGGTCGACAACCTATACGTGGCCGGTGTTTCGTGGCCGCATCCGTCAGGTGCGACAGTATTCCACCGGCAACGTGGTGGTGGTGTGCACGGACCGGGCAGCTGACGTGGTGGACCACGGTTTCGTCTCGCCGCAGAACTCGCAAACCGCCAACACAATCTTCCAGGAGTTTCAACGTCTAGTCATTGAGGCGGTGCCCGATGCTGCGTTCGGGCCGTCTGACACGTTCGCGTCGCCGGTGAAACCGTTGTCGTGGGAGTTCGACCGCGGCGCTGCCCTGGACGAGATGGCACGAGCGGTGTCTGCAGTGTGGTACACGCTGTCTAACGGTGAGTTTGTGCTGCGCCGTTACCCGTGGACGCAGATAGCCGCACCGGTGGTGACGTTGACTGATGCGCCGGGCGGGACTGTCAACTATTGGGAGGCACTGCGCGACCGAAACGACATCTACAACGTGGTGACGGTGACGGGGGAACGTTTGACCGGAGACGCCCCCGTGTTCGGTACAGCCTCTGACACGAACCCGGCCAGCCCCACCTACGTCAACGGTGGTTTCGGCGTCAGAAGCTTCCTGGACAGGCTGCAGACACCTTCCACGTTGGGCGCCGCCACCGGCGCGGCGCAGGAGCGCCTGTCGGTGTCCATCGCCCCAATCGAGGCGTTCCAGCTTCGCTGTGTGGCCGACGCGTCCGTGGAGCTGGGCGACGTGATTCGTTTGAATCTTGAGGGCCGCGAGTTGGTGCAGGTGGTATCGGCTTTGAGTATGCCGCTGGGTGTCGACGGTGATATGTTCTTGTCTACTAGGTCGCTGGTGTTGAATCCGTTGGAGGTGAGCTGATGCCTGCCACCGCCAACTTCGCGTTGCCTTACCCGGGAGCGTTGGATGAGCCGTGCGACTTCGCGCAGGACTGGTGCGCGTTCACCGACGCAACCTCCACCGTCCTAGCCGGTTTGCAGGCTGTCGCCGACCGTACCAACCCCGCAGTTCCGGTCGGCAAAATGGAACTGAACACGTTGACCACCATCGTCAAGGGCAGCACGGTGCCGTTCGAGGCGGTCACCGTCAACAACGCCGGGTTCGTCGACTTCGACGCGTCGAACACCACGATGACCATCAATCGGCCAGGGCGTTACGTCATCATCTTCAACGCATTCATGAGCACCACCGGCATAGCTCTGAGCAGATTCCTACCCGTCATCAACGCCAACTCTGTGGGAATCTCCGTGCAAGACGAACTGGACCTGGCCACCACCAGCGTCGCCTTCGTCTCCAACGCGTTCTACAGCACCACCACGGCACCGTTCACCATCAACGTGTCCATCGACGACAGCTCCGTTGCCACCACCGTCACCATTCAACGGGCCATCCTTTCTGTCTTCTGGCATGCGGACGGGGCAGCGCCGTGACCACCGAATGTTTCACTTGCCCGCAGCCGGCCAACTATGCGGCGGTTGCTTTGCAGCTACAGAAGACGGCATTGGACGCGGAGAATTGCATCTATCCGCTGGAAGCCGTCCTGCGCGGTGCCGTCAACCGGCCGACGCTGATTAACACGAGCACCAACACGTTTGCCGTGTTGCCCAACACGCGCAGCGTTCTCATACCCACCGTCGCCACCACTTTCACCAATAACTCCCTCAACTCGGTTTCGGGGACCGCGCCGCCGGCGGGGGTGTACGAGGTGGGGATTTGGTTCAACGCCGTGGCTTCCGGTGCCACCACCGACAACTCTTACCGGCAGGTGGAAATCGTCACCCGGCCGGTCGGCGCGTCCAGCGGCGAACCCGACGACTCGTTCGTGGCCTTGGTCATCTATGAATCGAGCAACGGTTTGGGCATGGACATGGGACTCAACAGCACCATCGTTGTCAACGGCAAACAGAACGTGTTCTTCAACTTCGTCCACAACAACGCCTCGAACATCAACATCAGCATCGGTGCAATACTTTGGTGGACAAGGATATCCGATCTGGCCATCCCCAGGGTGGTGGCCTAGATGCCTGGCGTCACACCGATTTACAGCTTCCCCTATCCATGCGCCAGCGACCTGGTGACCTTCGCCGATTTCAGCAACCTCGCCAATGCTGTCGACAGCAAACTTTTTGACTTGCAGGCAGATGCGGACCTGGCACTCAATCGGTACAACGGCACCTTCAACGTTGCCACGCAGGCCGGTATCGCTGCTGGCGTGGACACTGTCCTGACGAACCCTGCCTCGTCCTATGTCATTCCCGCGGCTGGCATTTACCTCATCAACAGCAGATTCAACATGGTCACTGCCACCACTATCACTAGCGGCCGGGCCAGTGTGCGGGTCAACGCTGTGCGTATCTATGGGCGCACGTTCAACTTCGAATACGGCAGCATTGGAACTTTCATCGATGTCCCGCCGACGCCGCTGGTGTGCGCCACCGGCGACACGATCACCTTCACCTTCCTGTATTCGGGAACCGGCACGGCCAGTGTCGGCTTTGGATACTCCACCCGCATGATTGTGCGCATCGCTTAGGAGGCGACATGCCAGTAGTGACACCAGATCAGGGGTTGAGCTTGCCCATCTTCGCAGATGCGGCATCCAACCCGGCGGCATTCACCAACTTCGTGGCCGGTGTCGAGCCGCGCCTGGTGCGGCTGTACGCCGACGAAGCTGACCGCACGGCACGGCAGCTGGTGGTGGCAGAAAACGAACTGTCGGCACTGGCCACCGAAAATCGGGTGGAGGTGTACAACGGGGCGACGAACATTTCTTTGCACACCCGGGCAATGTATCTGTCGACACGCGTCGCTGCGGACCAGGTCCTCACCGCATCTTCGGTGGTGCTGCAAAACGTCACCAACATGGCGGCGGCCCTGCCGGCAACGGTGGGTGCAATTTTCCGGTGGCGAAGCCACATCTTCTACGACGCCACGACTGTGGCGGACATCAAGTTCGCGTACACCATCCCGGCGGGCGCAACAATGCGATGGGGAATCAACGCCCTCGGCCCCGCCGGCGTCAACCCCATATACACAGCGATAGTCGGCTCGGGGACCGCAACACCTGTTGGCGCTCTCGGTATCGGTTCGGTGCTGACGGCGCTGATCGAGGGCGAGGTGACGATGGCTGCTGCCGCCGGTAACTTGCAGCTGCAGGCGGCACAGAACGCCGCGGAGGCCTCCGTAACCACCGTGTTTGCCAGAAGCTGCATGGAGGTGTGGCGCACGGCATGAGTTTCGCCGACCAGATCACCAAGGACCGGGGGCAGCCAGCCACGGTACGCATCGGCACCGTGCTCACGGTGTCGCCACTTGTGGTGTCCGTTCAGGGCTCGGCGCTGACCAACATAGGTGCGCTAAACCCTGGCCTGGTTGTTGGTGACGTGGTGGCCCTGCTGGGCCAGTCCGCCATATCTTCGGACGGATCGTCGTGGCTGGCCCTGGGGCCGCTGGCAACCTCGGCTCAGGTTCACACTGACAATCCCGCCGGGATTCAGGTGATGACGGTGGTGCAAAACAATGCCACCGCCGTTTATGCCGCCATCACCGGTGTCACGTTCACGTTCCGTAAGCTGCGCGCCAACTCCCGCGTCGTCATGCATTTCGCAGGGTCATCGTTCGCGTCGGCCATCGGGGTGATCGGCGAGTTCGCCCTGCGCGTCGTCGACATTTCCGGGATGTTCCCCACCACTGATCAAAGCGTGGCCAGCTTCTTCTACAACCTGGCCGCCACGCACCTGTCATGGTCGGGGACTCGGATCTTGGCGGCTGGGACGCTTCCGGCTGGGACGTACACGATCACCGGCCAGTTTCGCAACGTGGGCGGGGCAGGCAACATATCGTTCGACGCCAATGATCGACTTTCGGCGACGTTCACTGAAGTGGGCTAGGTGTATTATGTGGGCATGGTTGATGATGGCGCATGAGCACCTACAACCTGGTGACGCGTGCCCAGTGGGGCGCTAGACTGCCGCAGCGCACAGTACCGTTGGACTGGAGCATAGTAGACAAGTTCATCGTCCACTATTCCGGCGCGGTCCGGACTCAGACACCGCGGTCCATTCAGAACTATTGCATGGACTCTAAGGGCCACAGCGACATCGACTACAACGATCTGGTACGCGGCAAGGACCGTTTTGTGGGCCGCGGCAGCAATGTCGGCTCACACACCCTTGGCTTGAACAGTTCCAGTTACGGGGTGTGCGTCATCGGCAACGACGGTGACGCCACCGACGACGATTTCCGCGTGGTGCGTGAGATCTATGACGAGTTGACGGGCAGCCTGGGGCGTCAGCTACGTAAACTAGGTCATCGCACGGCGATGCCGCCGGGATACACGACGTGTCCAGGCGATGAGATCCAGGCGTGGATCGACAGGGGAATGCCGTATCCGGAGGACAACATGCTCGATCCGCTTGAGGGCGCACAGGTCAACAACTCGGAACACTACCTGCAGTCGATCATCGGGATGACGTTGGAAGCCAAAGGCATCTCCAATGTGTCCAACCCGAACCTGACTGTGCCCAACCAGCTGGCCGCGACGCTGCTGGAAATTAAGGAACGTCTTGATACAGGAGTGGTCACCGGAATCACCGAGGCCAAGTTGCGCGAGATCATTCGTGAGGAGATCGCTAAGACGAAGCTGTCTTAGGTCTTTCATCAGGCCCCGGCGTCACCTGCAGACACGTCAAACCGTTGGCACGCCACATGTTGACAACTTTCTGCCGGTCATCGAACACCATGATGATGTTGTAGAACAGCCGGACCTTGTCAAGCATCTCCTGCTTGACGATCTCGTCGGCGCGGCTGTCACCCGCGTCGCGCAGTAGCAGCTGAAAGTCCGGCGTCCCCACATGCTCTTCGAGCCATTGCATGGTGTCGTGGCGTGCCGTCTCGTCGCGGCCTGACGTGAAGATGACACTCATGTCGGCCATGTGGCACATTTTCACGAGCATGATGACGGGCCAGTTGGGCTCGTCTTCCAGGACGCAGGGCAACGGTGCCGTCGACGTCGCAAATGATCGCGGGCTTAAACGACACCGTCTCTCCATTTGGTTCCGAGGGTGATGAGCCTGGCCAGTTCCACTTCCTGTACAGGATCTAGCTCCTGGTGCAGATATTGTTCCAGGATCTCGCTCATGCCGGCGAGCGTGTTGGCGATGACCTGCTGTCGGCGGTGTGCTTCACGAGCGTTCACGGTCTCTCCTTCTGGTGAACCACATGTCCAGCAGCGCCCACAGGCAGCCCGTGCCGGGGACGATGCAGTACGCCCACCAGGGCCAGGGCATCAGGCGGCCTGCTGCAGCTGCGCGTGGCAGTCGGCCATGACTGCGGCGAAACGTTTCCAAGGTGCGATGCCATGCGCGGTGAGGACGCCCAGCCAGATGGCGTAGGCGCAGATCTCCAGGGCTAGCGGGTGATCGGTGCATTCCAGGATCTGCACGGTGGTGTCGTAGGCACCCGGGAGGCGGTCTTGGCTGAGGCGATCGGCTTCTTCAGTGGTGATCCCGGCGGCATGAACAAGTTCATGACACTGACCTTCCACATATACCGATGTCAATCGGTCAAGGGTGATACGAATCTGATCGCCCTCCGGCAGTCGGGCGAAATGTTCGCGTAGCTCGGCGAGGTGCACGAGTGCGGGGTCGAACCGGGACAAGGCCCAGAGACCTGCCGCGATGGTGTCGTGGTTCATGGCAGCAATCGTGGCACGAGCCTCTGACGAAAGGGCAAGGTTCGCATCGTGGCGGGGGGCGCGTACTGGCGTGGCCGTGCGCTCCATGCGCTTCAAGGCCCTTTCGGCATTGGCGTTGTGAATGGCTGCGATGCCAGGGGTGATCACCGGCCAAAGGGGTTCCATGTTCCCAACTATACCATCGACGTACTTACTGTCAAGCATGTGTCCCCTGTACGATCTGACCGAGTTACCCATGCTGATTAAGTAGAGGACGTGGCAAGATCAAGGTGTGACCATGCCCATCGAAGCTGACGAAATACCGCGCCTGGCCGAAATCGGCCGAAGAATCACCGAAGTGGGAACGAACCTGTCCGACTTCCGCAACGAGGTGCGCGGAAACTTCAGCGACATGGTCCGCAAGGACACCTACGCCGCCGAACGTGAAGCACTCAAAGAACGCATCATCGCGCTGGAGTCACGCGCCAAGTCGATGCAAAACCTGATGTACGGAGCGCTGGCCTCCGTCGCGGTGGGTGTGGTCACCATGTGGCTGATGAGAGGCGGGGCTTGATGTTCAGCGAAAAGTGGTGGAGCAAAGTAGCCGAACGGATGACCAAAACGGCGGCCGGCGCGCTGATCACTTTGATCGGCACCGACATGCTGAAGTTCAAAGATCTGCAATGGGATTTCATCCTGTACACCTCCGGCGTCCTGACGCTGCTGTCGTTTCTCGGCGCCATCCTCACCACGAACATCGGTCCGGACCCTGACGACCCCAGCGCCGTATGATCCACATCTTTCAAGTCGACGCGCCGCTGGGCGACCTGGATCCTGACGCCACCACAGCCAAGCTGACGACACAACTGGCGCGGGTGGCTGACTTGTACCCGGCGCTGCGCAGTGCGGCTGTGGCGGCCTCTGAGGGCGTGTTGACGATGACGCTGCGAGTCTCAGCCAGGGACCGCTGGGCAACATCACGGGCGGCACGGCTGGTGGCCAGCAGTATGCTGCGCAGGGCGAAGATCAGCGTCTCGGCGGCCAGTATGACCATTGTGGCCACCCCCAGCAACGGGCGCAGCCTCACCGGCGCGACAGGACGCAGCGCGGCACCGCGCATCCCGGCGCGATGGGATCTAGACTTGGATCCGGCCCCCGCAGAACCGCATTAGCGGCCTACCTTTTGCGGGGGCCTCTTGGAATCCGGAAGTTGGCCAGCGAGGCCGTCGACATGTACTCGTCGCTGGGCAGATCCAGTCCCAGCATGTTCATGTAGCAAGCCAGCACCGGCCCGTGCGTTTCCACATCCCACGGGATCTGCGTGTCGCCCTTGTCGTTGGTCCACGGCTGCGGCAGCTGCAGCTCACCGTTGTGGTCCATGATCTGCAAATTATAGATGGCGGCGTCGATGGTCTGCCGATTCATCGCGTCTTGCCCCGCGGGGCGACTGGGGTGTGCATGACGTCGTACAGGTCGTGCCATTTGATGCGGTAGGGACCTCGCCGGCCTGGGCGTCTGGTGGCGACCAGTTCTCCCCTATGGATCCAGGCGACGATGGTGCGCCGGTCGACTTTGGCGGCTGCCGCGCATTGGTTGGTGGTCAGTTCCTCATCCCTTTGATATAGATTGGGATCGATCATTAGTACCTCCGGTGGCCATCTAGTACCTCGCCTGCGCTTACAGGTACATTAGATGATCTCCGGCAAAGCCACCAGGCCCACACGGATAGTCGCGCCCGGCGCACCATCCGGATCATCCGTGGCATACATCTTGCGCACATACAGATCAATCACCTGCGCATCGTCGCGATAGATCCCCGCCTGCGTCAGCCCATCCAGCGTATTGCGAAGGATCTTATCAATGTCCGGCTTGACGCACGGGAACGGCCGGCGACGGATACTCACACTGGCCGGACGCGGCAGCCGGAACATCACCTGAACGCTGACCGGACCATCCAGCGTCTGCAGCTGCGACAGCTCACGCACCGCCACCGCTGCAGCAATCACATCCTGACGCCACGACTTCTGAGTCTTACTGTTCTGTTCATAAACGAACGTTTTGCCCGTCTTCACGGAGTACCCGCTGTTCTTCGAACCTTGAGGGGCGGGTACGCCGCGTACAACAATGTCAACGAAAAATGCCATACGATCAAGTATGGCACCATCCTAGGACGCTTCCTGATCCCCCATCAACGACTCGTCATTGGTGTTGAACAGGCTGGTCTGCGTGAACAGCGAATCCGGCAGCTGGCTCTTCGGGATCAGCCTCGGGAACACCTTCGACGCCTTGGTGAACGCCGAACCAGCACGATACTTCTCGTCGCCCAGCAGCCACGCGTTCACCGCCGTGATCAGCAAACCCAGCTGCTCGAAGCCATCCCACGGGTACTTCTCCCACTTGCGCCGCGACAGCAGCTCGCGCACCTTCAGACGCGCATCGGAAATGTCCGCGCCGGTGGTCAGGCCCGTCATGAACTCCTGAGCCTTGAACGGACCGTACTGCTCCTGCATCAGATACCACAGCACCGCCGACACATGCGCGCGGACTATAGACCTAGTGCCTCTCGCGATGTCGAGCCCCTGCTTGAGCTGAATGTGGTCGGCCAGGAACGCCGCCTCCACCTCCGGTGACAGTTTCACCGAACGCCACAACGTGATGCTGCGATAAGGCTGCAGCTCCTTGATCGCATACAGGATCCTGATCGAATGTGACAACGCCGTCGAGTTGGCGTGACCGGCCATGCGCATCCAGTCGGCAGGTTTACGCGACAAGCCGCGGTCGAGCACCCACATCATCTTGCGCGGCGCGTTGAGGCAAATCGTCAACGGCACCACAATGTCGGGGCGGATCTTGGCAGCCTTGCGGATCGCCTTGACCCGCTGCTGGCCGTCGATCATTTCGATGTTGCCGTTCGCGTCAGGCTCGGTAAGGATCACCGGCTGCGCAGACAGATACCACACATCCTTGAGCATTTCGGCCGCATAGTCTTCGATGCGCACCTGCGACGCCTTACGGTTCGTGGCGTCCTTGCCGACCTCAGGTTCCCTGTTGTACATTTCCAGGTCCGCGGCCTGCTCCGCGTTGACCATCACCGTGTAGAACTCCATGTCCGTGTCGAACGTCGACTCGGCGATGATGTCGTACGGCTTGTCCGTTGCCGGATTGTGCGTCACTGCTCTCTCCTCTATTGAAAGCTACTGCGGCAGAACCAGACCGGCTGCCGCCCCGTTACTGACCAGCACGAAACGCCGGCCGCGATACGCCTCATACAGGTGCGGCAGTTCAGCCGCGAAAGCTTCCTTGTCGAAAACCTCCACCCACTTGCGCCTCGTATACTTGGTGATCACGTCAGGCTGTTCGTTGTTGAGCAGGGCCATGTTCAGCGGTCCTGTGTTGCGGAACGTGGCCACCGGCCGCTCGCCCATCGTCAGCAGCGTCGACTTGCCCACCACCGGCGGCAGCAGCAACTTGAACTGCTTCGTCCAGTCGGTGGATTCCTTCTTCACCGCGTGGTAGCGCAGGAACTCCCCGAAATGGTGCCGCAGTGCAGTCCCCAGGTCATAGCTGCGTTCCTTAGGCTGCGGCTCGTACACGTCCAGGCTGCCGTCGAAACTTTCCACCGGCCGTGCGGACAGCTCTGCTGCAGCGTCGGCGTCGGCCACAGGCAGCGCGGAAAACGCGTTGCGCGCCTTGCTCACCCGATGGTCAGTGATGTTGTACTTAGTTGTCGTCACTGCATCCCCTGTCCTGTCACATGCGGCCCCCAATCCAGGGGCAAAGCCTCTTGGTCAATCGTTGTCGGGATGCGTTTGCGCCGACGCTCATCCTTAGCGCAAACAGGGCACAGCAGCGCCTCATATGGCGCTCCGCCGATGGTGGTGCCGCTGCTGTGATGCCAGCGCAGCGCCCGCAGCACCTGCACGTCGCCTGGACCTACGCACGGGCAGCTATCGCAAGTCCCGTTGCCTCTGGTGTCCCATCCCATGGGCCTACGCTACTTGGCCCCATGGACCCCGGAAAGGGCTTCAATCCTGCCTACCAGACGCCTGTGGCGTTCATCTGCGCGTTCCTTGTACTGCCCCAACTCGGCGCGCAGTTCTTCGATCTGCGTGTCCTGCTTCTCGATGATCAGCAGCGCCATGGCCACAGCGTTTTCCAGAGGAATGGGGTCGTGGCGGGACAGAAGGCCGCGTAGCTCGGAGATGGCGCTCATGCCCACCCCCGCGCCCGGTGCCTGCCTTTGTACTCTTCAATGCCACGTGCCCTGAGGATGGCCAGGCGCACCATCTCCGAGGGGGATGGTATTGCTGCTTTGATCTGATCCCGCATGATCGCCATCGCGGCGAACACGCCGACAGCGACCATCGTTGCCGCGTAGGAAAGCTGCGTCATCATGCGATCACCATACCCCACGATAAGTATACGTGCAACCTTACGTGCACATCTCTTGACATCCGATACCACGCATGGGAAGATAGGTAGATCTGAAGAACCCACAAGGTAGCTGCCGTCAACGGGGCGCTGCGACAGTGGCGAGAAAGATGAAAGCCCCGAACCTGTCGCAAGCAGGCTCGGGGCTTTAACCTTCCCCAACCTGAGAAAACGTCCAATCGTCGCGCTCCCACAACGACATCCTCACCCGAGTCCCACACGCCCTCGCCGCCACCATCACCCGCTTGAGCACAGGATCAGTCGACTCGATCTCCCACCGGCGCACCGCATCCACCGACATCCCCAACTCCGTGGCCACATGATGAAACGACACCCGCTGACGCACACGCCACTGCGCCAACGCCGACACTAGCCACAACCTGGCCCAATCGTCACCATCCCAAGGGCGGCTCATCGACCACAACGCCAACATCTCCTTATCGACGTGCGCATGCAGCCAAAAATTGTCGATACTGAACTCGACGCGCATCCTCAACGCCTTGGCCCACAACTGCACCGACGACAAACGTGGGCTGTCGCGGCGCCCCTTCTCCAAAGAGGACAGGAACTCTTCGTTGCGGCCCAACGCGACACTGACCTGCTGCAACGGCACACGCAACGCCTTACGCCGGATAATCAACGTGTTGCGCAGCATGTCCAACTCATCCAAATCCTGCGCATCAACCACATACCGAAGCGCCATCAACGCCTCCTCTTCTCCGCCACACTCATCCGACGCCACCAGCCGGCCAGCAACGCCGGGCGGCGCTGGGCCGCAACCCAGCGCCGCCGCAACTCCAACAATTTCCACGCCCGCCGCATCGCCCGCAGCTCGGCGTCGACTAGCTCCTGTTCATCCACCGAACAACGCCACCACCATCAACCCGGCAGCAACAGCTGCCACAAAAATCGCCGTGCACGCCAGCCGGCGGCGTTGCCTACGAACCTTCTGCGGAACCGGTGTGGACATAGATGCCGTCCCTACGCAGCTTCGCCACGACGCTTGCGGCCGTGAACCTTCGATGCCCGCCCAGCGTCCGGACCGTCGAGTCCAGCTTCCCCCGCAACGACCACCGCGTCACCACCTTCGGCGTCACCCCGAACACCTCGGCCACCTCGACGCGGTTTAGCAAGTTTTGCGGTGACATGCGAAGCACATCCGCCACCGTCAACGGCATCGGCGTCGTCCTCCTTCTTCAGCTCCAACTCGAACTTGACCTGGTTGAGCATGGACAACAACAGCTGCCCAGTGTCCATACCTTTAGCGTCGGCCACCTTGCCCACCAGATCGGGCAGCATCTCGTCCAGCGACACAGTCGCCGGCCACGGCGCATCCCCGCAGCAGGCCTCGAAGCTCAAATCCATGTCCCACGAGGGCAGTAGACCCATCTCATCCTCCAGCAGATGGAAGATGGACGGCGGCAGCAGCACCTCGCCCCCAGCCAGGGCAGCTACGCCCCGGCTGTCCACACTTTCCACCGCAACGGTCATGACGGCAGCTCCCCCGCCCTCGGATTGCCCGGCCAGAACTGCTGAGCAGCCTGCGCCATCTGCACAAACCCGGCGATCATCTCCCGCTCCTGAGCCGACGCGCCGTGATCGTCCGCGATGCGACGGAACTCTTCGGCGTCGGTGAAACGCTGGCAGCCGATCTTCATCTGCAAACCCCCGCCCTCATCACGGCGGGCCGTCAGGACCCCGTGCCGGGTGCTCAAGGCCATGGCCTGGTAGAAGCCGTTGATCTGGGTGCCCTCCTCTTCGAAACTGCCCAGATGCAGAGCAACAGACTGATCGTCGGGAGGTTCAATGATGCAGTCCCTCAGGAAGGCGATTCCGGCCACAGTCACCGCGCCACCCGTGTTGATGACGACGTCGATGAGACGGGCGAAATCGTCGATATATACGCTGTTGTTGTTGGCGCTGATGCGTGTGCGTGAACCTGACACGAACGCGCAGCCCTGCACGATGACTCTGCCTGTCAGCTGCACGCCACGGTCGACGTAGGCGCCCCCGAGCACCCGAACACGGGCATGGGTGGCGACGGCGCCTTCGGCGATCCAGCATTCGCCGTCCTGTGACAACGTTGCGCTGTCATAAACGAGCCCGCCGCGGGCGCCTTTGCGGATCCCGTACTTGGCGATGTCGCGCAGGGCGACGATGCGGCACGCGCCATCTTCGGCCTGCAACGTGTACTTGCAGCCGAGGCTGGCCGGTTCCGACTTCGGCTGGATACGGACGCCGCCGCGGTGCACGGTGACGTCCACATCGTCGGGGTCCACCATCGACGTGCGCTTCACATTCACCAATCTGCCGTGGGTGACCAGTTCATAGCTGATGTCGGTCTCTCTCATCTTCTCTCCTCAATTCTCGTGTCCGGACCCCTGTAGCCCGGAACATCCAAGCTGATACCTATCTGATGTGCCTCCAGGACGCATCCGGCCGTACCGGACCCTGGGCTGCGCATCTTCACACCCGGCTGCGGAAACGCCAGCAGCACATCGGCCAGGACGTTGGGGAACACCTCATCGCCGCTGCCCTCCCCGCGCAGCATCTGGCCATTGCGGATCGGCCCTGCCGCCCTGCCAAGGTTGGCCCAGTCGGCGTAGTACACGGTGTGGCTGACGGGCCGGCGATACATGTCCTGCTGCACCCGCAGCCAATCGCGCACCACCTTGTCCACACCCGCGGCGCAGCCGACACGCACATGCAACGCGCCACCGAAATCGCGGCGGTAACGGTGCAGATGGCCGATCACAAAAATCGGATCATCCCAATCCCGCCACCCCGACACTGCCACAATCATGTCGGCCCCGGCCCCACACTGATCGCCTCAGCCTGACGCTGCAGCCAATCCACCACCTGACGCTTCATGTCCAACGGCGACGACGGGGCACGCTGCCTGCCGCCGGCAACCTGCTGCACCGTCGACTCGTCCAACATGCGTGCCGCATCCATGAGTGTGTGGGCCATCGTCTCGCGCATCTTCTCCGCGTAATGCAGGTAGCCAAGCTCATCCAGTGCACGGACAGGATCAGTGCCTTTGTCGGCACATTTGAGCAACGCCCGGCGCACCAGAGCCGCGGTGCCCTCATCGACGTGCAGCATCCCAGTCCTCCGGCAGGTAGGTGTACTCGACACAATCGGCGATCTGGTCGAAGGTGAGACGCCACTCGTCGTTCAAGTTCATGCCCGTAGAAAACTGTCCCCCATTGCCGTGGGCGCCATACCCGGTGCGGCTGACAGCTCTGACCAGCACCCACGGCACCAGCACCCGCACCTCGCAGTTCACCCCGCCATACCACTCCCGTACGGACGCAGGCAGCGAAGTGGTGCTGGCGCAGCCCAACACGTCGGTATATCTGTATTTGGCCATGGCCTGCTCCACGCGCAGGTTCAATCCGTCGCGTATGGCCACTTCGCAGGCCACACCCAGGCAGCAGAGGCCGCCGTTGACGCTGCGCAGTTCGTTGCGCGTCTGGACGTACTCCCCGCTGCGCAGCGCCTGCACCCAGTTGCGAAGGTGCTGCCGATGTTCATCGGTCAAGTTGAGCTTGTCAAGCAGCTGGGTTCGTGCCGCCAGCGCACTGTCACGCCACTCCTGCGGCTCCCCAACGTCCGGACCTGCCCCCTGCTCCTCAGTTCCTCCTACCACCGCTCCCACATCCTTTTGTCCTTTTTCCATCTTCCACGTCGATACCTTACCACCCACGTACACGTGACGGAAGTGACGGATGCATCCGTCACCCTCCCCTATCCGTCACTCCATCCGTCACCGCCTCTGACCAGGCAAAGTGCTGGAAGTGACGGAAGTGACGTCTTTTTTAGAAAGTACATGTAGAAAAATTGGGAGAAAGAAGAAGCTGCACTAGGAAAGGATTTCGCAAACATCCGTCACATCCGTCACTTCCGTCACTTTCGCAGCTCAAAGCCGGTGACGGATACAATTGAAGATCAACAAAAGTGACGGATGTATCCGTCACTACGCCGCAGGCAGCCCCAACTGTCCCAACCCCTGCAACACCCGCAACCGAGCCTGCTCCAAATCCAGAAGCTCCCGACGAGACACCGCCTCCAACACCCGCAGCTCCGCAGCCACCGCAGCAGCCGCCACCGCAGCGTCCTCACGTCGCTGCGCCTCATCCAGCAGCGCCTGCACCTCATCCAGAGGCATCGCCGCCACCGTGTCCTCACGTGGCCTGTCCTGCACCCGGTACAGCAGCCCCAGCTCCTTGATCAAAGCTGCGTGCAGCTTGACCACAGCAATGTTGGCTTGGACCCTGGCCGGCTCCGTGTCGTGGATCCCGGCAGGGTCGGACAAAGCTTCGGTGACGTGTTCCTGCAGCTGGTTGATCAAATCCATGTAGCGTGCAGCCGCGAATTGGCGCATGCGTTCCGATATGTCGTCGTACTGTGCTGCGACGGGTAGAAGGTCCATACCTCATAGTGTCGGGTATACGACATGCATATCGAAATAGGACAGTTTCCTAAAATATATCTGCCCAGACATATATCAATATTGGCAAAATATACTTGGATTGAATTATCGGTAATTCGATAATCCAGAATACCAAGACATCGAAGCCTCTCCATGCAGAAGTATCCTAGGACACAGCCACAAGATCATCCGAACTGTGGGCCACATGGGCCGCTTCCCGTTGCTGCTTGGCACGGATTGGGGGGGACCAAGTTGCCTGAGCCGATTGGGTTGATTCAGGCTACTGGGTTGATGATGCGCCGGCGCAGATGTGTCGGGTTTCTGACAGTGGTGTGGATGCACTGCTGCTGTGCTGTGGATCTTTGAGGGGGTGCCTTGTTTGTGCTGCTCAGGGGCATGGTAGCAGGGTGGCTGGGGTGGGGGGTGTCGGGTAT
>Ga0307281_10000076_pt1 | contig 20980 bp, 18 predicted proteins | sample ER_DNA_120_FD_194486 | JGI IMG/M metagenome (GOLD analysis project Ga0307281, IMG submission 194486) | Bulk soil microbial communities from the East River watershed near Crested Butte, Colorado, United States - ER_DNA_120 | ecosystem: Environmental > Terrestrial > Soil > Floodplain | place...
CCTGTGGTACTACGGATTCAGCCCGGCCATCAAGGCCTTCGACCACGCGCGCAGTCCGGGCGGCCGGCTCACCGATCCCCGGTGGACGCACCCCCCCGAAGACTCGATCGCGGCCGAATTCTTCCAGCGGGTGCGCTACTCCTTCGAGTTCGATACCGTCACGCGCCACCTGACATTCGGGGGACGGGGCCCGAGCCCGGAGTGGCAGCGGTGGCTCGCCGACACGATCAGCGTGCAGATCCGCGTCCTGCCGGCGGCGATGGAAGAGATCGGCTCGGTGCTCGGTGGCCCGCCGGGAGAGCGCCCGATGGTTGCGGCGTTCACCTTGCCCCGGGCCTCGTCGCGCGCCCAGAGCCACGTCCTTGGCGTCATCACCGATCTCGACGCCCTCACCGCGATCTTCGCCCTGGCCGACACCAGCGGTCCACTCTTGGTGAAGGCCTTGACCGGTGGGGTCGAGCTCGATTCGATCGGCTCCGTGATCGCCCGCGACGCGCACGGCCTGGTGCTGTACGAGTCTCCGGTCCAGTACGCTTCGTCGATCTCCAGCCACGACACCCTGGGGAGCTACATGGCGAACCTCCAGGTGGACGTCTCCCTGCGACCGGAGATGGCGGGCAAGCTCGTGATCGGGGGGTTGCCCAAGTCGCGACTACCGCTGCTCTCGACCTTGCTGCTGCTCACCGCGGGGTTGATCGTGATCGCGTTGATCCAGCTGCGGCGCGAGTCCGACCTGGCGGCGCTGCGCACGCAATTCGTGTCCGGCGTCTCGCACGAGCTGCGCACCCCGCTCGCCCAGATCCGGATGTTCGCTGAAACGCTGGTCCTGGGCCGCATCCGCACGGAGGACGAGCGCACCCGCTCGCTCGAAATCATCGACCAGGAAGCGCGCCGCCTGACGAATCTCGTGGAGAACTTGCTGCACTTCTCGCGCTCCGAGCGCCAGTCGCTGCGAGTGACGCCCGTGCCGGTCCTCGTCGGCCCGCTGATCCGCGCGGTGTTGGAGAGCTTCGCACCCCTCACCGAGACGCGCCATGTGCGCCTCCTGACCTCACTCCACGACGGCGTAACGGCGTGGGCCGACGAGGGCGCGTTGCGCCAGATGCTGCTCAACCTGCTCGACAACGCCGTGAAGTACGGGCCCGAGGGACAGGTCGTCACCGTCGGCATGGACCCGGCGGGAGGCGACCGCGCGCGGATCTGGGTGCAGGACCAGGGCCCGGGAATCCCGGCAGCGGATCGCGAGCGGATCTGGAATCAGTTCTGGCGGTTGGAGCGCGATCGCGGCTCCGCGGTCGCCGGCACGGGGATCGGCCTCTCGGTGGTGCGCGAGCTCGCGGCGCTGCACCGCGGGCGGGCCTGGGTGGAGACGGCGCCCGGCGGCGGCTGCCGCTTCGTCATCGAGCTGCCGGCGGCGCCGGCGCCGGTGCCCACGCACCCCGCGGCCGCGTCGCCCCTGGAACCCACCCCGGCGCGGGCAGACGCATGAAGCGCGTCCTGGTCATCGAAGACAATCGCGACCTCGCCTACGGCCTGCGCAACAATCTCGAGATCGAGGGCTACCAGGTCGAAGTCGCCGATGACGGGCCGAAGGGCCTGATGCGCGCGCGCGCCGGGTCCCCCGATCTCATCATTCTCGACCTGATGCTCCCGGGGATGGATGGGTACCGGGTACTGCGCGCGCTGCGGGAAGAGGGCCGGCAAACGCCGATCCTCATCCTCACCGCCCGGGGCGAGGAAGCCGACAAGGTGCGCGGCCTGCGCCTCGGCGCCGACGACTACGTCACCAAGCCGTTCGGCGTGTTGGAGCTGCTGGCACGGGTCGAGGCCCTGATGCGGCGCGCCGTCGTGACCACGGCCGGAACCGAGCCCTCGACCCCGCTCGTCGAGCGGTTCGGCGACGTAGAGGTCCATTGCGCGTCGCGGACCGTGCTGCGCCGCGGCCAGCCCGTCACGCTCACCCCCAAGGAATACGAGCTGCTCCTCGCACTCATCCGGAGGCGCGGGGCGGTGGCCAGCCGCATCGAGCTGCTCACCGAGGTGTGGGGCTACAGCGCAGCCGTGCTCTCCCGTACCGTGGACACCCACGTCGCCGAGCTGCGTCGCAAGCTCGAAGACGATCTACAGGCGCCCCGTCACATCCTGACGGTGCGGAAAGCCGGCTACCGGCTCCAGGCCTGAGGTGGAGCGCCGCGACTACCTGCTGCGGATGCTCGAGGAGTTGGGCCGGGTGGTGGCCCGCGTCCGCGAGCTCGTCACCGGGCAATCGGTGGCGGCCGCGGTCGATGAGCTCGAGCGCGCCGCCTCCCACGCAGGGGTGACGCTCCCCCTCGTGCGCGCCCTCGCGGGTGACGGACTCGCCGCGGTGCTGACGACCGCCGGCCGCCCCGATCCGGCGAAGTACCTGCTCGCCGCCGAGTATCTGTACCTCGAGGCGTTGCGCGCGACTCCGCCCGAGGACGCGGCGCTGTTCGGGCGCGCGCACCAGCTGTACCGCGCCATCGGTCCCCTGCGCGACCCCGCCCTCCAGGCGGCCGTCGCCGACCGCATCGCCGACCTGGAGCGGCGCGCGGCCACGCCGCACTCACCCACTTCCGGGGGAACCATCCGGTGACCCACCTGCTGTTGCTCCTCACCGCCCTGCTCGCGGGACGCGACCCACAGACCGGAGACGCGCTCGTCCGGGCGATGCACGACACGTACAGCGGCCAGTGGTACCGGACCCTCACGTTCGTGCAGCACAACACCCTGTATCTGACGGCCGACAGCGTACAACACTCGACCTGGTTCGAGCGCGCGGCCATTCCGGGATCGCTGCGGATCGATTTTCGTGAGGGGCCGGGATTCTCCCCCGACGCCGGCGCCTTGTTCGCGCGCGATTCCCAGTTCAACATCGCCGGCGACACACTCGTCGAGGCGAGCGCGTTCATTCATCCCCTCATGGTGCTCGGCTTCGACGTCTACGCCCAGCCGGTGGATCGCACCCTCGCCCAGCTACGAGAGTACGGGTTCGACCTCGCCACCGCGCACGACGATACCTGGCAGGGACGGCCGGTCACCGTGGTCGGCGCAACGGCGGGTGACCTCCACACGCGCCAGTTCTGGGTGGACAAGGAGCGCCTGGTGTTCGTGCGCATGCTGGAGCCGGGACGCCGCGACACGACGGCGACCACCGAAACGCAGTTCAACGACTTCCGGCCGTTCGCCAAGGCCTGGGTCTCGGCCCAAGTGTTGTTCCTGGCGAACGGGCAGCGCCGCTGGATGGAGGAATACGTCGACATCACCGTGAACACGCCGCTCGCTGATGGGGTGTTCGACGTCAAGCGCTGGAAGGAAACCAAGTAGGCCCGCCCGGAGTCAGCGACCGGCGGCGGCGGCGTCGAACCAGTCCTGGATGCGCCGTGCCGGTCCGAACGGCGCATCGCTGAAGTTCGTGGTGATCGCGAACACGACGTAGGAGTCCCGGTCCAGTCCGAACGCCGTGGAGCCGCCCACCGAGCTGCCGCCATGAAACGCACGGCGGTGACCGAGGCTGTCGGTCGCAAGAAACCAGCCGACGCCGTACCCGGTCGCCTGGCCGTCCCGGGTGTGCTGGGTCGTGAACAGCAGCGTGAGCGTTTCGGGCCGCACGAACCCGGGATGGAGAAACGCGGAGCCGAACCGGACGAGGTCCTCCGCGGTCGAGAGGAAGCCCCCACCGGCCCACTTGTAGCTGTTGTCCACAGGCGGCGCGAGGCGGAAGCCGCCTGCCGAATCCCGCTCGTAGAAGTGCACGCGACCGGCGAGCGTGCTGTCGACCCGGTCCGGGGTGGTGTGGACGAGCCCCAGAGGCCCCAGCACGTGCCGGCTCATGTAGGACAAGAAGTCTTCGCCCGAGGCCCCTTCCACGACGGCGGAAATCAGACTCCAGCCGTAGCTCGAGTATGAATACCGCGTGCCGGGCTCGAACAGCAGCGAGTCGCCCGCGAAGATCTCGAGACCTTCCGCGACCGTCCGGAACGGACGGTTCAACAGGAATTCGTCGCCGCGATAGTGGCGGATGCCCGCGGTGTGGCCCGCGAGCTCCCGGGTCGTGATGGGCCACGGCTTCTCGGGAAAGGCCGGGACGTAGCGCTGCACCGGCGCGTCGAGATCCAGCGTTCCCTGCTCGACGAGCAGCGCGACGGCTGAGGCCGTCAACGGCTTCGAGACGCTGCCGATGCGGAACTGAGACGCACTGGTAACCGGCGCGCGTCGCGCGAGATCCGCGTAGCCGAACCCTTCCGACCAGACGAGTTTGCCGTTCACCGCGACGGCCACCTGCACGCCCGGGAGACGGGGCAACAGGCTGTCGCAGATCAATCGCTCGGCGGCTCGGATCGCCCGCCGATAGGCGGCGTCGGAGGCGGCGGGCGCGGCGACGCATCCCGCCGGGACTTGAGCGAATGCGGCGGGGGCCGCTCCCACCATGATCGAAAGCGGCGCGAGCCAGGTGATGGTCCGGAACGTCCTGCGCACGTAGAGTCCTCCCGTCACGGTTCGTCGGGATACGCCGCCACCGGGCGTCCCGACGCGCTCAACACCACGGTGACCAACCCGCCTTCTTCACGGTATCCGGCGACCCCGAGCGTGTCGATCACAGCGGTTGGAGCCATGACGCCCGGCATGAGGGACTTCCTTCCCACTCGAGGGATCGGCATGCGGATGGACCAGCGGCGGATGGCCCAGGCCCGGTTGGGCAGGCGCTCGAAGACCACGAGCCCCGTGGCGCCGCTCCCCGCCCACCAGCCGAGATTGGTGTAGTGGAATTCGAGCTCGCGGAGCTCTGAGGAGCGCTGGTCGAGCCACAGGACGCCGGCGATGTCCACGTGCCCGCGGCCACCGACGGGCTCGAACCCGAGTCCGATCCGGGAATACTGAAGCTCCCCCGACGCACGCTGGACTCGAAAGCAATGCCGGGCGAGGAACGTTTCGGACAACAACACCGGGAGATCGGGGCCGTAATAGGTCATCACGCCCAGCGAATCCTTTTGGGCGAAGCCGCCTGCGGCGAGGCTTTCGGCGGCCAGGCTCACGAACGGCCAGGTCGAATACCCGGCAGTCTCCCGCCGCTCTTCGGAAATACGATCTCCCGCCGGGCCGAACACCCGCACGTAGCGGCGCGCCTGGAACCGGTAGACCGGATGCGCAATCGTCCATTCCGTGGCTTCGAGCGCCTTGCGTGCCTCCTCCCACAACGTGGCGGCGGCCGATCCCTCCTCGGGCTGGAGGCGGCAACGCCGATCCGCGCGCACCGCGATCTCCGATAGGAGCACCGGCGTCTCCGGCGCCTGGATCGGCGCCGTCATCGTATCTCCCGCGACGAGCGAAAACGCCGGCGTGCGCCAGCGCGCCACACCGATGCGCAGCACGAGCAGCCGGTAGGCGCCGGGCGCGAGGTCGATGCGCACGCGACCGATCTCGTCGGTGAGGGTGCGCGTGATCTCACGTCCCATCGTATCGGTCACGACCACAAACGCCCCGGCGACGGGCTCCCGGCTGCCGGCGCCGAGCAGCGTCGTCCGGATCGCCTGCGCGTCGAGCGCCCGAACCCCGGCCCCACACGCGAGGAGCATCCCGGCGAGGCTCCACCGTGTGCAAGCAGGAGGAAGGAGCGCGTCTCTCATCCCCGTGAACTTGTCCATGAACCCGGGGAGGAAGCAATGCGATTCGTCGCCGTAGTCCTCGCGCTGACACTGGTCGGCGGAGCATGCCAGGAGAGCGCCCCCGCGCCCGAAGCAACGGCGCAGCTCGTTGCCCCGGCGGCAGTTGACACACGAGCCCTGGGGCTCGAGGCCACCGGCGCCGCCCAACAAGCCCGCGCGGAGGTCCCACAGCCGGATGATGGGATTCCCCTTCCCGGGGCCATCGACGTCCTCCCCGATCTCATCATCCGGACGGGGACGGCCTCGGTGCAGGTGGATTCCCTGGACGCGGCCATCGTGATGGTCCGCACCCTGGCGCGACGTGTAGGCGGATTCGTGGCGGGCAGCTCCTCCCAGGCGGGACGGGGTCAGCTCCAAGCCGCGACGCTGGAGCTCCGGGTGCCCGCTGGACGGTTCGATGAAGCGGTGGACGGATTGCGGCCGCTCGGGAAAGTGGAAGCGGTCAACGTCACCGCCGAAGATGTGGGAGAGGAGTTCGTGGACGTCCAGGCACGAATGACGAACGCGAGGCGGCTCGAAGCTCGGCTCATCGATCTGCTGGCGCGCCGCACCGGGAAGCTAGGGGACGTGCTCGACGTGGAGCACGAGCTGGCGCGGGTACGCGAGGAGATCGAGCGCTACGAGGGCCGGCTGCGCTACTTGCGGAGCCGGGTGGCGGTCAGCACGCTCACCCTGACGGTGCACGAGCCGATCCCGGTCGTGGATCACGGCTCGCCCGGCGTGATGGCCGATGCGGCCCGGCAGGCCTGGCGCAATTTCATCGGGCTGGTCGCCTTCGTGATTCAGGCGCTCGGCGTCGCCGTCCCGCTCGGCGCGGTGGCCACCGCGGCCTGGCTGGTGCTGCGCCGCTGGCGCCGCCCGCCGCCGCGTCCCGCGCAGGCGTAAGCGGGAGGAGCCGGGTCGCGGCGCGGCGCCACGACCCGGCTCCACCCGCACTTCTCCTGACTATCCGGCGAAACAGTACGTGCAGCCGTGCTGCTGCGTGCGGTTCACCGCCCACACGCCCGACGGTACGACCTGAATGGTCGGGATTACCGCCGCGATCCAATCCTGGCGGATCTGGTCGGCGGTCACGTTCAGCTTCGGGGCCAGCTGCCCGGCGTAGAACTTGATCGCCATGTTGCACACGCCCATGAGGACGCCCGTGGCGAGCAGCTGGTCGATCCCCATCCCCGGCAGCGGCAGCTTCTCGGGAGGCGCCTTGTACAAGAAGTTGCGCACGGCGGGCGCGTTCGTCTCGGGATCGTTGATATGGAATACCTCGCCGAACTTGTACTTCGCCCACGCGTCGTCGACCATGGCAAATGGGATGGCGGCGTGCCGCAGCACGATCACCACGTTCGTGTCGGCATCGGCGGCGCCGGTTTCGGCGTTGGTGAGATAGAACACGCGTGCCCACGCGAACGCAAAGCCGTTGTTGGGCTCCGGCATGTCGTACACCTGCCGGTACTTCCCCTTGATCCGGTTGAGCCAGGCGGTGAGCGCCGGATCCTGCGACGCGCCGGTGTGCGCCGGTCCGGACTGGGACGAATAGGCTTGGGCGACCGCTGATCCGGGAACGAGCTCACCCAGTCCGAAAGCGGCTGCCGTGGTGGCAAGCCGGCCCAGGAATCCACGGCGGTGGGTGGGAAGCTTGAAATCGAGCATGACGACGTCCTCCAGTGGAAGTGTGGACTGCGAAGCGCGGCTACGGTGCAGGCGGTGCCCCGGCCCGGTGTGACGCGGCCAGCGTGGGATAGGCGACGTCTGGCGGAGGGTCGCCGTTGGGCCAATCGCGTTCCTTTCCCGGAAGATCCGGCCGGGGCTGCGCGACGACGAAGGCGGCGACGTCGAACGCCTGCTGATCGGTGAGGGTCCCGGGCCGGTCGAACGGCATGTTATCGCGGATGAACGAAGCGGCGGTGCGGACACGCGCCATGCCCGCGCCGATGTTGAACGAACGCGGGCCCCAGACGGGTGGCGCGCTGACGGTCCCCGCTCCGGCCGGGCCGTGGCAAGACGCGCACATCGTCCCGAACGTCTCACGGCCGCCCGCGGTGTCGGGACGCAAGGCGGCAAACCGCTGCAGGCGGGCATTGGACTGCGGCAGGCCGACGGGGGCGCGCCACGACAGGAACGCGAGATAGGCGACGATGTCGCGCATATCGGGCCCATCCGGGGCCAGCGCCGACCCGTTCAGGCTGCGGCGGAAGCAGTCGTTCACCCGGTCCTCGATCAGCTCGACGGCACCGCGGCGGCTCCGGTACTGTGGGAAGTGTGCGAAGCTGCCGATCCACGTCCCGCTCTCACGGCGTCCGGCATCGAGGTGGCAGCTCGTGCAGCGCAACGCGTTGCCCACGTGACCGGGGAGGCTATCGCGCGTTGCCGTGAGCAGTGCGAGGCCGCGGCGTACCGCGGCACCGAAGGTGTCATGCGGAATCTCGGAATCGGCGGGCACGCCAGGCGCTGCGGCGCGGGACGGAACGGCGGCTTGGCGACACGCGACAGCGAACAGCAGTCCCATCAGCGCGGCGGTACGTGTGCCCTTCCGGTGCATCAGAGCAGGATCCCCGCGAGGGTCGCCGAGAGGAAGTTGGCCAGCGTCCCCGCGAGCATCGCCCGGAACCCGAGACGAGCGAGGTCGCCCTTGCGCTCGGGAGCCAACGAGCCGATCCCCCCGATCTGGATCCCCACGGAGCCGACGTTGGCGAACCCGCACAACGCGAAGGTCGCGATCGTGAACGACACCGGACTGAGCGTCCCCCGCAGCGGGCCGAGCTGCGAGTAGGCGATGAACTCGTTCAGCACCATGCGGGTACCGAGCAGGCTCCCGATCGTTCCACTGTCGTGCCACGGCACGCCCATGACCCAGGCGATGGGGGCGAACACCCAGCCCAGCACCGTCTGGATGTTGGCGGGAAACCACCCGATGTGGCTGTGCACCCAGCCGAACCCCCCGTTCGCCAGCGCGATGAGGGCGATGAACGAAACGAGCATCGCGATGACGTTGAGCATCAAGTGCAGCCCTTCGGTGGTGCCCCGGGCCGCCGCGTCCACGACGTTCACGTCGGTGCGCGGGATGTCCACTTTCACCCCGCCCAGGGTCTCGGGCACTCCCGTCTCGGGCTCGATGATCTTCGCCATCATGATCGTCCCCGGGGCGGTCATGATGACGGCGGTCAGGAGGTGCCGCGCCTCGATGCCGAAGGCGATATAGGCGGCCATGATGGATCCGGACACGTGGGCCATGCCCGCGGTCATCACGGTCATCAGCTCGGAGCGAGTCATGCGCGGCAGGAACGGCCGGATCGTGAGTGGGGCCTCGGTCTGGCCCATGAAGATCGAGGCCGCGACGTTCAAGCTCTCGGCGCCGCTCGCACCCATCACCTTGTTCATCACCACGGCGAACACTCGCACCACGAGCTGCATGATGCCGAGGTAGTACATGATGGCGAACAGCGCGGACACGAAAATGATCGCGGGCAGCACCTGAAAGGCGAAGATCACCCCCAGACTGGAGTGCTGCTTCCCGACCTCGCCGAATACGAACGCCGAGCCGACGTAGGAGAACCCGAGCACCGCCGTGACGAACTGTCCCAGCGCCTGGAAGATCCGTTGCCCCACCGGTATCCGCAGCACGAACACGGCGAAGGCCGCTTGTAGCCCGACGCCCCACGCCACTACCCGCCAGCTGATGGCGCGTCGATTGCTCGACAGCAGGAACCCGATCCCGAGGATGGCCACGATCCCGAACAGGCCCACGAGTCGGACGCCGAGGGGCCGCGAGTCTTCGACCGGAGCGGCGGGCGCGACGGGTGCCTGGGCGGGGCTCGCGGGAGCGGCCGCGACCGTGTCGGGTCGCTGGCCGGTAGCCGCTTGGACGGTGTTCCACGCGAGGCGCGGCAGCGTGAATACCACGAGCGCGCAGACCAAGGTGACGGCGAACGCAAACGCGGTACGGCGGAGCGACATGCGGCGATGCCTCCGGAGTCGGGGGGCGCGGCGCGGAACGGCAGTGAAAGTGGCGCGTCCCCCCTGAAAGCGCAAAGCGCGGGCGAGCGGGGTGGCCCCGGGCCAACGGATGGCGAATATTGGTGGCCATGGGGGACAAGCAGAAGATTCTGATCGTCGACGACGACAAGCCGCTCACGCTGCTGATCGCCACCTACCTCCGGGACGCCGGCTACGAGCCGGTGACCGCCGTCGATGCAATGCAGGGTTTCATGTTCGCGCTGCGGGAGAAGCCGGGGCTCATCCTCCTCGATATCAGCATGCCCGCCGGCGGCGGGCTTTCGGTCCTGGAGCGCCTCGGCAAGGCGGCGCCGGGCCGACTCGTTCCCGTCGTCGTTGTCACCGCGCATCAGGATGCTGCGGTCGAGGCCGCGGCGCGCGCCAAGGGCGCGGTGGCGGTCCTGCGCAAACCGATCGACCGTGATACGCTGCTCGCGGCGGTTGCGGCGGCACTGAAGCCCGCCTGATCCCCGCTACCCCTGCGTCCGGGCCCGTCCCAGCGCGTCCGGGCCGAAGCGGTCACGCACCGCATCGATCGCCCGGGCCAACGTACGGTCCTTCTCTGTTTCCCCGAACGCAGTCCGTTCAGTCTCCAACAACGCCAGCTGCGCCGCGGCACCGGGCCGGTCCAGCTGGGAGAGCGCAATCCCGATGAGCCGGGCGGGAACCCGCCGCTTCGCGCGCAGTTTCGCCAGGAGCTCGCGCGCCACTTCGTAGACGGCGCGGTCTGTCACTACCGGCTCGGCGACGGTCCGGCCCGCCTGGCGCGTGGTGAAGTCGGCATCCCGCAACTTGACGGTGATCGTGCGGGTGACCAGTCCTTCCGCCCGGAGGTCGGCGGTCGCGCGATCGACCTGGATCAGCAGCTCGCGGAGCAGGTCGTCGTCACGCTCGAGATCCCGGGGGAACGTGGTGTCGCGGCTGATCGATTTGGGCTCGGTCCACGCGGCCACGGCCGAGTCGTCGATACCGCGCACCCGCTCCCACAGCCACGCGCCCTCACGCTCCCCGAGCCGTCGTTGCAACTCACCCCGATCCACGCGCTGGACGTCGGCCGCGGTGCACCAGCCGAGCTTCTCGAGACGGGCCTGCGCCTTCGGGCCGATCATCGGAATGTCCGCGAGCGGGAAGCGTGCCAGGAACGCCGTTTCCTCGCCCGTGGCGACCACGTGGACCCCCGCACCAGCGACATTCGCCGCGGGTTTCGCGAGACCGGCCGCCAGCTTGGCGACGAGTTTGGAGGTGCCCGCCCCGATCGACATCCACAGGGACGTCGCACCATGGACCGCATCCCGCATCCGGCGCGCCGTCTCGGCGAGCGGCTCCTGTCGGTACAGCTCCTCGGTGCCGGTGAGGTCGAGGTAGAACTCGTCGCTCGAGGCTTGCTCGACGACTGGGGCGAACCGCTCGAGCGATTCCCGGATCTCCCGCCCTTTGGCGGCACAGGTCTCCCAGGGTACCGGCACGACGGTCGCTTCGGGGCAGAGCCGCAAGGCACGAGCCATGGGCATGGCCGAGCGGACGCCGAACGCCCGGGCCTCGTACGATGCCGAGGTCACCACGCCGCGGTGCTCGACCGAACCGCCGACGATCAGCAGCGGTGTCCGACCGGCGCCTTCCGGATCGACGAGGCGCGCGACGGCGACGTAAAACGCATCGGCGTCGGCGAGCAGGATCCGGCGCGTCGGGGGCGGCGCGGTCATGCGGGAAACTCGACGGAAGCCCGCCGCCGGGGAAGTCCCCCGACGGCGCTTGCTCCGCGCGCCGGTGTGGGCTTAGCCTTTCCAGCCATGACCAAGTGGGTCGGAACGCTCATCATCGCGAACGTCGCGGTGTACTTCATGCAATCGCAGCTCCCGAACCTGGCCAACGCCCTGGCGTTCGTGCCCGCCCTCGCCCTGTTGCGCCCGTGGACCGCGATCACCTACATGTTCCTGCACGCGAGCTTCAGTCACATCGCGTTCAACATGCTGGGGCTGTACTTCTTCGGACCGCAGGTTGAGGACCGATTGGGGGGCGCCCGGTTCCTGACGCTCTACTTCGTGAGCGGGCTATCCGGCGCCGCGACCTCCATGGTGTTCAGCCAAGCCGGACTCGTCGGCGCCTCGGCGGGCGTGTTCGGCGTGCAGCTGGCCTTTGCCTACTTCTGGCCGCGCGCCAAGCTCCTCATCTGGGGGATTGTGCCCGTCGAGGCCCGGACCCTGATAGTGATCATGACAATCGTCTCGCTCGTCGGCGGCGCCGGGATCTGGATGCGGGGCATCGGGCATTTCGCCCACCTCGGCGGATTCCTGGGCGGGTGGCTGGTGTTGCGCCTGTCCGGCGTGCGCCGCGTGGAGGACAAGCTGCGGCCGGTGCAGATGCGGGAACGGACGGCGGCCGCCAGTCCCAGCGACGCGCAGCGCTGGAAGAAGATCCCTCTGGAACGGCTCCACCCCGTGAACCGCGAGGAGGCCGAGCGCGTGCTCGCCAAGCTCGACGCCCGCGGCCTGTCCGGCCTGACAGCCGAGGACCAAGCGTTCCTCAACCGGTTCACCGAAATCTGACCGCCGCTCGACTCGGTCAGTGCAGCGGGATCGGCTGCACCTGGATCGGCTCGCCTCCTACCAACGTGGGCGCCCCGTGCGCCTGGGCGACCTGATTGAATTGCGGTACGTCGGTCGCCAGGATGGCGTTGAACCGCGCAAGGTACGCGTCCAGCAGAGGCCGTAGCTCCTTCCATTCCTCCGTCACCTGCTCGCCGGGCGGCTGCGCGTAGGCAAACCCCGATCCGCCGCCCAGACTCTGCAGCCGGTCGGCGAAGCGGCTCAGGTAGTGCACGTCGTCCTGTCCGCCGTCGCGCTGGACGTCGGAGTTGTACATGCTGTCCTTCAACTCCTTCAGCTTCCGCCCCAGCGCGCGCGCCTCACGGAACACGGGAGCCGTCGCGGTCGAATCCCCGCCCAGGCCGCGCAGCGTCTGCTGCATGGTCTGCAGCTGGCTCTGAAGACTCGAAATCCGGTTCAGCGTCGTGTTGAGAGCCGACGTCTCGTTGCGCAGCTGGAGTCCCGCCCGCAGCTGTGCCAGGAATGCCGCCTGGTTGCCACCGACGATGGGGTCGGGCTCTACGGTGGCCTGGGTGGTCCCGGTTTTTCCGGCGGCGGTCACCGCGATCGCGTACGTGCCTGGCACCACTCTCGGTCCCCCGGGGTTCCGGAACGGATTCTCCTCCTCGGTGGGCGCGGGGCGCTCGGAATTCACGCGGGTGGCGGCCGCGTACCGCAAGCCCCAGACGAACCGATTCACGCCCTTCGCCCCCGGCGCTCCGGAATCGACGACCACCGTGTCGCCGTGCGCATCGGTGACCGTGACCGTCGCTCGTCCGCGCCGGCGCTCGCGGGACGGCGGACCAGCGGTAGCGCTGTCGCCCGTGTCCGCGGCGGTTCGCAGGAAGTAATCGATCACCACGCCGGCCGGTGCACCGGGCGTCGTGAACCGGGTGGGGGCGACGGCGCCGCGGCGGGGGCGGACGCGGATCTGCGCCGGCAGAGCGCTGAAGACGTGCAGGTCCTGGCCCGCGACGTCCGGCGTCAACTCCTCGAGCGCGGTGATATCGTCGAGCACGAAGAGTCCCCGCCCGTGCGTGGCCACCACGAGATCGTGCGATCGCTGGATGAACTTCAGGTCGTACACCGGGACCGTGGGGAAGCCGGCCTTGAGCGACTTCCACGACGCGCCGCCGTCTTGCGAATACCACAGCGCCGCGTCCGTGCCGAGCACCAGAAAGCCGCGGCGGTTCGGGTCCTCCCGCACGACCCTCGCCGACGCGTCCGCCGGCAGGCCCGCGGAGATGTCGGTCCAGGTCTTCCCATAATCGGCCGTCTTGTACACGTACGCCCGATTGTCGTCAAACTGGTGACGATCCACCGCCAGATACGCGGCGCCGCCGTCGTATGGGGACACGCCGATTTGGTAGATGCGCCCTTCCGCGTCCGCGGGCAGACCGGGGAACCGCCCGGCCACGTTGGTCCACGTCTTCCCGCCGTCCCGCGTCACGTGGGCGAGCCCATCGTCGGTACCGACCCAGACCACGTTCGTGTCGGTCGGGGCGACGTTGATCGTCAGAATGGTGTTGTAGGTCTCAGCGCCCGAGATGTCGTAGTTGATCGGGCCGCCGCTCGTGCGCTGTTTCGCCTTGTCGTTGCGAGTGAGATCGGGGCTGATGACCGCCCAATGCTGTCCCCCGTCAGTCGTCTTGAACACGACATTTGCACCGAGATAGACCTCGTTCGCGTCGTTGCGCGACACCTCGATCGGCGTGGTCCAGTTGAAACGGTAGCGGAGCTCCGCCGCCGCGCGGTCATCCACACCGGGGACATAGGGGCGGATCGGACGGTTCAGCCCCGTCCGCAGGTCGATGCGCTGGATACTCCCGTTCTGGGATTCCGCATAGACGATGGTCGAGTCGCTCGGCGCGGGCACGGCGTACTCGCCGTCGCCGCCGGTGATCGTGAACCACTCCGATCCGTTCAGCGCACCGGTCGCGCCGGTCGAGGCGCCGCACCAGGCGTTGTTGTCCTGGAGCCCGCCGCACAGGTTGTACGGGACGTTGTTGTCGGCCGCCACCATGTAGAACTGGCCGATCGGGAGGTTATTGAACCAACGCCAGCTTTTCCCCGCGTTCGCGGTCGCGTAGGCCCCGCCGTCGTTCCCCTGGATCATGCGGGCGGGGTCTTCGGGGTCGATCCAGAGCGCGTGGTGGTCCACGTGCACCCCTCGATCGACCAGGTGCGAGGTCTTCCCGCCGTCATCGGATTCCAGCAGCTGGTAGGAGGAAAAGAAGATCTTGTTGTCGTCCAGCGGCGACACATGCATCAGCGAGAAATAGAATCCCCGCGAGCTCAACGCGTGATTGTCCGACACGCTGCGCCAGTGGTCGCCCAGGTCGCGGGAATCCCATAACAGGCCCTGCTTCGCTTCGATGAGCGCGTATACGTGCGACGGGTTCGTGGGCCCGACGGCGAGCGCGATCCGGCCCCACGGTCCCGCCGGCAGGTCCCGGGAGAGGCGCTCCCAGGTGGAGCCGCCGTCGGTGGAGCGATAGATGCCACTCCCCGCTCCCCCGGACACCAGAGCCCATGGGTGTCGGACCATCTGCCACATCCCGGCGAACAGCACGCGCGGATTGCCCGGCACCATCACGAGATCCGACGCACCGGTCGTGTCGTTGACGTAGAGCACCTTCTGCCACGTCTTGCCGCCGTCGCCGGTCCGGAACACGCCGCGATCGGGGTTCGGCGTCCAGGCGTGCCCGATCGCCGCCACGAGCACGACGTCCGGATTGGCGGGATCGATCACGATGCGCGCAATCTGTCCCGCGTCGCCCATCCCCATGAACTTCCACGATTTCCCCGCGTCGGGGGAGAAAAACACACCGTGGCCGTTGATGACGTCGTTGCGGATGTTCCCCTCCCCGGTCCCCACCCAGACGAGATTGGGGTTCGACGGAGCGAGCGCGATCGCGCCGATCGACGACGTCGGCTGATCGGCGAAGACCGCGTCCCAGGAGTCGCCCCCGTCGATGGTCTTCCACACTCCGCCTCCGGCGGCCCCGACGTAATAGACCTGCGGCTGCCCGGGGACCCCGGCCACAGCGGCGACGCGGCCGCCGGCGATGGAAGGCCCGATGTTGCGGAAGCGGATGTTGTTGAGGGAATCCGCTGCCGGAGGGGCGACGGGCGGCGCGGCCGCCCGCCCGCGGCGTTGCGCGGCGGCCGGCAGGGTCACGAGCACGAGGGCGAGCAGCAGACGCACGGTCATCGGGGTCATTCCTTTCAGGGCTGACGGGCGAGCTGGAGCAGCCGCTTCCATTGTCCCGCAGTGGCCGGCACCACGGACAGGCGCGGCATCCTCACGAGCGCGAGGTCTTTGAACACCGAATCCGACTTGATCACGGACAGCGGAACGGGAGCCGGGAGGCGTGCACCCGAGCGGAGGTCCACGACGACCAGCTTCGGGTCTTTCTTTTTCGGATCGGCGTAGGCGGCCTTCGTGACCTTGGCGGTGCCCACCACCGCCTTCTCGTCGCCCGTGTGATAGATCAGCACTTCGTCACCCGGTTGCATCGTCCGCAGGTGCTTCAAGGCCAGCGGGTTCTTCACGCCGTCCCACACCGCCGTCTTCTGGCGCAGCAGGTCGTCGACACTGTAGGTGGACGGCTCGGTTTTCAGAATCCAGTACCCGGTCATAGCGATCCTCCCCACTCCGTCAGAACCTGCCCGATCTCAGCATGGATGTCGGCAGCGGAGCGACCCGAGCTCTTGGGGACATTGAACGAGTGATCGCCCCCCTTCACGAGGTGGAGCGTTGCACGCTTGCCCAGCGGGCGCAGCACCTGCCGTAATAAGATCAGCTCGGCGAACTCATCGCGATCCCCCTGGAGAAACAGCATGGGGATGTCGACCGCGGCAAGGTGTTCGGCCCGCGACACACCGGGCTTGCCGGGCGGGTGCAGCGGGAAACCGAGGAACGCCAGCCCGCGCACGCCCGGTAGCGGGGCTTCCGCCTGCGCCGTGGACGTCATCCGGCCGCCGAACGATTTCCCACCCGCCAGTAACGGCAGGTCGGGGGCCTCCCGGCCCGCCGTCGCCACGGCAGCCCGCACCGCTGCTGCGGCCACCTTGGGCGAATCGGGGCGGCGCTGTTTGCGCTCCATATACGGGAACTGGTAGCGCAACGTTGCCACGCCGCGGCCGGCGAGCTCGCCGGCGAAGCGCTCGAGAAACGGATGACGCATCCCCGCCCCCGCCCCGTGCGCCAGGATGTAGAGGAGGCGGGCGTCCGGGGGGCGGACCAGCAGCGCGGCCACCTCGCCGCTCGTCTCGCCGACGCTGAAGCGGAGCTCGATCGCCGGCGGCATGCTATTCGTCGAGACGGCCGTGCAGCCGGGAGAGCGCGGCCATCAGGTCCGGCTGATGGTCCAGCACAGTCCAGAGCGGGTCGTCCTTCAGCTTCTTCATACGCGCCGGAACCGTGCGGATCGTGAACGCACGGATGTCCAGCTTCGGCGTGACCTCCCGCCAGGCGAGGGGCGTGGACACCGGGGCCCCTGGGAGCGGGCGGACGCTGAACGGCGCGACGAGCAGCCGTCCGTGCCCGTTCTGCACGTAGTCGAGGTACACCTTGCCGCCGCGCTTCTGGACCTGGCGCGTGACGGTGGCGATGTCGGGCAGCTGGGTGGCGATGACCCGCGCCAGAAGTCCGCCGAGCGTGCGGGATTGCTCGTAGGTGACCTGGCGGCCCAGAGGGATCAGCACGTGCAGGCCGGTCGAGCCGCTCGTTTTGATGCCCGTCGGCAAACCGATGTCGTCGCACAGCGCCTTGACGGCTTGGGCGACGGTGACCACGTCCGTAAACGGCGCTTCCTTCGGATCGAGGTCCAGGATGCACCAGTCGGGCGTTTCCAGCGTCGCCACGCGGGACGACCAGACGTGGAGCAGGATCGCCGCCATGTTGGCGATGTAGAGCAGCGAGGACTCGTTGTCGCACACGAAGTAGTCCAGCTCGCGCTGCGAGTCCTCGCTCCAGATGGTGACCGTTCGCACGAACGCCTGGGCGTACTCCGGAGCATCCTTCTGGAAAAAGGACTTCCCGTTGATGCCGTCGGGGAAACGGGTGAGCACCAACGGCCGGTTGGCGAGGTAGGGCAGCATCCACGGCGACACCGCCCGGTAGTACTCGATCAAGTCGCCTTTCGTGTATCGCTCCTCGGGCCAGAAGACCTTCCCCAGATTCGAGAACTGAACGGGGGGACGGGGGACGGGGGACGAGGGACGAGTCAGATCGATGGCAGGCTCTTCGCCCCGTCCCTCCTCCCTCGTCCCTCGTCCCTCGATGACACACTCTTCGGGCTTTTTATCGTCCCGGAAGCGGAGAAACACCGGCTGGCGCAGCAGCCCATCGCCGGTGATCTCCTTGTAGCGCACCTCCGCGACCAGCGCCGGCCGTACCCAGCGACTCTCGTCCTCGGCGGGAATCGGTCCCGCAAACGCCGGCTTGGACTCGGCGAGCTCGTCGAGCTGCTGCGACACGTCTTTCAGTTGTTTCGCGGAAAAGCCGCTCCCCGCTCGCCCGATGTAGACCAGCGCGCCGTCGCGGTAGGCCGCCAGATGCAGCGCGCCGAATCCGCCGCGGCTGCCGCGCGGCGTGGTGTACCCCACGACGACGAAGTCCCCCGTCTTGTCGGCGCGGACCTTCAACCACTGATCCGATCGCCCGCTCTTGTAGGGGGAGTCCGCCTTCTTCGCGACGATGCCTTCCAGCCCGAGCCCGACCGCCCGGTCGTAGAGCGTTTCCCCCTCGTTCGCGAAGTGCTCGGAATAGCGCAACGGCCCGGCCTCCGGCAGCAGCTTCTGCAGCAGCGCTTTGCGCTTCACGAGCGGTAACGCCCGCAGATCGAACCCCTCGAGTGCCAGGAGATCGAACACGTACACGGTCGCGGGGCTCTCGACCGCCATGTGACGAATGTCGAGCGGTCGACCGACCCGCGCCCGGTTCTGGAGCCGCTGGAAGCTCGGCCGGCCCGCCTCGTCCAGAATGACGAGCTCGCCGTCCATCACCAGTCCGTCGTACGGCAGCGCGCTCACCGCGCGCGCCAGCTCGGGGAATGCCGCGGTGTAGTCGTTGCCGTTGCGCGTGATCAGGCGCGCTTTCCCCTCCTCCCGCGCGATCCGCATGCGGTAGCCGTCGAGCTTGACCTCGAACACCCAACCGGGGCGCGAGAACGGCTCCTCGCGCGTCTCCGCCAGCATCGGCGGCACGTCCTCCGCGCGCACGTCGCGCCGCGGGGCCTTGAGCCGTTTGAGCTCCGCCACGAGTTTCGCGGCCTTGTGTCCCCCGTCGCGCAGCTCTTCGACCGTGAGCCCCGAGAGCACCGAGCCCGGAGGGAATTGATCCCCGTTGGTGGCGACGTAGGCATCGCGCTCCTTGATGAGGAGCCACTCCTTGACGCCCTTCTTGATCTTCACCAGGGTCCAGACGCCACGCAGCTTGTAGCCGCGCAGCTCAAACAGGAGCTTGCCCTTCTTCAAGCCTTCGGCCGGGTCCTCGAGCGGCACCCAGAGGCCCCGGTCCCACACGATGACCGCGCCGGCGCCGTAATTGCCTTCGGGGATGATCCCCTCGAAGTCACCGTATTCGATCGGATGGTCTTCGACGAAAACGGCAAGCCGCTTGTCGGCAGGGTCGCGAGACGGACCCTTGGGCACGGCCCACGACCTCAGTACTCCGTCCATCTCGAGCCGCAGGTCGAAGTGGAGCCGCGTGGCAGCGTGCTGGTGTACAATGAAGCGCCGGCCTGGCGTCGCCGCGATCGAGCCCGATGGCTCGGGAGTGCGGTCGGCGGAACGCTTGGCGCGGTAAGTGCTTAGCGCATCGGTGCTTGGGTTGCGGTTCTTGGACACAGGTTCTATAGTAGGGTCCTTATGGCTGCTCATGCAATCGGCTCCGCCACGATCTCCTTCGGGCTCGTCTCCGTCCCGATCAAGATGTTCTCGGCCGGCGAATCGTCGGCCGCCCTCTCGTTCAACTGGCTCCACAAGAAGGACGGGGCGCGATTGAAGCAGCAGTACGTCTGCTCCAAGGACGGGGAGAAGGTGGAAAACGACGACCGGGTGAAGGGATTCGAGTTCACCAAGGGCCAGTATGTCGTATTCACGGTGGACGAGCTGAAGAAGCTGCAGATGGATGACAAGTCGAGCAACTCGATGAACATCACCGAGTTCGTGGACGCCGCGACAGTGGACCGGATGTACATGGACCGAGCGTATTTCCTCGGACCGGACAAGGGCGGGGAGCGCGCCTTCGGGCTGCTGGGCGAAGCACTGAAGAAGACCGGCAAAGTAGCGATCGGCCAGTGGGCGGCGCGGGGTAAGCAGTATCTCATCATGGTTCGGCCGCTGGGACCCGGACTCGTCATGGAGCAGCTCCGGTACGCGGACGAAGTTCGCTCCATCAAGGACGTGCCGATCGAGAAGCTGGAATTGAAGAAGAACGAAATCGATCTGGCGGTGCAGCTCATCCAGCAGCAGGCGGGGGGTGAGTTCCAGCCGGAGAAGTACGAGGACGAGGTCAAGAAGCGCATCCTCGAGCAGATCGAGCGCAAGGTTCAGGGCAAGGAAATCACCGAAGAGCCGACCGAAGCGCCCAAGACGCAGATCATCGATCTGATGGAGGCGCTGAAGGCGAGTCTCGCCAAGGGCAAGGGCCCGGCCGGCGCCGATCGCAAGCCGGCGAAGCGCGCCGAGCACGCGGCGGCGGAGAAGTCGGCGAAAGGACGCCCGGTGAAACGCAAGGCGGCCAGCGCCTAGGCGATGACCGGGTACACCACCGAGGAAGTGGCGCGTCTCCTCGGTCTCTCCGCGGCGCAGATCCGTTCCTACACACGAGCCGGTTTCCTGTCCCCCGCGCGCGGCGCGCGGGGGGATCTGCGTTTCACGTTCCAGGATCTCGTGCTGCTCAAGGCGGCGAAGGGCTTGCTGGCGGCCCGCATCCCCGCCGCGAAGATCCGCGTTTCGCTGCGGCGCCTGAAGCAGCAGCTGCCACGGGGGCGAGCGCTTTCGGAGCTGCGCATCACCGCCGAGGGACATCGCGTCGTCGCGCGGGACGAGGCGGCTGTCTGGAATCCGGAGTCGGGGCAGCTGGTGCTGGACTTCGACGTGGCGACGCTGGCGCAGCGGGCGGCGCCGCTGGCGCGACGGCAGGCGGCCGCGGCGCGCCGGGCCGAGCAGGACCTCGACGCCGAGCAGTGGTTCGCGCTCGGCCTGGAGCTCGAAGTGAGCGAGCCCGACGACGCGCGCGATGCGTACCGGCGCGCGCTCGAGCTGGATCCCCACCACGCGGACGCACACGTCAATCTGGGTCGACTGCTCGTCGAGGCGGACCGGGCCGAAGAGGCCGAGACGCACTTCCGCGCCGTCGTGGTAGACCACCCCGAGCACGCGACCGCGTGGTTCAACCTCGGGATCGCATTGGAGGACCGGCGGCGCCCGAACGACGCCGTCAAAGCCTACGAGCAGGCGATCGCAGCGGACCGGCGGCTCGCGGATGCGTATTTCAATCTGGCGCGGCTGTACGAGCAAGCGGGGAAGCGCGCGGCGGCGCTGCGGAATCTGTCGAAGTACCGGTTGCTCACGGAAGCGTGATCGGCGGGTGCACGGTGGCGCGACGGTAGCCGAGTCGCGTAGCTTAGCTCCACGTGGACGACGTCCTCACCCGCCTGAACACTGCCCTCGTCGGTCGCTACTCGATCGAGCGGGAAATCGGCCATG
>Ga0307281_10000077_pt1 | contig 20955 bp, 16 predicted proteins | sample ER_DNA_120_FD_194486 | JGI IMG/M metagenome (GOLD analysis project Ga0307281, IMG submission 194486) | Bulk soil microbial communities from the East River watershed near Crested Butte, Colorado, United States - ER_DNA_120 | ecosystem: Environmental > Terrestrial > Soil > Floodplain | place...
GAAGTGGAAAGGCGAAGGCTCTTCCTCAAGCGTGGCGATGCTTCAATGTTCACGTACTGCACTTCCGGCCTGGGCTACTCCGCCTCAGCCGCCAAACGACGCATCTGCACGGCACGCTGCATCGCGCGCTTCCCCGAGGTACTGGGCCTTCTGAAATCCAACGATGTCAACCTGAGCACGGTGACGCAGGTGTCCAGGATTCTGAGGCCGGAGAACGCCGGCACCGTTCTCGCCCGCATTCGCGGGAAGTCCCAGCGCGAGGTGGAAGCGATCGTGGCCGAGTACGAGCCACTGGCCGCGCTGCCGCGGGAGCGGGTGCGAACCGTGGTCGTTCGCGTTCCGGTCAGGACCGTTACGGACCTGAACACCGCCGCGCCTCGTACTGTCTCACCGGCTGCCATCCCCCTCGCGGCGGAACCGTCACAAGAGATGCCAGGCGCGCAGAACACGATCAAAACAAACCAGGACCGTAACGGACCTGAAGCGACCGCGTCATTACAGCCCGCCATGCAGTTCGAGCGCCGGGCGGTCGTTCAGTTCTCTGCTCGCGAAGAGGTCATGAGCAAGCTCGAAGAGGTCCGGGCGCTGGCCTCACATCGTTTGGCCATCAATGCGCCGCTGGAGCAACTGGTCGAGTTCCTGGCCGACTATTTCATCACGCGGGAGGATCCGAAGGCTCGCCACGAGCGGCGAGAGACGAAGCAGCAGCCGACACGAAAGGTCGAAGCGCGGGGCGAGCGCATGAATCCCCGGCAGATCCCTGCCAGGACACGCGATCAAGTCTTTGTGAGAGACAAGCAGCAATGCACTTATGTCGCTCCTGATGGAACGCGATGCGGATCAGCGCACGTACTACAGATAGATCACATCAATCCGGTAGCGCGTGGCGGTGCGAGCACGCTGGATAACCTGAGGCTACTGTGCGCGCAGCACAATCGACTTGAAGCAGAGAGGTTGTTGGGACGATCAGGGCCGTCACTGAGAGAGTGATCGGGGACCGAGTTGCCCGCTTGGCGGCCGGTGGCTAAACGCCAATGAGAAAACGCGCTCTCACGCGGCCGTACAACAACGCGGTATCGCGTCCTCGACCGGTGCATGCGTCATTCGACCGGCCCGCAAGGCTGCTAATCCACCGGCGGCGGTTCCCGCTTCGTGTTGAATTTCGACATCGCCTTGCCGATGCCGTCGAAGAGCCAGGACTCGGCGCAGGCGACCGCTTCCGCGATCATTGCATCCACCGCGGCTTCCTCCTCGGGCAGGAACTCGGCCAGCACGAACTCGGCGGCGTCCACGCGCGGTGGCACCGGGCCCACACCCATGCGCAGGCGCGGGAAGTCGAGCGTGTTCAAACGCTCGATGATCGACTTGAGGCCGTTGTGTCCCCCGTCGCTGCCGGAGGGGCGAAGACGGATCTGCCCGAGCGGCAGCGCGATGTCGTCGCACACGACGAGCAACCGCGACGGGGGCAGCGACTCCTCGATCACGATGGGTGAGAGTGCATCTCCTGAGAGGTTCATGTAGGTGAGCGGCTCGACAAGGAGGCCGTGACTGCCACCGACTCGCACCTTCGCGGCCCGCGCTTTTCGCGCGGGCGCTTCCCAGCGTCCGCGGCGCGCGGCGGCGATGGCTTCCACCACGCGAAAGCCGAGGTTGTGGCGCGTCCGCTCGTAGCGCGCCCCCGGATTGCCAAGGCCTGCGATGACGAATTCGAGTGGCATTTGAAATCAGAGGACGTTGGAAGCACCGAGCCCGCTACGCAGCGAGCGACGTCGCCATTCTGCATGATTGTGAGGCGCTGCGTATTTCGCAAAAAGCCCCGCGGCATGTTGACGCCGCGGGGCTTTCCTTGCATGGCTTCCCGAAGGGCGCTACTTCTTGTCGTCCTTCTTCTTTTCGTCTTTCTTCTTTTCGTCTTTCTTCTTTTCGTCCTTCTTCTTTTCGTCTTTCTTCTTGTCGCCCGTGGCCGCCTCTTCGCCTTCCGCCTCGGCGCCGGGCTTCCTGATCAATTCGGGTTCCGCAGTCGTCGGTTCCGCTCCCGCCACCGGGACCGCGGCCAATTCGACGTTGGGCGGAATCACGGTCGCGAGCATGGTCTCCTCGTCGTCGAGGAACTCGACCTGCGGATAAGTCGCCGCGATGTCCTTGATCTTGATCGACTGGTGGATCATCAAGGCACTCGCATCGACTTCGATGGCGGCCGGAATCTGCGTGGGCAGGCACATCACGCTCACGGTGCGCGAGCCGTGTTCGAGAATACCGCCCTGGTCCTTGACACCGGCCGGGTTGCCGGTCACGTTGACGTGCACCTCCAGGCGCAGCTTCTCATCGAGACGGATGCGCTGCAGGTCGATGTGGACGAGCTTGCCGCTCGCCGGATGACGCTGCACGTCGCGGACGATCGCGTTGATCGTGGTGCCGCCCGCAATGGTGAGATCCACGATGGCGCTGTCGGGATGCTTGCGCAGGATACCTTTCATCTCCACTTCGTTGAGAGAAAGTCCCATCGGAGCATCCTTGCGTCCATAAAGCACGGCCGGCAGGCGCCCCTGCATGCGCAGTTTGCGCGCCACACCCTTGCCCGCGCCGTCGCGCGGCTCTGACTGAAGCTGAAAACGTTCCATGACCGATCATCCTTGCTTGGTTGAGAACCGGCTCCGCGCCGGAATCACTTGCGCTTTTTGCGCGAACTACACGAACAACGTACTGACAGACTCGTTGTAATGAATGCGCTTGATCGCTTCCGCGATCAGCCCCGACACATCCAGCATGCGCACCTTGGGGCACTCTCCGAAGCGGTCGAACGGAAGCGAGTTCGTCACCACCACTTCGCGAATGGGCGAATCCATGATCAGCCTGCACGCGTCACCCGCGAATACCGGGTGCGTCGCGCACGCGATCACTGAGTTGGCGCCCTTTTCCTGCACCGCGCGCGCCGCCTTCACCAGCGTACCGCCGGTGGTGATCATGTCGTCCAGGATCACGACGTCACGCCCGCGCACGTCGCCGATGACGTTCATCACGTCAACGTTGTCCTTCTCCGAGCGGCGCTTGTCGACGATGGCAAGGTCCACGTCAAGCCGCTTGGCGAACGCGCGCCCGATCTTCGTGCTGCCGACGTCGGGAGACACGATCATCAGGTTGCTCATATCAACGTGCTTGATGTAATCGAGCAGCACCGGCGCCGCGAACAGATTGTCGGCTTGGATGTCGAAGAAGCCCTGGATCTGCGTGCTGTGCAGATCGAGGGTCAGGATGCGGTTGGTCCCCGCCACCTCGAGCAGCTTCGCCACCAGCTTGGCCGTGATGGGCACACGCGGCTGGTCCTTGCGATCCTGGCGCGCGTAACCGTAATACGGGGTCACCACCGTGATGCGTTCCGCCGAGGCGAGAAAACACGCGTCGAGCAGGATCAACAGCTCGAACAGGTTCTCCGCAGGCGGCTGCGTGGACTGGATGATGAAGATGTCCACGCCGCGCACGTTCTCGTTGATCTTGCACTGGATCTCGCCGTCGGCGAAGCGGTCCAGCGTGACGTCACAAAGGGGAACTCCCAGCTGCTCGGCGACTTTCTCCGCGAGCGGCCGGTTCGAGTTCCCGGTCATCAACTTCAGTCCGTCCATCGTGGCTCCGGTGACAAAATGTCGACGAGGCGCACCCGTGGTTGGGGCGGGAGGATTCGAACCTCCGAATGCTGGGACCAAAGCCCAGTGACTTGCCGCTTGTCGACGCCCCAGGAAAAAACGTGGAGGGGAAATCCGCTCTGGTTACAACTCAGCGCGGGCGCGCCGCGTGTGTCAGCGGTCGGAAAAGTGCGACGTCTCCGTCACCTTCGCCCGCTCTCGCTCTTTCCGATATTCGTCAAGAATGATGCGTTCCATCTCAGCGCGGGCCTCATTGTTGATCGGGTGGGCGATGTCCTGGTACTCGCCGTCTTTACGGCGGCGGCTGGGCATCGCCACAAACGTCCCGGTCTTGCCCTCAATGATCTTCAGGCCCCGGATGACAAAGCTGTCGTCCAGCGTGATGCTGGCGAATGCCTTGAGTTTCGCGTCCTCTCGAAGAGACACTCGTACTTCAGTGATCTTCATCGGTTACCCTTCCTCGCAGGCAGCCGGCGCGGCGTCTGGTTCGGGACCGCTACCGGAGTTCGATGGCCTGTCTCGCTGGCTTCGCGACGGAGATGAACAACTCTCTCCCCGCGAAACGCCGGGCAACTTCAACGGCGCGAGCTTCGTGCTCGAAGATCGCGTAAACCGCAGATCCGCTTCCCGTCATGGACGCAAAGCAAGGTTGTTCGGAGAGCAGCTCTTCCAACAGCCGCGCGATTACGGGATACGCCGGTACTACCGCGGCCTCCAGCGCATTCCGAAAGGGCAATGCGCTCCGAGGAAACCTTGCCAAAACGGAATTAGCAGCCCTCAGATTAAGTCGGGGTCTATGGGATGTCAACCCAAAAGTCGGTTGGGAATATACCCATGCCGTGGGGATGCTTACCTCCGGCTTTACAATTACGAAAGCACCCCGCTTGAGGGGTTCGAGCGGCGTCAAAAGCTCGCCCCTTCCCCGTCCCAGCATCGTCCCACCGTGGAGAAAGAAGGGTACATCGCTCCCCAGTGACGCCGCGACCCGCTCGAGCTGGGCGCGCGTGATGTCCAGGCGCAGGGCGTGGCATACCGCGAGCAGGATTCCGGCCGCGTTTGTGCTTCCGCCCCCCAGGCCCGCGCCGCTCGGCACGTGTTTTTCGATGCGCATGCGGGCGCCGAGCGACGCTCCCGCCAGGGGGCGCATGGCCACGATGGCGCGATGGCAGAGATTGCGTTCGTCGACCGGAATCTCCGGCGTGCTGCACACGATCTCGATGCGCGCGTCGGAGGTGAACTCGACGTCGATCGTGTCGGCGAGATCGATGCACTGAAGGATGGTTTCGATTTCGTGATAGCCGTCGTCGCGACGGCGGATCACTTCGAGCGAGAGGTTGACCTTGGCGCGCGTGGTGACATGGAGACGGACGGGATCCCGCGGCGACGGGGCGGTGGCCTTCGCCGCCGCATCACGGACGCGATGAACGCGAGGCGGACCGGAGCGTGGTCTCACTTCTTCGCATACTCACGGAACAGGCCGCCCCATTCCGTACGCGAAAACTCGCGGATGCGGCTCTTCCCCACCGTCGGATACCAGATCCAGTCGTGATAGACGTTGGATGCGAACGGCGCCCACACCACGAGCGGTGAATGCAGGAGCAGGCGTTCCGCGAAGCGAAGGGGTCCGAGACGGATCATCTGGTCTCCCCATATGACAAGGCTCTTCTTGGTCTGGAAGCCGAAGTTCACACCGGCGATGGGATCGCCCACGAGCTCGATGTGCTTGATGCGCGCTTCGCCCAGTCCCATCTCGGTGGCCATGCGCAGGTACGGGATCTCCATGGGCTCGAAGCCCATGAGCTTCGCGGCCACCGCGTCGATCGCCACCGAATCGGCGCTCGCAAGAATCACGTTCTTGATGCGCGGGATCATCGTGCGCGGACCGGCGCCGTCGCCGGCCACGGTGCCGTCCATCACGGCGAACACGTTCGGGTGCAGCTCGCGCTGCATCATCAACAGATCGACGAGCACTTCATGGATGTGCTTGTGCGCGTAGTGGCGCACTTCCTTGAGCAATCCGCCGAACGCGTTCTTCACAGCACCCGTGGTGATGGAGTGGCCGTGCGTCTTCACCGTGGGCATGTGCAGGATGTCGCGGCCGGGATAGATGGCCGGAATCTCGATGCCTTCCGGGAAGATGTGGTTGAGCTTCAGGAGCGGCGACTTGAAGCGGTACACCTTCCACTCCACGTCGGTGAGCGGCTGGAAGCGCAGACCGTAGCGGTCGAGCACCGGCTGCCATGCGTTAGCGCGCGCGCCCTGGACGGGATTGGTCACCACCGTCTTGTTCTCGATCGGGATCAGCTTCGACGCCGGGTAGCCGCCCTCCATGAGCGTCTTCACAACGCCTTCCACCTGCCAGGGCTGGCTCGAGCAGGACGGGAAATACTTGGTCCAGCTCAGGTTCAGCTTGAGCAGCAGATCGCGGTCACCGCGCAGGTGCTCCTTCCAGGAGGCGAGCTCCATGACTCGGGCGTAGTCGTCGAGAACGGTCTCGGGACGGGTGAAGATGACGGCAACTTTGGATGTCATGGTTGTCTAAGACTCCGCATGGTGGCAGATACAAACACGCGGCCGGACAGCCCGCTGCCCGGTCGCGTGCGCTCAATTATATTAAAAACCGCCGATAATCGCAATCACGAGCACGACCCAGGCCGAAACGTCGACGAGCAGGAAGCGCTCGTGGAGAAGCAGGTCCGAGGGCGATCCGCCCTTCTGCTTGTTGTAAACCAGGTACAGGTAGCGCATCACACCGATCAGGACCAGCGGCACCGTGTACACCAGGTGGGTGGTGCCGAACTTCTCCACCGTCTCCGGCCAGATGGTGTAGATCGCGTAGGCGATCACCGAGCCGCTCGCGGTGATGCTCACCAGCTGGTCCAGCAGGATGGGCGAGTATTCCTGCAGCGATTCGCGGTGCCCGACCGCGTTTTCCAGGCTCGTAAGCTCGTACCGGCGTTTGCAAAATGCAAGAAAGAGCGAGAGGAACAGCGTGCATATAAGGAGCCACGGTGAAATTGCAATCGAGGGCTCCGCGGCGCGCAGCGCTTCCACGCCCGCGATCGCGCGCAGCACGAAGGAGAGCGAAATGCTCACCACGTCGAGCAGCACGATGCGCTTGAGTGCGAACGAATAGAGCAGGTTCAGCGCGCAAAATACGCACGCCACGGTGAAGAAACCGCCCCCCAGCCGCCACGACATGAACAGGGCCACCGCGCCCAAGACCAGCGCGGCCAGGATTGCCACCGGAACCGAAAGGGCTCCCGCCGCGAGCGGGCGGTTGCGCTTGGTCGGATGCAGGCGGTCCTTCTCGACGTCGGCGATGTCGTTGATGATGTAGATCACGCCGGAGAGCAGGCAGAACACCACGAAGGCTTCGACGCTGCGGAGCAAGAGGTCCTTCTGGTGGAAGTTGCGCGAGAAGATCAATCCGGCGAACACCACCAGGTTCTTGGTCCACTGGTGGGGACGCATCGACGCGAATACATGATAGAGCTGCTTCATGCGGTGCGGTCCGGCCCCGCGCCGGAGAGGACGCGATGGCGGAGCAGGCTTCCCACGGCGCGCACCCATTCCTCGCGTTCCTGCTGGCCAAGATCGAGGGCGCCGGACATGACGCCGTGGCGGAACGGATCCGCCGCGGGAAAGAGCGGGCTCAACACGCGACGGCCGCCGTCGACTCCGCACTCGTCGAGGTGCTCGGGCGGAAACACCACGGTGCTCGAGGCGGCCTGTGCGCGGCGTGACGCGGCACCGGCGGCGCCTTCCGGCTGCAATTGGAGCGCGGCCTCGCGCGCCGCGGTGAGACCGAACTCCGCCTGCGGCGCGGGCACGTAGATGCCGCGAAACGCGCCGGCCGCGATTTCGATCACGAGATTGGCCGCTTCGTTCTCGAGGAGGTCATAGCCCACGCGCGACATGGTCGTCTGCGCCGTCGCGATCTGTGCCGCGGTCAGGACGCGCGGGAGCCGTACCACGGCCGCGGGCTCTGCGCCCGCCCGGTTGAGCACCACCGCTTCCATCAGCGCGGCCATGTGCGAAGCCGTCTCGGCCGCACGCACGTGCCCCCAGTTGGCGGCGACGACGAGCCGGCAACCCGGCCGCTTCCACACCGACAGGGCGAGCACCACGGTTTCACGGACGAGGTGTTCCCAGGCGAACGACTGGTCGTTGAGACCACCCACGGGTTCCACCGTCACGACGTGCAGCACGACGTCCGGCATGGCGGTTTCCATGATCGCGTCCGCGTCCGCGAGCAACGACCCGGTGCACGTGCCCACGCTGTGCAGATCGGCCAGCGCGCGTTCGCGCGCGCCGTCGAAGTGCATCACGGGGATGGCGCCGAGGAGGCGCAGTTCGGTGAGCAGCGAGGGGCCGATGCGCTCCCCGCCGTGTGTCACCAGCACGCGGCGCCCGCGCAGCGTCGTTTGCGCGCGCGCCGACGGGGACGGGCCCGGCCGGCCAAGCACGCGCACCACGCGGTCGAGCATGATCGTATGCGGCTCACCGGTCACGTCGGCGCCGCCGGGTACGCGTTCGAGCGGAACGCCGGCGTCACGCGCGCGCACCACCCACGCCGCGGCCACCGACTCGTCGTGCTCGGGCAGCGCGTAGACCAGCGCGTGCAGGCGGTGTCGTTTCGCGATCTCGTCCAGGCGCGACCCGGGCCCCGCGATGGGAACGCCGTGCACCATGAGCCCGACGCGGCGCGGATCGTCATCGATGAAGCACGCCACGGTGGCGGAGGCACTCCCCGACCGCAACTCGCGCAGCGCGCGCTCGCCCGCGTCGCCGGCGCCGATGATGCCGTAGCGCCGTTGCACACCACCCTCGGGCTCGCGTCCGATTTCATGGAAGAGCCGCGTCGAGAAGCGCACGCCGAGCAGGAACAGGATGAGCAGGAAGTATTCGATCACGAAGAGCGTGCGCGGGAACGCGACGAAGCGGTACAGCAGGACCACCGACGCGAGGATGACGGCCGAACCGGCGGTCACCGCCTTGATGACGCGCACCACGTCCGACACGCCGGTGTAGCGCCACATGCTCCGGTACAGCCCGTACTTGAAGAAACACGCGCTGCGCACCACCAGCACGATGGGAAGCGCGCGCAGGACAGCCTTCCCTTCCGGCTCGGTGAAGTGGAAGTTCATGCGCAGGAAATACGCGCCCAAGTATGCGGCCACGATGGCCACGGTGTCAGCGCTGATCAGGAGAAGCGTGCGCCGCTCCCAGAACATGCGGTCGCCGCGCTCGAGCGCTCCGATCTTCAGGATCGCGAGCGTGAACAGGGTGAGCCAGGCCGCGAGAGCGAAGGGCGCGAACAATCCCCCCGCACGCATGTAGAGGACGGCGCTCACGCCCAGGAGCACCATGATCAGGTACTCGACCAGCGTCACCTGCTTGTGATTGAACCCGAGCTGCAACAGGCGCTGGTAGTAGTGCGTGCGATGGGGCTGGAACACCCTCTCGCCACGCGAGAGCCGGCGCACGATGGTGAGCGCCGCGTCGACGTACAAGGATGAGAGCAACAGGAGCGGAATGAACACCGGAATGCCCGGGTCGAGCCGCGCGCCCGTGATGGCCAGTCCCGCGAAGCAATAACCGAAGAACGTGCTGCCGCCGTCTCCCATGAACAGGCGCGACGGCGGAAAGTTGTACTGCAGGAATCCCAGTGCACTCGCCGAAGCAATCGCGGCCACCGCGGCCAGCGCGGGCTGGTGCACCATCAGCGCGATGGCGGCGAAGAAACCTCCGGCGATGAACGCCCCGCCCGCGGCGAGCCCGTCGATCCCGTCCACGAAGTTGTAGAAGTTGATGCTGGCCAGGAACACGAACAGCGTCAGCGGATAGGAGAACCACCCGAAGTGGATCGTGTGTCCGCCGGGCAGCGAGACGTGATCGAGCAGGGTGCCGGTGGCGATCGCCACGACCGCCGCCGCGCATTGCACGAGGAGGCGCGTGGTAACGCCGAGCCCCTTCCAGTCATCCGCGATGCCGGCGGCGAACAGGATGAGCGCACCCGCCGCGAGGGGAATGAAGGCGCGGGCCGCGGGTTCGAACAGGCACAGACCCGCAAAGGTCACGACGAAGGCGCCCACGATGGCGATGCCACCGAAGCGGGGCTTGGGCCGGTCGTGGGAGCTGCGCGCGTTGGGGATATCGGCGAACGCTTCCGTCCCGGCGTGGCGCAGGAGCAGTCGCGTACCCAGGTACGACAGGCCGAAGGCGGCCGCAAATGCCAGTACAATCATCATGAAGTGACGGAGAGAACCCGTTGCGAGAGAATAAAGTCCCGCTTCGGCGCCGACAAGGCGTTTTATCGCTGCGACAGCATCCCCGGAAGGGCGTCATCGAGGGTCAGGAGGGGCGCAAGGCCGAGCTCCGAGCGCACATTGTCCGGCTCGTACCACGCCGAAGCGAAGAGTTTGCGGTGGGCGTCGCTGTCGAAAGGCGCCCGGCGGCGCGCGAGCGCACCCCACATATCGCCCGCCGCCGCAAGGAGGGTCCAGCACGGCGCCGGAAGCGACCACACCGGCGAGGGGCGCCCGAGTGCGGTGTTCATCGCGTCATAGATGTCGCGCGTCGAATACTCGATACCGTCCCCCACGACGAAGGTCTTCCCCACGGCGCGCGCATCCTCGCCGCACGCGACGGCGACGCGCACCACGTCGTCGACGTGAACCATGCTGCGGCGGTTGGGCACGCGCGGCGGCGGTGGAAAGCGGTACGATTGCACCGCGCGTAACATGCCGCCCAGATTTCCCTCCACGCCCGGCCCGTACACGAGCGAGAGCCGGAGCACCACCGGCTCGGCCACACCGCTCCTGCGCAGGATGTCCTCCGCGTCGCGCTTGGAGCGGCCGTACGGCGAGAGCGGCGCGTCGTCGCCGTCGCCCTCGCCCATCGCCTTGACGCTGCTCGCAAACACGAAACGACGCACGCCCGCCGCGCGCGCGGCTGCGGCCACGCGGCGCGTTCCTTCCACGTTGACGCGCTGGTAGAGGGAAGCGTCCGCCGCTCGTTCGGTCACCGCGTGGGCACGTCCTGCCAGGTGGAACACGGCTGCGGCGCCCGTAAAAGGCGCGGACGGAATCTCATCGCGCGCGATGTCTGCGATGACCACTTCATCCCACGGCCCTTCTTGCGACGAATCGCGCAGGAGAGCGACAACAGGGCCGTGTTCTCTCAGCGCCGCGCACAACCTCCGCCCGATGAAACCGGAGGCGCCGGTCACCACGAAGCGGCGGCCCATCACGACGATGCCGGCGTCCCGCACAGCCGGCGATAGAGATCGAGCGTCTCGCGCACCACGATCGACTCCGCGTATTCGTTCACCACGAGCTCGCGCCCGGCGGCGCCAAAGCGCGCGCGCAGTCCCGCATCCGCCGCCAGCCGTTCGATCGCCGCGGCCAGCGCGTGCGCATCGCGCGGCGGAACGAGCAGCGCGTTCACACCGTCGCGCGCGATTTCGCGGCAGCCGGGAACGTCCGTCGCCACGATGGGGCGCGCGCACGCCGCCGCTTCCAAAAGCGCCTTCGGCAATCCCTCGCGATAACTCGGCAGCACCGCAATGTGCGCGCCGCGCCAGACCGAAGCCATGTCGTCGGTCCATGGCACGTGCGAGACGAGACCGTCCCGGACCCACGCCTCTACGGCGACGGCGGGAATCGATTCCGGGTTCTCGACGTCGGGATCACCTGCCAGCACAACCTCGGCGGGAACACGCCGTGTTTTCAGTTCGCGCGCCGCTTCCACCAGTTCGCGCACACCCTTCGACCACAACAGGCGTCCGGCGTACACGACGCGCACCGGCGGCGACGGCGGCTCCGGCGCGGGGGCGAAGCGCGCGATGTCCACGCCCGAGCCGCGGATCATGTGCACGTGCGAGGGAGGCAACAGCCGCGCGCGCGTGATTGCCTCCACGTCGTCGGGATTCTGGACGATCACGTGCACGCCCGGCCCGCTCCACGCGAAGCGCAGCACGGCGCGGAACACGCCGCGCAGAATGCGTGCACGCGGTGTGCGCGACGTTTCCACGTAACCGAGACCGGCGATGGCGTTCACCTGTGCGCGCGCGCCCGAGAGCCGCGCCGCGATGCCGCCGTAAACGACGGGCTTCACCGCCACGTGATGCAGGATGTCCGGGCGCTCGCGACGATAGAGCGCCACGATAGCGGCGAGTGCGCGCACCTCGTTCCATCCGTGGCTCGTGCGGCGCCGCCACGGGAGCTCCACCAGCTCGAATCCTTCGCCCTCGATGGCATCGCGCAGCTTCTCCACGCGCGTCGCCACGATGACGCGCGCACCCGCAGCGCGCGCCGCGCGCGCGACCGGCAGCCGGTGCGACCAGAAATACCAGTCCTCGGTGACGAGAAAGAGTACGGTGACGCGTTCGCCATCGCGGCGCAGCGGTTCGCGACCGGCGCGCGCGCCGTCTCCCTGCCGCTCTGTTCGCGTGTCGATCATGGTCCCGCCTTCCACGCCATGGATGCGACCGGCGCATCGCCCGCCGCCCACTGCAGCGCGTCGACAAAGCGCGGACCCCACACCTTCAGGCTGTAGTCCGCCTCTATGGTTGCGCGTGCGCGCCGTCCCATCTCCAGGCGGCGTTCCGGGGACTTCGCGAGGTCGCAGATGCGATCGGACCACTGCTCCGGGTTCGAGGCCAACCACGCGTTCTCGCCGTCGCAAACGAATTCGAGAGCAGCGCCCAGCGGCGACGTCACCGAGGGCACTCCGGCACTCATGTACTGGATCAGCTTGAGCGCGCACTTGCCCCGGGACCACTCGTCGTCCGCGAGCGGCATCACGCCGATGTCCATGGCGCGCAGGTCCTGCGCTTCTTCGGCCTCCGACCAGGATCTAGCGAGCACGTCCAAACAGCGCGTGGAAGGAGCCCGGGCACCAATGACGAGGAGCGAGAGCGGCGTTTTTTCCACGCTCGCTTCGAGAGCAGGAATGATACCGTCGAGATACTTCACCGTCTCCGGGGTTCCCATCCAACCGACAATCGTCGGTTTTCCCTCCGCGCTATCGCGCGGATTACCCGGCGCAAATCTCTCCGTATCCACCACGGTCGGAAAGAAGAGCACGCGCTCGTTGTAGCGGCGAGCGTATTGCTCGAGGTAGCGGTTCCCCGCCAGTACAAGAGACGCGTGCGACAGCACGCGCGCCATTTTCCCGCGCAGCATCGACCGCGAGTTCACGTACATGAGGTGAATAGCGTCATCGAGATCGACCACGTACCGAACACCGGCGCGGGAAAGGAACCATTCGGGAAGGTCGACCAGATGCGGGAACATTTCCTTCTGGATGAATACAAGATCGTAGCGTGATGCGCTCACCAGCACGGAAAGACGTGATGCCACCCGCCGCGCCAGGTAGAAGGACGACGTGCGCGCTCCCGCATACCGCGCGGCGAGATAGCTATCGTCATGGAGCGCGTGCACGGTCGACTGCACGCCGCGCGATTCGAGGAAAGGCAGGAACTGCAGGACGCGGTAGCGGCTGCTCGGCCCGCCCGCGGTGTACTTGGTGAGGAACAGGACGCGCACGGACGTCCCCGCGCGGCTAGCGCCCGCCCGGCGTGGCCCGGTCCGGCCCCGACGCGAGGGCGCCTTCGATCATGTCGCACAGCACGTGCACGACGGCGAGGTGGACTTCCTGGATGAGCGGCGTGTCCGGTTCGGGTACGCGAATGGCAATGTCACATTCGGAGGCCAACCGCCCACCGCTCTTTCCGGTCAGGCCGACGACCACCACCCCGCCGGCACGCGCCGCAGCCGCGGCGCGTACGATGTTCTCGGAATTGCCGCTGGTGGAGAACGCGAGCAGCACGTCGCCGCGCTTCGTCATGCCGCGCACCTGGCGCGCAAACACGTCGGCGAATTCGTAGTCGTTGGAGACGGAGGTCAGCGTGGGCACGTTGTCGGCGAGACACACCGCGCGCAGCGCGTCGCGCTCGCGCTTGTAGCGCCCCACCAGCTCGGCCGCGAAGTGCTGCGCCTCGGCGGCGCTGCCGCCGTTGCCGCACGTCCATACCGTACCGCCACCACGCAGCGCCGTTATGCACGCGGCCGCCGCCTGCTCCACCGCGGGCGCGATCTCGCCCACGCGCATGAACAGGTCCACCCGCTCGCGCAACATCAGACGCACATCCATGACGGGTGGCTTGCTCACAGGACGGTGATCTCGCTGTTGTCGCCGACCATGAGGCGGTACGCCCGCGGCGGGCGCGTGCCCCGGCGCACGATCACGTTGCGCCCGATGAGACTGTCGCTCACGCGACTGCCGATGTTCTCGATGCGGCAGTTCTCGAGCAGGATGCTGTTCTCCAATTCGCTGTTCTCGACGTGCGAGCCCGCGCCGATCGAGGTGAACGGGCCGATGTACGCGTCGATGATCTTCGAGCCCTTGCCGATGATGCAGGGACCGCGCAGCACGCTGCGCTTCACTTCCACGTCGTCTTCCAGGTGCACGTGGCCGTGGAACTCGGAGTCCTCGAGCTGGCGCGACTCGACGCGCGTGGCCATGCCCGTCAGCACCATGCGGTTGGCGTCCAGCATGTCCTCGAGCTTTCCGGTGTCCTTCCACCAGCCCTCCACGATGTGGGACTGGACGTGGAACTTGTTCTCGATCAGGTACTGGATGGCGTCGGTGATCTCGAGCTCGCCGCGTTTGCTGGGCTTGATCTTGTCCGTCGCCTCGAAAATGCTCGGCGTGAACATGTACACGCCCACCAGGGCGTAGTCGCTCTTGGGATGCTTCGGCTTTTCCTCCAGGCCCACCACGCGATCGCCGGAGAGCTCGGCCACGCCGAAATCGCCCGGGTTCTTGACCCGCGTGAGCAGGATCTGCGCGTCGAACTTCCCTTTCTGGAATTCGTCGACGAACTTGCGGATGCCGCCCGAGAGCAGGTTGTCGCCGAGGTACATGACGAAGGGATCCGCGCCCATGTAGTCGCGCGAGATCTTGACCGCGTGCGCGAGGCCGAGCGGCGCGTCCTGCTTGATGTAGGTGATGCGCGCGTCGAAGCGGCTGCCGTCGCCGACCGCCGCCTTCACTTCCTCCGCGGTGTCGCCCACGATGATGGCGATGTCCTGGATGCCGGCATCGCGGATGGCCTCGATGCCGTAGAAGAGGATCGGCTTGTTGGCGATGGGCACCAGCTGCTTGGCGCTGGTGTGCGTGATGGGGCGCAGGCGTGTGCCGCGTCCGCCGGAGAGAATGAGCGCTTTGATGGCGTGCCTTCCTTTCGTCCGCGTCAGTTTTGTATCACTGCGTACACGGACAGGAACAGACTGGTCAGGCTCACGAATCCAATAAAGAGATTGCCGAGAAGCACGCCCGTGCGCCGTTTCACCAACACGGTTTCGCCCCGGTTCACGACGCTGTCGCGATTCGCGTCACGCCGGTGGCCGTGGTCGTCATAAATCTCGAGCTTGTCGATGCCGCCCGACTCGGTGGGGCCACCGGCCATCGCGATGTAGCGGCCCGCGGGAAGACCACGCTGGAATTCCTGCCCGCCCGGCGCCACCACTTCGCCGGCCACGAAGACCACGTCCTGCAGGCGCGGAATGTTGATCACGTCGCCGGTCCTGAGCACCAGGGTCGACGTGGTGTCGCCTTCCACCAGCTTCTTGAGGTCGACCGGGATGAAATCCACTTTGCCGTTGTCCTGGCGGCGCTCGATGCTCGAATTGGTCAGGTCGAAATCGTTGCGCAGGCGGATGAAGCGCGGGCGGAACGACGCCAGCGTTTCACCCGACTGCAGGTAGATGCGCCCGTCGCGCCCGCCGCCGCCCTGCACGCGCACGAAGTCGATGCCGGGAAAACTGCGCCGGTCCGGAACCACGATGACGTCGTGATCCTGGATCTGCATCGAATCCGCGCGTGCTTCGTTCAGGTTCGTGATGGAAACGTGGTTGCTTTCGCTGATGCGTTCGAGGACAAGCTGGTCGCGCTCGGCATCGGTGGTGAAACCGCCGGCCATCCGGATGAGATCCATCATGGTCTCGCCGGGGAGGATTTCATACGTGCGCGTGTTCCAAACCTCGCCCGAGACCTCGACGGCCGGGCCCCGCGACGGGACGAAGATGGTCTGCCCCTCGTGCAACATCGGATTCTGGGCCAGGTCTCCGAGGCGCTGCAGGCGCATGAGGTCGTACGTCTTTACGCTGCCGTCGGCGTCCAGTATCTGCACGCGGCGCCACGAGCCGGCCGGTGCGATTCCGCCCGCCGCCAGGATGATCATGTCGAGACGATACGGAGGAGAAACCTCCACCGGCCCGGGACGGTTCACGTTGCCGAAAATGTACACCACGAAGGTGCGCGGCAGCACGAGCTCGCAGTAGAACTCGCCGCCCTTGTAGTACGTGACGGACATCTGCTTGAGCGTGGCGCGGAACTGCGTGATGGTGAGTCCCGCCGCGTGCACCATGCCCGCGTTGGGAAGCAACACGTCGCCGCCGGGCAGCACGCTGAGATTGAACTTTGCGCCGGATGACTTGACCACCAGCACGAACTGGTCGCCCGGACCGATGATGTATTCGTCCGGGTTGACGGGTCTATCGAAGCCGCGCGCCGGGATGGAGGGCAGGACGCCCGCGGTCGAGTCGGGGGCCGCCACCGGGGACCCCGCGCTCGCGGTTGAAAGCGGGCGGCGGCCGGAGCCGGAGCCCAGGATCTGGGCGGGCGCCGCCGTTGAAACGAACATGATCCAGATCATGACCGACGCGGTGAGGCGGGAAATACGGGAGTACATTTGCACCTCGGATGATCTACTGGGCTTCGAGCGTTTGCCGGATGAAATCGCGCACCCGGTTGAATTCTCCAACGTCCGGAATTCCGAACTGGGCCATGTGCGGTTTCCCGCCGCCGCGGTAGCCGAGCGCGGCGCCAACCTGCTTCGCCAGCTCGTCCGCCCTGATGCCCCGCTCCTTTATAGCAGAGTCGCTGGCGACCAACAAACACATCGCTTTGTCCCCCGAGGCCTGGCACACCAGGGCCACCCCCAGGCCGAGCTTGCCGCGCAGCGCGTCGCCGTAGCCACGCAGCGCATTTACGTCCGCGAGCTGGACCTTCGCGGCGACGAAACGCAGGCCGCGGATGTCGGTGGCGTCCGCGAGCGCATCGCTGGCCTCGGACTCGGCGCGGCGCGCCTCTTCCTTCTTGCGCTCGTGCAGAAGGGCTTCGTTCTCGTCGAGGAGAGCGCGGATGCGTGCTTCGACCTCGGCCGGCGGCACGCGCAGGAGCGCGGCCACACCGTTCCAGTCGTCGAGCGAACGCCTCACGATCTCGTGCGCATTGGCACCCGTCAACGCCTCGACGCGCCGCACGCCGGAAGCAACCGCCGTCTCCTGGCGGATGAAGAACGGGCCGATCTCCCCGGTGCGCTTGAGATGCGTGCCACCGCACAGTTCTTTGGAAACCTCTTCAATGGAGATCACGCGCACGATATCGCCGTACTTCTCACCGAAGAGCGCCATCGCGCCGGTCTTGAGAGCATCTTTGTAAGGCATCTGCGTCGCGGTCACCGCGAGGTCGCCCATGACGGCGTGGTTCACCTGGCGTTCGACCTCGGCGATCTCGTCCGGCTTCATGCCCTGGAAGTGGTGGAAGTCGAAGCGCAGCCGGTCCGGTGCCACCAGCGACCCCGCCTGGGCCACGTGATCGCCCAGTACGCGGCGAAGTGCTGCGTGCAGGAGATGCGTCGCGGTGTGGTTGCGCATGGTGGAGAGACGGCGCTCGTGATACACGTGCAGCCGTCCCGCCGGCTTTTCCTCCAACGCACTCATGAGCGCGTCCGGGCCGCCCTCGCCAACGCGCGCGAGGTGCGCAATCTGGTCGCCGGCGCGATAGGTGTCGACCACGAACAGCGAAAGATCACCGAACATCGCGGAGCCGGCATCGCCGACCTGGCCGCCGCCTTCCGGGTAGAAGACGGTCCGGTCGGTGGTGAACTCGAGGAACGCGCCCGGTTCGTGCTGGCGCGCGACGCGGTCCGCGCGCGCATTGCGAATCGCGGCAACATGGGCATCGCATTCAAGCGCGTCATAACCCAGGAATTCGGTTCGATCCACGTCCATTATCTTGGTAATGAAATCTTGCGTCGTTCCAGCGAAGGGAACATGCTCTCTACCGAATTTTCCCGCCTTGCGCGCACGATCCTTCTGCTCCTTCATGGCCGCTTCGAACGCGGCGATGTCGACGGCAAGCCCGCGCTCCTCCGCCATCTCGCGCGTGAGCTCGGGCGGAAAACCAAAGGTGTCGTAGAGCATGAACGTGTCCACGCCGGAGACCACCTTGCTCTTCTTCGCCGCGTCGAAAATTCCCGCGAGGCGGGTCATACCCTGCTCGAGCGTGTCGAGGAAGCGTGTCTCTTCGGCGGTGATGATGTCCTTGACCAGCGCGGCGCGGGGGCGCAACTCGGGGTAACGCGGGCCCATCGAATGCACCACCGCTTCTACACCGGCGGCGAGAAACGGTTCGTGCACGCCGAACGGATGCATCTTGGTGAGCGCGCGGCGAAGAAGCCGGCGCAGCACGTAGCCGCGTCCCTCGTTGGACGGCATGATGCCCTCCGCGAGTGCAAAGGTCAGCGCGCGCACGTGGTCCGAAGCCGCGTTGACGGCGAGCGCGGCGCGCGGATCCTTGCTGTCAAGGTCGCGCGGAAGCGCCGCCGCGATGGCGCGCCGGATGGGCAGGAACTCGTCGGTGTGGAAGTTGTCCTCGGCGCCCTGGAGAATGAACGCCATGCGCTCGAGACCCATGCCGGTGTCGATGCCCGGCTTCGGCAGCGGGTCGTACTTCCCTTCCTTCGTGAAGAAGAACTGCGGAAAGACGAGGTTCCAGTACTCGATGTAGCGGTCGCTGTCGTCCTGGCCGGGCCCGCCTTCCGGTCCGTTGCGCCCGGTGTCGTAGTGCAGCTCCGACGACGGACCGCACACGCCGGTGTCGCCCACCGGTCCCCAGAAGTTGTCCTTTCGCCCGAGGCGGAGGATGCGCGTCTTCGGAAAGCCGATGTGCTTCGACCACAGATCGAAGGCTTCGTCGTCGTCCTCGAAGATGGTGACCCAGAGGCGATCGCGGTCGAGACTCCACACCTGCGTCGAGAGCTCCCATCCCCACTCGATGGCTTCCTTCTTGAAATAGTCGCCGAAGGAGAAATTGCCGAGCATCTCGAAGAAGGTGTGGTGGCGCAGCGTGCGCCCGACGTTCTCGAGGTCACTCTGCTTGCCTCCGGCGCGCAGGCATTTCTGCACGCTGGCCGCGCGCCGGTACGGCGCCGCTTCGGGATTGGAGTAGTAGGCCTTGAACGGAACCATGCCCGCCGCGGTGAAGAGCAGCGTGGGATCCTCGGGCAAGAGCGGCGCGCTCGGCACGACGGTGTGACCGCGCGACTCGAAAAAAGAGAGATAGTCGCGAACGAGGTTCGCGACACTGTAACGGTTATCGGAGCTCATTCTTCCTCGGGGAGTTCGATGTCATCTTCAACCGCGCCGCGCGGGATGCGACGGACGAGGTCGGACGCGATGCGGTTCACGACCGCGTAGTCATAACCCTTGCGCCGCAACATGCCCACGAGCCGCCGCACGACCTTCTCGGTCGGATGCGAGGCGCCGAGCTGTTTCGCGACCAGTGCGCGCGCCATGGTTTCCTGCTCGTCGGCGCCGAAGCCCGCCAGCGCTTCGTCGATCGCCGTGCGTGCCAGCCCCAGGCGGCCGAGGTCGTGGCGTAGACGGTGCGGCCCGACCCGGCGCACGTCCTTCTTCACCGCGACGAACTCGCGCGCAAAACGCGCGTCGTCGACAAGCCCGTTCTCTTCGAGCTCGCGCACGATGCCGGTGCGGATCGTGTCGCGCAGAGTCATGGCGCGCAGCGCGTCATCGATCTCGCGCTTCGAGCGCGAGCGGAGCGCCAGCATGCGCATGGCCTTGTCGCGCCCGCGCACGTACTGGTCCACGCCGTCGAGATGCGACACGTCCTCGTCGGACAACACCTGCCCGACGCTCAGCATCTCCGCCGCTGCCTGAGGAATGGCAAAAAACCGCCCCCCGGAGAGCCGTATGACGACCCGGTCGCGGGGGCGCGGTTTTCGCTCAACGATGGTCTCAGGCATCGGTGTTCCGTCTCGCGAGCCGGAACACTACGGGCGGACTCGCATCGCTCCCGGCTTCTTGCGCGGATTGCCCGCCAGCGGATCCGATGCGTCGTCGGTTTCCGCCGACGCCGAGCCCGCTTCCGCGATCACCGAAGCCGACGACGCAGTTGACGCGGCCAACGCCGCGAGGTCCGCCTTCGCCGCCGCCACCGCACGGGACGCCGTCTCGGCCTCGTTCTCCACCACGCCGAAGTGGGTGAGAATCCTGGCCGCTATCTCTGCGCTCATCGCGGGGCGCTCGCGCAGGAACTTGCGCGCGGCTTCCTTGCCCTGTCCGAGACGCTCGTCGCCGTATGCGAACCAGGTCCCGCTCTTCTTCACGATGTCGACGCTCGCTCCGATATCGATGACATCACCTTCGAAGCTGATGCCTTCGCCGTAGATGATATCGAACTCGCAGGTTCGAAACGGCGCCGCCACCTTGTTCTTCACCACTTTGACCTTGGTGCGGCTGCCCGTCACCGTTTCGCCTTCCTTGATGGCGGCGATGCGGCGGATGTCCATGCGCACCGACGAGTAGAACTTGAGCGCATTGCCGCCCGACGTCGTCTCCGGACTCCCGAACATGACGCCGATCTTCATGCGGATCTGGTTGGTGAAGATGAGTGACGTCTTGGTCTTGCTGACCGTGCCCGTGAGCTTGCGCAGCGCCTGCGACATGAGGCGTGCCTGCAGGCCCATGTGCTGGTCGCCCATCTCACCGTTGATCTCGGCCTGCGGCACCAGCGCCGCCACCGAGTCGACCACGATCACGTCGAGCGCACCGCTGCGAATCAGCACTTCGGTGATCTCGAGCGCCTGCTCGCCGGTGTCGGGCTGCGAGATGAGCAGGTTGTCGACGTCGACGCCTATCTTTTTCGCATAGCCGATGTCGAAGGCGTGCTCCGCGTCGACGAACGCCGCCATACCGCCGCGCTTCTGCGCGTGCGCGATGATCGACGAGGTCAGCGTGGTCTTGCCGGAGCCCTCGGGTCCGAACACCTCGATGATACGTCCGCGCGGCACACCGCCCACGCCCAGCGCGAGATCGAGCGCCAGACTTCCGGTGGGAATGATCTCCACCGGCACGATGGCGTGGTTGATCCCCAGGCGCATGATCGAGCCCTGGCCGAACTGCTTTTCGATCTGTTGCACCGCGAGATCGAGCGCTTT
>Ga0307281_10000078_pt1 | contig 20897 bp, 14 predicted proteins | sample ER_DNA_120_FD_194486 | JGI IMG/M metagenome (GOLD analysis project Ga0307281, IMG submission 194486) | Bulk soil microbial communities from the East River watershed near Crested Butte, Colorado, United States - ER_DNA_120 | ecosystem: Environmental > Terrestrial > Soil > Floodplain | place...
CGGGTCGAGCGCCCCTTGGGCGATCGTTTTCCCGGGCTCCGGGACGATGAGCGATTCGTCGTACTCGAGCACCGCGCCGAAGCCGTTGCACCCCGGGCAGGCCCCGCGGGGATTGTTGAAGGAAAACAACGCCGGCGTGAGCGTCGGGGCGGCCCGCCCGCACGTCGAGCAGGTCGGGTGAGACGAGTAGCGGCGGCGCGCGCCGTTGACCAGCGCCACCGCAACGCCTTCCCCCTCGGCGAACGCTGTTCCCACCGCGTCTACCAGGCGTCCGCGATTGGTCGAGGCGGGAGCGAGGCGATCGACGATGACGAGGACCTCGCCACCCGCCCGCACGCGTTGGTCGGCCTCGGGCGCGTCGAGCCGCAGCTGCGCTCCATCCACCTGGGCACGGACGAAACCCGCAGCGACCAGCTGGGCGGCGGCATCTACGTCGGGGCGATGGGCGCTCGCTGGCAAGGGAAAGCTGATGATCACGGGCTGCGTCTGCTCCCCGATTCCCGCGCCCTCGAGGATGTCGTCCACCGCCTCCTCCACGGTGTCCACTTTGACTACCGCTCCGCAATGCAGGCAGTAGGGCGTGCCGACGCGCGCCCAGAGGAGCCGCAGAAAATCGTAGATCTCCGTCGCGGTTCCGACGGTGGACCGGCTGGAGGTGGTGGGGTTCTTCTGCTCGATCGCCACGGCGGGCGACAGGCCCTCGAGGCTGTCCACCAGCGGCTTGGGCATCCGCTCGAGGAACTGTTTGGCGTAGGTGGACAGGGACTCGATGTAGCGGCGCTGTCCTTCGGCGTAGAGCGTGTCGAAGGCCAGCGAGCTCTTGCCCGATCCCGAGGGGCCGGTGATCACGGTGAGCGCCCGCCGCGGCAGCTCGACCGTGATCCCCTTCAGGTTGTGTTGGCGCGCGTTGCGCAAGATCACGCGGTCGGGAGGTACCGGCATAACCTGCAAAGTTAACCGGGAACGAGGATCTGGTGGGAGCGGCGACCGCTGGCGGCATGCCCGGAACGTCCTAGGTTTGGGGCTGCATGCCGGTCCTCACCCCCCGTCTCCTGCGCCGCGGTCTCGAGGTCTTCGCCCTCATTTCGATCGGCGGCCTCGTGGGGTTGCTCCTCTACGGCGACAACCTCCACGCGTTCATCAACGCGTTCCTGGGGTTGCGCTGGTGGTGGCTGGTCGTCGGCATGGGGCTGGCCTCGATGGACTGGGTGGGGGGCGGGACCCGGCTCTGGGTCGTCGCCCGCCACGTCCACCCGGGAGTCCGCTGGCGCGACATGGTGATCTCCGGCGGGATGAGTGCGTGGGGCGCGTACCTCACGCCGTTTCAGACCGGCGCCGGCCCGATGATGATGTGGACGATGCGGCGCGCCGGGGTGCGCCTGCCCGAGGCCGTGACGTCCACGTTCATGACGTTCGTCGCCACGGTGATCTTCTTCGCCGTGGCGGGACCGTTGGCGATCCTGCTCGGGGCGGGGCGCTCGCTGGAGCAGCACGGGGTGGTGCTCGGTATCACGCTGTACGACCTCTTCAAGACGAGCTTACTCATCTTCGTGCTGATCGGGATCGTCATGGCGTTCGCCATGTTCTTTCCCCGGTTGCTGCGCGACTTCGTGCATTGGGTGGCCACCCGCCTGGAGGCGCGCAGTGCCAAGGTGGCGGCCCGGATCGATCATCTGCGCGAGGGCATCGACCGTGCTCATGAGTGCATGGTGGCGTTCGGCAGCCCGAGCGGACTGCTCGCCCTGGTGTGGGCGATCATCCTGTCGGCGCCGTCGCACGCCAACAAGCTGCTCGCCGGCTACGTCGCCATGCGGGCCCTCGGGTTGCCGGCCCACTTCCTCGACATCCTGCTCGTCCAGACGTTCATTTCTTTCCTGCTGTATTTCGCACCGACGCCGGGGGCCTCAGGCCTGGCCGAGGTGTTGTCGGTGGCAGTGATGTCCATCTATGTTCCGCGGCCACTATTGCCCAGCTACACGGTGCTGTGGCGTTTCATCAACAGCTACGCCACGGTGGTGTTTGGTTCGCTGCTCTTCTGGCGCTGGCTGCGCGCGGGATTGGTGGGTCGTGCACTCGAGGGCGACGTCTCGTAACCCACGTCGGCTTGCCCGGTTACGCCGTGGGGCGTAGTTTTCCGCCCTTCGGCCAGCGCTCCTGGAGACCCCGTTAATGTCCATGCTCGAGCTCGGCGGCAAGCGGTTCACCATCCCGTTGGGGGAGGTGGCCTTGGGGAGCGACCCCTCGTGCGCGATCTCGCTCACCGGGCCGGGCCTGCTGGCCAAGCACGCCGTGCTGCAGGGACAACCCGACGGGCAGGTGGTGATTCGCAAGGCCGTCCCTGAAGCGGACGTGATGATCAACGGTGTGCGGCTCGGAGCCGAACCGACACCGCTGCTGCACGGCGACAAGCTTCAGGTCGCGGGTCACGAGCTCACGTTCGTGGACGAGCGCCGCAGCGGCAGCACGCAGTTCGTGCCGGCGATGACGACGCCGGACGCTGCTCCCCGAGCCGCGGGGGCGCCGCGCTCGGTCGGCACGACCGGCGGCCGGGTGGTCTCACTCACCGACGGGCGGGAATACGTGATCATGGCCGCCTCGCTGGTGCTGGGCCGCGAAGCCGTCTGCGATGTGGTGGTGCCGGGCAAGGATGTATCGCGCCGCCACGCGGAAATCGTCCCCTCTCCCAAGGGCTACCTGCTGGTGGACTTGAGCACCAACGGCGTATTCGTGAACGAGGAGCTCGTGCAGGGTCAGCGGCTGCTGGCGCGCGCCGATGTCATCCGGATCGGCGAGGAGAGCTTCCGCTTTTACGCCGACGCGGCTCCCGCCGGAGCGCCGTCGGCCAGCGCCACACCGCCGGCACCCGCTCCGGCACCGGGAGCGGGTGCGCGCCTGCAAAACACCTCGTTCGGCATGCCTGCCACACCACGACCCGGCTCCACCCCGGCCGCCGCGCCATCCACGGCTCCGCTGGCCAATTTTCTGGTGCGCAGCGGGGGACTGAAAGGGTCGCGGCTGCTCGTGAAGACTCCGATCGTGAATATCGGGCGAGCCGACTACAATGATCTCGTGCTCCCCGACGAATCGGTTTCCACGTCTCATGCGAAGCTGCAGCGCCGCGAAGGCGTATGGGTGCTGGTCGATCTCGGCTCGACCAACGGCACCTATGTGGACGGCGAGCGCATCGACGCCGACATGCCGATCGCCCCGGGGACGCTGGTGCGGTTCGGGGACGTTCAGCTGGTGTTCGAGCCGACGGACGACGCCTTGGGCGTCGCGAAGGGCGGCGGTACGAAGGTGATCGAGTCGATCAAGGAGCCGCTGCCGCCGGCGCCGCGTCCAGCTCCCGCGCCGGCCGCGGCCACCGCCGCTCCGGCGCCCAAGCCCGCGGCCGCTCCGCCCCCGAAGCCTGCCCCGCCGCCGGCCCCCGCCAAGACCCCGCCGAAACCGGCGGGTGCTCCGAAGCGTCCGGCCGCACAGGCACCGCAGCAGAAGGGTAAGGGGTGCGGAGCGAGTGCGGCCGTGGTCGTTCTGGCGACATCGGCGCTGATCTTCTGGATCCTGGTGTAGCGGCCCAGCGTGCACATCACCTGCGCAGGGCGGACCGACGTCGGCATCATCCGGTCGGGGAATGAGGACAGTTACCTCATGGTTCCGGACCGGGGAATCTTCATCGTGGCGGATGGAATGGGCGGGCACGCCGCCGGCGAAGTGGCGAGCGAGATGGCGGTGCGCCACATCGCACGGGAGCTTGGCTCGCTGCGCGGGCTCGGGGATAAGGAGGTGGCGGATCGGATGCAGCAGGCGATCCGGGCGGCCAACGCGGCCATCTTTCAGCGGACCCTGACCGAGCACGACAAACGGGGCATGGGGACCACCGTGAGCTCGCTGGTGCTGTACGGCACGCGGTTCTTGATCGGGCAGGTCGGTGACAGCCGGGCCTACCTCTTACGCGACGGCAAGCTGACCCAGGTCACCAAGGACCATTCCTACGTGCAGGAGCAGGTGGACGCCGGCTACCTCACTGCCGAGCAAGCGCGCACCCACCCCTACAGCAACGTGATCACCCGCTGCGTCGGAGCCAACAGCGACGTGACCCCCGATGTCTATGTGGGCTCGGTGAAACCCAAGGATCTGTTCCTGCTCGCGTCGGACGGGCTGACGGGGATGCTGGAAGATCCGGAATTGCACGAGATCGTTGGCAAGGACGAGCAGATGCCGCAGGAACAGGTCGATCAGCTGATCAACGAGGCCAACCGCCACGGCGGCCTCGACAACATCACCGCGATCCTGGTCCGGATCGATTCGGTGGACTTTCCCGGCGACGACGAGACGACTCAGGCGACCGAGACGGGCCGGAAACGCTGAGCAAGGCCTGCCCGGCGACGAGCCGCGCCGTTACTTCCTCGCGCGGCAATCGGATCAGCTCGACGATGTCCGATGCACGCAGCCGCACCGCCTGCAGCGTGAACACCCGCAGCCGGCGGGCCGACCGGTAAAGCTCAGCGGCCACCCGCGGCAGTCCGAGGTGGATCTCGGCGCCCTCGTCCGCCAGGTGCCCCACGGCACCGTCCCGCCGCACCAGGGGCAACTCCACCCCTAACATGTGGTCCTTGGCCGGGAAATCGAGAAATACTTCGCCCGGCGCGAGCCCGGTCTCTTCGGCCAGGCGGTCTTCCACCCGCTCCGTCAGGTCAGGGTCGGTGGCCGGCCAATCAGCGGCGTCGGCGGGCAGGTCAGTGGCGGCCAAGTCGAGCGCGCGCTTCGCGAGGCGCCGCTCGCGCAGGCGCCGCGCCAGTCCCGTCGGGTCATCGTGTCCCAGCTCGTGGATCAGCCCGTCGTCGGTCGCCACGGCGACGTCATCGACTCGGATCCGGCCGTCCTGAATGGCTCGCCGCACTAGGCGCTTGAACATCGCTGTCGCACTGCGCACCGCGTGATGCCAGTACACATTGCGGTACATCTGGTACTTGGCGAACAGCAACGATTCGAGCGCCGACAGTCCCTTCTCGTGCAGGGCGAGCGCCATCCGGCCCCCCGGGCCGGCGGCGAGGGTCAGCGAAGAGAGCAGCCGGTCCACGTCGATCACGCCGTAGGGCACGCCGCACATCCACGCATCGCGCGACAGGTAGTCGAGCTTGTCCACGTCCACGGCCCCGGACACCAGACCGGCCAACGGCTCCTTCGCCTGTCCCCGGATCAGCGCGAGCAGCTTCGGCGGCGTGATCCCCCAGCGACTGAGGGGCCCGGCCACCTCCGGCCGCCCGAGGTGACGCTCGGCGAGTGCTTCATGACTCGGGAGGCCCGCTTCCTCGAGGGCGTGGGAAAATGGGTAGTGCCCGACGTCGTGCAGCAGGGCGGCGAGCCGCAACCGTAGCGCATCGCCGGCATCGACCGCTTGCCCGCTTTCGGCGAGCAGCACGAGGGCACGCTGGGCGAGGTGGTAGGCGCCCAGCGCGTGCTCGAACCGCGTATGGGTCGCGCCGGGGTAGACGAGGAACGCGTGCCCCAGCTGCCGCACGTAGCGCAGGCGCTGGACGGCGGGCGTGTCGAGGAGCTCGAGCGCTTCCGGCTCGAGCCGGATGTTGTTCCAGAGCGGATCGCGGACGACTTCGGGCCGGGTCACGCCCGAGGGCCTGGGGGCCCGGCCTCGCGCACCGCCGCATGCACCTGCTCCTGAAACTGCTCGAAGTTCTTGCGGAACAGATCCGCGAGTCGGGCGGCCTGCGCATCGTACGCGGCGGGATCGGCCCAGGTGCGGCGGGGCAGGAGGACGTCGGCGGGGACGCCCGGCACCTCGGTGGGGACGGCGAGCCCGAAGGCTGGCTCGCGCACGGTCGGCGTGCGGTCGAGCTTCCCGCCGAGTACCGCGCGCACGATGGCGCGGGTGTGGCCGAGGCGCATCCGTTGCCCGGTCCCGAAGCCGCCACCGGTCCACCCGGTATTCACGAGCCAGCACTGCACGCCGTGCCGGGCGATTTTCTCGCCCAGCATCGTGGCGTACACGTTGGGGTGCCGGGGCAGGAACGGGGCGCCGAAGCAGGCGGAGAAGGTCTCCTTCGGCTCGGTGACCCCGCGCTCGGTGCCCGCGACCTTGGCGGTGTATCCGGACAAAAAGTGGTACATCGCCTGTGCGGGAGTGAGGCGCGCGACCGGCGGCATGACACCGGACGCATCGCACGTGAGAAACACGATGTGCGACGGGTGCCCCCCGAGACCACCGGCGACGTGGTTCGGGATGAAGTGAATCGGGTAGGACGCGCGCGTGTTTTCGGTAAGGGCGGCGGAGTCGAGGTCCAGCCTCCGGGTGGCCGGATCGACCACCACGTTCTCGAGGACCGTGCCGAAGCGCCGCGTCGTCGCGTAGATCTCCGGTTCGCCCTCGGCGGAGAGGTGGATCACCTTTGCGTAGCAGCCGCCCTCGAAGTTGAAGACGCCGGATTCGCTCCATCCGTGCTCGTCGTCGCCGATGAGTCCCCGGTCGGGGTCGGCGGAGAGCGTGGTCTTGCCGGTGCCGGAGAGCCCGAAGAAGAGGGCGACGTCGCCCGCGTCGCCGCTGTTCGCCGAGCAATGCATCGGCAAGACCCCCTGGGCGGGAAGCAGGTAGTTGAGCACGGTGAAGATGGATTTCTTCATTTCCCCGGCATAGCGGGTGCCCCCGATGAGGACCGTGCGTCGCGCGAAGTGGACGACGATGAACGTGCTCGTCTTGGTGCCGTGGGCGGCGGGATCGGCCTGGAACTCCGGCGCGTGCAGCACGTGCCAGGCTGGCTTGAAGGCCGCGAGGTCGGCGTCGGTCGGCCGGATAAACATGTTGTGGACGAACAGCGTGTGCCACGCGTTGGGGGAGATGAACCGCACCGGCACCCGGTACGCAGGGTCGGCGCCGGCGAACACGTCGCGCGCGAACAGCTCCTGGCCGTTCAGGTGCCGCAACACGTCGGCGGCGAGCCGGTCGAACTGCTCGGGCTCGAGCGGCTGGTTCACCTTGCCCCACCACACCTGGTCGACGGTGGAGGGCTCGCGGACCACGAACTTGTCGCCGGGGCTCCGCCCGGTGTGGGGACTGGTCACGGCGCAAAACGGCCCGGCTTCCGCCAACACACCTTCACCGCGGCGCACGGCGTGCTCGTAGAGCGCCGCGGGACCGAGGTTCCAATACACGGCCCGCTCGGGGGCGAACCCCAGGAGCGTGGCGCCGGAGGTGCGAGCGCCGCTCGCGGCGGAGGGCGTGGCGGTCATGACGAATCCTTTTGGTGCGTAGGCCGCGCGTGGCGGCGATGTTCCAGGGCGTCCAGGGCGGCGAGCACCGCTAGGTTCACGATATCGTTCACCTCGGCCCCCCGTTGCAAGACGTGTACCGGCTGCGCCATACCGACCAGGATCGGGCCGATGGCCTCGGCGCCGCCCAACCGGTCGAGCAGCTTGTAGGCGATGTTCGCGGCGTCGAGGTTGGGGAAAATCAATACGTTCGCGGCACTGCGCAGCTTGGCGAATGGGTAGGTCTTCGTCAGGATGCGCTCCATGACCGCCGTGTCGGCCTGCATTTCTCCGTCCACCTGCAGCTCGGGCTCGCGCTCGTGCAGCAGCTGGACGGCGTGGCGCACTTTGTCGGCCGCGGGGTGCTTGACCGATCCGAAGTTCGAGAAGGACAGCAGCGCGACGCGGGGCTCGATGCCGAGACGCCAGACGAACCGCGCCGTCGCCGACGCGATCTCCGCGAGTGTCTCGGCGTCCGGGTCGATGTTCACGGTGCAGTCGGCGAAAAACAGCGTCTGCTGCTGGAACACGAGCATGTAAATGCCGCTGGTGTGGCGGCGGCCGGGTTCAACGCCGATCACCTCGAGCGCCGGGCGGATCGCTTCGCCGTAGTGCATGTCCGCGCCTGCGACGAACGCATCGGCGCGCCCCATACGCAGCATCAGCAATCCATAGTACATCGGGTCCTTGACGAGGGTGCGCGCTTCGCGGAGCGTGATGCCGCGGCGCTGGCGGCGCCGCCACAGCTCCTGCGCCATCGTCTCGGTGTCCACCGCGTGCCGCGGATCCAGGAGCTCGATCTCTTCGAGCGTTACCCCCGCGTCGTCCGACAGGCGGCGTATCGCGTCCAGGTCCCCGAGCAGGATCGGGCGTGCGGCGCCGTCGTCGGCCAGCACCCGCGCCGCCCGCAACACGCGTGCGTCCTCTCCCTCGGGAAAGACGATGCGTTGGGGATCGTGCTGCACCCGCAGCGACAGCCCGCGCATCACGCCCCGCGCCCGGCCCAGCCTCGCGTCCAGCTCCGCGCGGTACTCCTCGACGTCGATCACCCGGCCGGCGACGCCGGAGCCGATCGCGGCCCAGGCCACGGCCGGCGCGACCCAGAGGAGCACCCGCGGGTCGAACGGCTTCGGAATCAGGTACTCGGGACCGAACCGCAGTCGCTCAATGCCGTAGGCGCGCATCACCGATTCCGGCACTTCTTCCTTCGCGAGCGCGGCCAGCGCCCGCGATGCCGCCATCTCCATCTCGGCGTTGATTTTCTTGGCGCGCACATCGAGGGCGCCGCGAAAAATGAACGGGAAGCCGAGGACGTTGTTCACCTGGTTGGGGAAGTCCGAGCGTCCGGTGGCCACGATCGCATCCGGTCGCGCGCGGCGCACCTCGTCGGGCATGATCTCGGGAGTCGGATTGGCCAGAGCGAAGACGATGGGCCGCTCCGCCATGGCGGTGATCATGTCGCGGGTGACGATGCCGCCGGCCGAGAGACCGACGAACACGTCCGCGCCGCGGAACAGCTCGGCCAGCGACCGCGCCTGCAGCGCGCGCGCGAAACGACGTTGGTAGGCGTTCAGATCGGTGCGGCCCTCGTGCAGCGGGCCGTGTTCGTCACACAGCGCGATGTGCTCGCGCGGCACGCCGAGTCGGACGTAATGCTCCGCCGTGGCGAGGGCAGCCGCGCCGGCCCCGGTGAACACCACCTGGATGGTGGCGACGTCCTTCTCCACCAGCTCCAGCGCGTTGGTGAGGGCGGCCCCGGTGATGATCGCCGTGCCGTGTTGGTCGTCGTGAAACACCGGAATGGACAGCGTCTCCCGCAGCCGCTCTTCCACGTAGAAGCAGTCCGGGGACCGGATGTCCTCGAGGTTGATCCCCCCCACCGTCGGCTCGAGCAGCTGGCAGAAGCGAATCAGGTCGTCGGGGTCGGTCGAGCCGACCTCCAGGTCGAACACGTCGATGTCGGCGAACGCCTTGAAGAGGATCCCCTTGCCCTCCATCACCGGCTTCGAGGCGAGCGCTCCGATGTTGCCCAGGCCGAGCACCGCGGTGCCGTTGGACACCACGGCCACGAGGTTGCCGCGCGTTGTGTACAGATAGGCGTCTTCGGGCCGCTGCGCGATCTCCAGGCACGGCTCGGCGACGCCCGGGGTGTAGGCGAGGGACAGGTCGCGTTGGTTCTTGAACGGCTTGGTCGGCGAGACCTGGATCTTTCCCGGGCGGCCCTGCGAGTGGTAATCGAGAGCCTCCTGGCGGCGGGTCGACATCGAGGGGCCAGAAGTCCTTTTCGGGGAAGGGGTTATGCTAGGCGCGACGGGCCGGAGTGTCAAGCGTGGGACGACAACTCCGATGTTCGGAGGGGCGGTATTTGTCGGTGAGAGTCGGAGTTACGGCGTTCCTCTGGTATTGCACCTTCCGTGATAATCAGTGTACCATAGCGACCGATGAAGCGGTCTTCATTCCTCCATCGCTCAGCGCTCCTCGCATTCGCCCTGCTCCAGTTCGGAGCCTCGGGCGGGGCGGCGTGGGCGGACGCGCGGTTGGACGCCGGCGGTCCACGGGGTCCGGTTCACCTCGAGTCGCGTTCGACCGGGAACTGCCTGCCGGTGCACCCGGCCGACTGTATCCTGCACCGCTTCCTCTCCACGCTGGGACGAGTTGGGCGACCGGCGGTCGCTCCCGTCGCCCTCGAATCCACTCACGCCACCACGCCCACCAACTGGGGATTGGCCCGCTCGACGCTGCACGAGCGCCTCCCCGATATTCGCGGTCCGCCGCTCTCCTGAATCGGCTGCGCGTCTCGCGCAGATCTCGTAGCACTCATTCGTCGCGACACCGCGGCCCCAGGGCTCCGGTGACGCACGTCCCTGCTATCAGGAGAGACTATGTCCAGCACAATCCCGCGCGGCGTCGGACTGACGCTCGCGCTCTCGATATGCCTAAGCACCTTCGCTCTGAGTGTCAGCGCCACGGCCGAGCCGAGGGCCGACGCGGTGAGCCTGTCCGGGAGGGTGACCGACCCCGGTGGCCATCCCATCGCGCAGGCCATCGTTCGCGTTGTTGAGCTACAGCGCACGGCGACCAGTGACGACAGCGGGAGGTACTCCATCACGCAAATCCCGCCGGGCCGCTACAACGTCTCCTTCAGGGTGATTGGGTACGCACCGCTGCTCCGCAAGGTTACCGTCGGCGCCGCGGACACGACGCTGGATGTGACGCTCAAACCTTCGGTGATCGAGCTCCCGGCGATTCAGGTGTCGGCTTCAGCGGAGGCCACGAGCGCGCTCAACTCCCCGCAGCCGATCGCGGTTGTGGCCGAGGAGGACGTCGCGAAGGTGCGCCCCACCAGTCTGGGTGAAGCACTCGAGCAGACCGCCGGCGTGCGCAACAACAGCAGCGGGCCGGCCGCCGGCAAACCCGTCATCCGCGGGCTCACGAATAACCGCGTTCTGGTGCTGGACGATGGGCAGCGCCTGGAGCACAACCAGTGGGGGGACGATCACTTCTCCAGTGTGGAGCCGGCGGCATCATCTCGGATCGAGGTCATCCGCGGTCCCGCGAGCGTGTTGTACGGATCGGATGCTATTGGAGGGGTGATCAACATCATCGAACCGGACTTGCCCGACGGCATCGGCCGGACCCCGTCCGTCCACGGCAGTGTCACGGGGGGCTTCGCGAGCGGCAACCGTCAGCCCGACGGTTCCCTCACCCTGGAGGGAGCGAACGGCGGTTTCGGATACCGGGCTTCGGTCACCGGGCGGACTGCGGAGAACGTGCGCACACCCACCTACACCTTGTGGAACAGCGGGTACCACAACGTGGGGGGGTCTGGAACTCTAGGGTACCGCGGCGCCTGGGGCTCCCTCACCGGCCGGTACACCTACCGCAACGACCGGCTCAACTTGACCGACGAAGACCCGACGGCGACGGGCCGCGCCGGGACCGACGACCACCGCGGGCACGTCGACCTGTCGATTCCCGTCGGGGGGTCGCGCCTGGACTGGGGTGCCGGGTACGAGCGCAACCAGCGGCACGAGTGGGCGGACGCGACCACCACGAGTGAGGCGTTCGGTATGCGACAAAAGTCGTACACCACCGAAGCCCGCTTGCACCATGCTCCCATCGGGCCGTTCAGCGGCCTCGTCGGTCTCTCGGGTGAGTACACGTCCGACGCCAACTTCGGTGTGGAGCTGCTCGAGCCCGACTCCAAGGCTGCCGACGCCGCACTGTACGTCTTCGAGCAGACCGATGTCGGACGCTGGAATCTTTCATTTGGGGCGCGCTACGACTACCGGCACCTCGATGTCGACGCCAATGCCGACCTGGGCAACCCGGCCGCCACGCTTCACTGGAGCTCGGTCACCGGCAACGCGGGTGTGTTGTACCACGTGACGGAGCCTGTGGCCCTGGTACTCAACGTGGGACGAGGGTTCCGCTCGCCATCAACCTTCGACCTCTTCGCCAACGGCCCGCACGAAGCGACGTCCACCTTCGAGCGCGGCAACCCGAACCTGACGACCGAGACGTCGCTGAACACCGATGTCGGTCTCCGGATCCAGTCCGGGTCGGCCGTCGCCGAGGTGGGCGGCTTCGTCAACCTGATCAAGAACTTCATCTATACGGTGCCGGCGAATCAGATCGATACGGCTTCCGGGCTCCAGATTTACGATGTCACGCAAGGCGACGCCGTCCTGCGCGGATTCGAGGCGCAGTTCGAATACCACCCCACCACCTACCTTCACCTCCAGGGCTCGGCCGACTACGTCTACGGCCAGAACACGTCGACCGCCGTGGCGCTGCCATCCATGCCTCCGTTCCGGGCGACGTACACCGCCCGGCTCGAAGGCAGGTCCTGGGGCCGGCTCTTCAGCCCGTACTTCTCGATAGGTGGGGAGACCAATGGGCGGCAGACCCGGATGGATCCGGCGGAGGCGGTATTCTACGCCGACGCGTTCGGGGGGTTGGGCTATCACTCCACCGCGTACACTCTGGTCAATCTGGCCACGGGGTTCTCCTTGCCGACCAGCGGCGGGCGGGCAGTCGAATTCGATTTCCAGCTGCGGAACGCTCTCAACCAGGACTGGGTGGACTATCTGAGTCACCTCAAGACTCTTGCCCCCAACCCCGGCATGGGACGCAGTGTCATAGCGAGGATGACGGCGGGGTTCTGAGTGGGGTTGAGTCTAACCGGAGCTCCACGGGACTTTTCCCATGGAGTTCCGGCTCGGTCGTTCGCGGAGTAATCCAGAGGAGAAGAGCCCATGAATCGCCGTCTGCTCGCAAACGCGATCGCCGCCCTGCTCATCGGGGGCGGATGCAAGGACAACACCGGCCCCGCCAAGGCCACCGCTATCGTCGCGTTCTCCGGCATCCACCAGAGCGGGGTGGTGGCGCAGGTGCTGCCGCAACCAATCACCGTCAAGACGACCGACGCCGGCGGCAATCCGGTGGCCGGAGTCGCTGTCGCGTTCGCCGTCAAGGCGGGCGGCGGCCACCTCGCGGCCACCTCGGTGCTCACCGACGCCCAGGGGCTTGCCTCCGTCATCTGGACGCTGGGACCAGCGGCCGGCGTCGACCGCGACACGGCGACGGCGTCGGTCACTGGTCTGGCCGGGTCTCCAGTGACGTTTGCAGCCATCGCGCTGGCAGGAACTGCGGCGCAGATCTCCGCCGATTCCGGCAGCGGCCAGCAAGCCGAAGTGGGACAGGCGCTGGGCCAGCAGATGGTCGTCGTTGTGACCGACGCGTTGGGGAATCCAGCGGCAGGGCAGTCCGTCGTCTGGACGGTGACGGGTGGTGCGGGCACGCTCTCGGCGGGCACCTCGCCCGCCGACGCCCTGGGCCATGCGCGCACTACCTGGACGCTCGGCTACACCGTCGGTGCGGGCGCACAGTCGCTCCGAGCGACGATCTTCAGCGTGCCCGGGCCGGCCGCCGATTTCTCGGCCACCGGGGCGCTCACTAGCGGCCAGCTCACGGTGTCCTCCGGCGACCAGCAAACCGGAGGGGCGAGCGCCGCCTTGCCGCAGCCGCTGGTGGCTTCGGTGCAGGCGCCGGGCAACCACCCGGTCGGCGGGGTGAGCGTCGACTGGCAGGTCACGGGCGGCGGCGGCACCGTGTCGGCGCAGTCGTCGGTGACGACGGCGCAAGGGTTGGCGTCGATCAGTTGGACGCTGGGGAGTGGAGCGGGGTCCCAATCCGCGCAGGCGTCGGTCACCGGATTGACCCCGCCGGCCCTCGCGTTCACCGCGACGTCCGTCGTCACCGCGGCGGGCAGCATCACTGGTGCGGTGACGGTGACGAACGGATTTCTGACGCCACCCGCACGAACCAGCGGCGGGGGTGTCGCGTTCGCGAACACCGTCGTGGCGCTCGGAGCCGGTATGAGCGCGCAACCGAGGTTCACAGCGCGCGACCTGATCGTGACGTTTCGTCCCGCGCCGCTCGGCGCTCCGCCCGCCGGCGCGGCCGCCATGGCCTCCCCGGCGACCGCCCAGGCGGTCGTGGCGGCCATCCGCTCGCGTCTCACGACCCACGAGGCGGCCGGACGGCTGCGGGTGAGCGACGTCTCGCCCGCGATTCTCGCCGCGCGCGTGCGTGTCGCGCGGCCGGAGCAGCTCGATTCGATCGCGAGGCTGCTGTGGGCCGATCCGGGGGTCGCCGCCGTCCAGCGCGATCGCCGCGTCTACGCGGCAGACCGCACGCCGACAGGCGGCGACACGATTCCGAACGATCTGGGCTATCCGGACCAATCGTGGAATTACACGATGATCGACCTGCCCCGGGCGTGGAGCATCACGACTGGGAGCGCCAGCGTACTGGTGGCGGTGGTCGACAACGGCATCCGCTTCAACCATCCGGCGGTCGCTGCGAATCTGACGAATGATGGATACGACTTCGTCTCGATGGATCCCGACAGTCTCTGCGCCGGGGGAACGATCGACAACGCGGACGACGGGAATGGCTACGATCCGGATCCGACGATTCCGGATGATTTCATCCCGAATCAGGCGAACACCTGCCTCATGGGACACTTCTCCATCGGTGGCCACGGGTTGCACGTGGCCGGGACGATCGGGGCCGTCGGCAATGACGGCCTGACCGTGACCGGAGTGAACTGGACCGTGAGCATCCGTCCGGTGCGGGTGCTCGGTCTCTTGGGCGGTACCACCTTCGACGTGGCGCAGGGTATCCTGTATGCGGCCGGTCTTCCCGCCTCGAACGGTGTGGGCGGGTTCGTTCAGGCGCCCAGCGCCGCGCGCGTCATCAACGTCAGCCTGGGCGGGGGCTGTCCGTCGCCCGGTCAGCAGGACGTCCTCCATGATGCGGTGATTGCCGCGACGAACGCGAACGCGCTGGTGATCGCGGCGGCCGGAAACAACAGTGCGACGGAGCCGTTCTGTCCCGCGGCGTATCCCGAGGCGCTAGCGGTGTCGGCCGTGAGCGCCGACGGTTTGCTGGCCTCGTATTCCAACTACGCTGGGTCGGCGGGGATCGCGGCCCCGGGTGGAGACCTGGGCAGCGACGCCAGTTTCCTCGTGTTGTCCGCGACCTGCGACTTCAGGGTCAATCCGTGCTCGCCCAATTACGCCTATTACGGTGGCACGTCGCAGGCCACGCCCCATGTGAGCGGCGTGGCGGCGCTGCTCCTGGCGGCCAATCCTGCTCTCACGAGCGCGCAGCTGCGGGCGCGACTCACCGACTATGCGCTCGATGTGGGATCGACGGGCCCGGATGCGCAGTACGGCGCGGGCATCGTGAACGCGCGCAACAGCCTCACCCAAGCTCTCGTTCCGCCAGCGCAGCTCTATGCCCGACTGTACGATGCGTCGACCGGTGGCCTCGTCGCTACCCAGCTCACCGGCGGCGGTGGGGCGTTCACGTTCAACGGCTTGGCAAGCGGCTCGTATTTCGTCTTCGCCGGGGAAGACGAAAACAGCGACGGGTTGATCGGCGTGCCGGGACGGCGCTGGGGCGCGCTCGGCGGCACCGTGACGCCGAGCCCGGTGGCCGTCTCGGCGAGCGCCGGCGGCGTGGCGTTCTTCTCGATCGGGCTTCCCACGGAGATCGAGTCGAACAACTCGACCGGTTTGGCGAATCGTTTGGTGGTGGGAGGCTACGAGCACGCCACGCTGGCCCAGGGGACGGATGTGACCGATATGTATCGGGTCCGGATCCCCGTCACCGGAGAATACGCCTTCGCGACCACGGGATGGCAGGGGGCGTTCTGCCGTTTCGCGCTGAACGTCGATACGAGTCTGGCGCTGGCGGATTCGACCGGTGTGTTCGTGGGGCAGAACGATGACGTGAACCCAGCCGGGCGCAACTTCTGTTCGTCCATCAGTAGGACCCTGACGCCGGGCAACTATTTCCTGATTGTCACCGCGGGCGTCGACATCAACGGCAACGCGCAGAGCGGTCGATACCGGCTGGAGGCCCGAGCGGGCCCCTGATCGGGATCAGCGCGGCGGCGGGCCGAGCGTCGCCGCCGTGTGGTACAGCGTCTGAACTGTGTTGCGGTCCCGGATACCCGGGAGCGGCACGAGTGGCGGCGAGGCCATGATGTCCTGCAGCGAATCGGGAGCTTCCCGCAGCAAGCCCAGGGCGTGCCCCATCTCGTGAATCATCGTACGGGCGACGCAGGCCTGGATCTGGCCCGGCGTGAAGATCGAGTCGGCGACGATCCGGATCTGGGTCTCGAGCGGGCCAACGAGGGACGTTCCGGAGGAGTCGAGGAACGCCTGCGTCAATCCACCGCACGCCTTCACCGGAGGACCGTTGTCGGGCGGCACGTCGAGCGGGACGCTGTCCTGCCAGCGCACGATGACGTCCGCGGCGTTCGAGTCCGGCACCATGACTCCCCGGAACTCTCCGTAGAGAAACTGCCGCTCCCACACATCCACCGCCCGGCCGAGCAGCGCCGGTAAGTTGCCGCGTGGTTCGGCGTAGAAGCGGATGGGCAGGCGATCGGCGGGCCAGTGAAACACCTCGCCGAACGTATCGGTGAAGGCGTACACCGGGGCGTGACTGGGCAAGAGTGGGTCGGCGCACGCGACTGCGAAGAGGCACGCGAGCGCCGCCCGCCGGGCGGGACTTACGGTGCCCTCCGGATGTCGAGCCGGACGCCCGCCGTGACGCGGTAGACCACGCGCGACTCGGTGAACCCGGCGTTCCGCAGTGCCGGCGTGAGGAAGCGATGCAGGTCGCCGCCGACTTCCACGGCCAGCCGACGGCGGCTGAGCATCTCGGGCGCCGCGTCGAAGGCGAGGGAGCCGAATGGAATCACCCCACCACTGCCGGAGCTGAACACCCCGACCGATGCCGCGGGGAAGTACTTGAGGGCACCGATCGCGCCCCGTCCTTCGAGCCACGACCTGAGACGGCGGCGCAGGCCCACCGCCACGCCGAGCGTCCACACCCGGGTGATGGGCGCCGTGAAGCCGCCCTTGTCATGCCGACGCAGGGGGCTGGAGCTCAGGTCGGCCAGCAGCTCGAGTTTCCAACGGCCCGCCAGCGGCAAGTCCACGGTTCCCGTGAAGGCGGGCGCCAGGTCGGCGCGCACGTCCAAGGGCGTGACGATCGAGTCGTGCACCAGGGTGGACGAGTAGCGAGCGCCGAGAGTGGCGTGGATCGAGGTCTGGGCGGTGAGGCTGCTGGCCCACCCGGTGACCAGCAGGCACAGCCCAACCGCCGAATCCCTGATGCTAGGCAGACTTCCTCCGAACCGCACGGATGGCCACGGCTACAAGCAGCAAGGCGCCGTAGACGCAGACGATCAGCGGTCCGGTCGGCAAGTCCTTGGTATAGGACAACCACAGGCCCAGGAGCGAGGCGAGGGCGCCCGTGCCCCAGGACACCACCGCCATGCGGCCCTTGTCCCCGGTGAACAGGTTCGCGATCACCGCGGGTACTACTAGGAAGCTGAATACCATGAGCACGCCCGCGATCGGAACCGCGAGAGTGATGACGACGCCGAACGACAAATAGAACAGGAAGTCCCACCAGCGGATCTTCCAGCCGCTCCGCTCGGCCTCCTCGGCGTGAAACGAGATCGTGAGAAAGCGGTGGCGAAACACGAACTGAAAGACGCCCAGTCCCGCGTAGACGGCCGCCAGCTTGGCGATCTGGGGCCAGGTGACCCACAGAAGGCTTCCCACCAGTGTCTTCTCAACCGCCTCTCCGCCGCCCGGGACTTTGTTCGCGACCAACACGGCGGCAGCGGACGCCACGACATACACGATGCCGATGAAGGCTTCCTGGGGCACCCGGCCGGTACGGCCCGAGGTCCGCGTAAGAGCGAAGACAAACGCGCCGAATGCGGTTGCGATCAGGGCGAAGATGTAGGTCTTCGGCGAATCCGGGTCGATGTGGAACAGCAAGGCCGAGAGGCTTCCCAACGCGGCCATCTGGGCGAGCGACAGGTCCACGAAGATCACTTCCCGGGCGATCACGTGGAGTCCGAGGTAGGCGAGCATGGCGACCAGTACCAGGCACGCCACGAACGGTGGGAGCATCAACTCCAGTCCGGTCACGATTCCTCCGTCAGTTGGCCGCGGCGCCGGGGGACGCAGCGAACGCGCGGCCCAGCTCCGTGATCCAGAGATTCATCAGGTCGAAATAGCTGTTGATGCCCGCCGCCCCGCCGGTGTTGGACGGGACGATCACGGCTCTGGCCCCGGTGCGCTGGGCCACTTCCTGTACCTGGCTCCGGTCGTAGTAGTTGGTCGACAACAACACCGGAATGTGTTTCTCCCGCATGCCGACGATGATCTCTTGCACGTGCCGTGGGGTGGGGGGGATCCCCGGCTTCGGCTCGATGTAATCGAAACAGTTCACCTGGTATTCGCGCGAGAAATAGTCCCACTCCTTGTGATAGCACGCCACCTGGGTGCCGCGGAACGGCAGGGCCTGCTTGAGCCAGCCGCCGAGGCGATTGAGCAGGGGCGCGCCCTGATACTGCCGTGCCTTCAGGAAGTCGAACAGCTTACCCTGTCGATCGAGGTCGGCCAACGTTTGCCCACCCAGGAGCTGGACCAGCTCGGCGCCGAACAGGGCATTGTAGATGCGATCCTCGAAGTCCTTCTCCCGCGCCGTGAAGTACTCTGCGTCGGCTGGGGCGACGCGCTTCAAACCGGTGAGGATGTTGCGTGCGATCTGTACGGCGTTCAAGGGGTCGGTCCAGATGTGCGGGTTCCCGTACACATGGATGTCGCCCTGGGTTCTGGAGAAGCTGGTGGGGACGTCCAGCAGGTCGATGCCCGAGTAGGCGGCCACGTACCCGGGACCCCCTTCAGTCACGCGGGAATTTCCCGCCTTGTCGAGCAGCGCGGGCACCCACAACTCCAGGTCGAGGCCGGTGGTGACGAAGAGATCGGCTCGCGCCAGGGTCGGCACGAAGCTCGGCTTGGGCTGGACGTAGTGCGGGTTCTCGTCGCCGACGGCGATGGAGGAAACGGTCCCCCGGTCGCCGACGATTTCACGAGCGATGGAAGCATAGGTCGTAAGCGAGGTCACGACCTTGACCGGCGCGGCGGGAGGAGTGCCGAGCGATAGGAGGAGCAATAGTAGTTTGAGCATGTCAGTAGGTCTCGTGTTTGTGAGGACCGATCGCCCAGACGGCCTGGAGCGCGAATTGGTGCGTCGCATCGAGCGGCGCGATTTTCTGCCAGGTGTATTGTGCGCGCAGCTCGACCCATTCGCTCTCCCACATCGTGAGCGACGGGATCACCTGGCGCGTGATGAAGCCGCCGAGTGGATCCTCGACGTAGTTGTAAGCCACGCCGGCGATGAAGCGCTGGTTCAACTTGTACGTGCTGCTGACGAACCCGCCGAGACGGGTGGTGCCGATTCCGGCGTACCGCTTGCGGAGCGCCAGCAGCTCGCCGCGCACCGTCCACTCGCGGTACAGCGCGCGCTGGGGCGGCCGCCACGTCAGTCGAAATTCCAGGCCTCCGACCGCCGTCTTGAGACTCGAATCGGGATTGCCGCCGAGCAACCCAGTCCCGCCGATCTGGAGGTAGGTGGCGCGCCCGAGTTGCCAGAAATTGAGCAGATGCACGAGATAGCTGGGACGTCCGCCACCGCCGAATAGCTCGGCGTCGCTCGCGCTGCGGGTGACCTGAGCGGTCAGCTCGTGCGTCCCAAATCCACCGAAGGCGTGGTACAGCGACAGCCCCGTCCCCGCGAGACCATCCTCTCCCAGGTAGGCGCGGAGCGCCAGCGGGTATTCCGTTTCTGGCAGCGCGTGGAGATGCCAGCGGTTCAGCTCGCCGAACTGCTGGCGATACTTGCCGACGTCGAGCCGGATGTGCCCGGGGAGCCCGGTCCAATACGCGTATCCTTCTTCGATCCCCACCGCACCGTTCTCGAGGCTCACGAAGATCTTGGTGTGCGAATAGGGATCGAGCGCGGACTGAAACCCGATCTCGAACTCACGCGGGTCGAAGTTGTCGCGCTGGATTCCCGACGTGGTACCGACGGCCCGCACGTCTCCCGTCGCGCTGATCTCCGGGTTCAACTGACTCTGCTCACGTCCCTTGAACTGCGTGGGCTCCTCGGGTCGGGCCGCCGGCGCACTGTCCGGAGCGCCGGAAGCGGCGGCGGCCGCGGCGCGGAGCGACGCCAGGTCATCCTGCGTCGAGCTGCTCTCCGCCCGCACGGCGGCGAGCGTCGTGTCGTTGCGCAGGCCCGCAGCCTGCAGCCGCGCGAGCACTGCGAGCACGCTGTCGAGCCGCGCCTGCACTCGGCGTAGCTCGGCAGCGAGTGAATCGACCTGCCGTTGAGTCGCGGGCGCCGGCCGTTGGGCCACGAGCGACGCGGCGGGGAAACAAAGCGCCGCGGCGACGAGCCAGCGCTGGGTAGATGATCGCATGTGTATGTCGAGCTCCTGTTGGCTGGTCTGGATGCGCGCGAACGATCCCGCAGGGGGCGATTCGCGTGAACGGGCCGTCACCCAAACGGGGACGGCCGGATCTCAGGCCAGGGAAGCGGGCGGGGCGCGCGGTGGAGCGGCGCGCAGGCGGAGGCGGGTCGGGGAGCGAGGCGCGCGGTCGCGCCCCGACAGCCGGCGAGCGCTCGCGCTCGGCAATGGCCCGCGTCGTTTCGCGGCCGGGAGCGGCCGGGTCGCGGCGTACTGACACTGCGCGCAGCGCGCCGCGTCGTGGATGGTGACGCAATGCGCGGTGTGATGGGACTCGAAGGTCGCGGGGCCGCCGGTGGAATCACTCGCGTGCGCCAGCGCTACCGCGCTGCCCCCTGCCGCCTGCAGGACGAGCACCAGGGCGGCGATGCCGCGCACTCCTCCGTGCAGCACTCCGCTGGACCAGCGTCGCATGGCCACCCTCAACGCACCGGGGACCGCGTGCCGCGCGCGTACGCGCGCAGTCGCCGCAGCATGCGCCGGTCGTGGCGCACGGGGTCGTCCCCCTTGGGCGTTTCGATAATCTTAATCACTTTCGCGAGCTCCTGGTCCCGCATGATGTGGCGGAACGCGTCGGGACCGATCGTTCCCTCCGCGATCCAGGCGTGGCGGTCCAGCCGGGACCCGGCGGCCGCCCGCGAGTCGTTCAGGTGCAGGCACTTGAGCAGGCCCAACCCGACAATCCGATCGAATTCGGCCCATACCCCTCCCACGTCCGCCG
>Ga0307281_10000079_pt1 | contig 20852 bp, 9 predicted proteins | sample ER_DNA_120_FD_194486 | JGI IMG/M metagenome (GOLD analysis project Ga0307281, IMG submission 194486) | Bulk soil microbial communities from the East River watershed near Crested Butte, Colorado, United States - ER_DNA_120 | ecosystem: Environmental > Terrestrial > Soil > Floodplain | place: USA...
AGCCGTTCGTACAGTCGCTTGCCGACTCGCGGCCGGAGCCGGGCAACAATGCGACTCCCCGGTTGCTGCTCGCGCTGTTTCTCGGCGGGGTGGGGCTGGTCCTGCTCATCGCCTGCGCCAACGTGGCGAACCTACTGCTGGCGCGCGACTCGGGGCGGCGTCGCGAGCTCGCGATCCGCGTCGCCATCGGGGCGTCTCGCTCGCGGTTGTTGAGTCAGCTCCTGGTAGAAGCCGCGGTGCTGGCGGCGGCCGGCGGTGCGCTGGGCGTCGTCCTCTCGGTGTGGGCCACCGGTGCGCTCGGGGCGGCGTTGCGGCTCCCGACCGACATCCCGTTCGCCTGGGAGTTCCACATCGATGTCCAGGTATTGCTGTACGCCCTCGGCGTCACCGCGGCCACGGCCCTCATCTTTGGGCTCGTCCCGGCGCTGCAGACCGTCTCAAGGGACGTGGCCCAGGGCCTGAAAACGGATGCCCCGGTGCACGGGGTCCGCCGTGGCACGCTGCGCGGGGCGCTGGTCATCGGACAGGTCGCCGTGTCGTGCTTGCTGCTCGTGGCCGCAGGCCTCGCCGTACGCACGCTCGCCGCCGTCGGACGAGTCGAGCCCGGATTCCAGGTCCGTGAGGCGCTCACGGGATCGGTCGCGCCCAGTCTGCTTGGCTACGACGCGGCGCGCTCGCGGCGGTTTTACGACCGTCTCGTCGCCGCGGCCGCGACCCTTCCCGGTGTCCGCGGGGCGACCGTCGCCCGGTATTTGCCTCTCGACTTCACCGCCAGCGGCGGGGCCCTCTTCATCGCGGGGCGGGAGACGGCGCAACAAGGAGGGGACCTGTCGTTCTGGAGCACCGTGGGCCCCGCCTACTTCGCCACCATCGGCACCCCGCTCCTCGCGGGCCGTGATTTCGCCCCCGGGGATTCGCTCGGCACACCACGCGTCGCGATCGTGAGCGAGACCGCGGCGCGCATGTACTGGCCCGACGCCGAGGCGATCGGGAGAGTGATGCGACTCAACGCTCCGGACTCACCGGCGGTGCGCATCGTCGGCGTGGCCCGCGACGTAAAAATTCGCCAGCTCACGGAACAGCCCCAGCCCTATGTCTATCTCCCGTTGGCCCAAAATCCCGCGCCCGACGTCTCGCTGCTGGTGCGGACAACCGTCGAGCCGCGCCGCGTCGAGGCGGCGCTGCGCGACCTGGTCGCCCGCCTGGAGCCCGACGTCCCGCTCGCCGGGGTGCGCACGCTCGAGGAGATGGTGGCGGGGCGCGCGCTGCTGCTGCCGCGTCTGTCGGCGCAGTTCGCCGGCGTGTTCGGAGCGCTCGCGGTGGTCCTCTCCATCATCGGCCTCTACGGCGTGATGTCCTACGTCGTGAACCAACGGACTCGCGAGATCGGCATTCGCATGGCCCTGGGGGCCCGCCGCACGACCATCGCGGGGATGGTCCTGCGCGGCGGGATGCGGCTCGCCGTCGTGGGCCTGGGTCTCGGCCTCGCGCTCGCCCTGGCGGCGACGCGTTTGCTGACGGGAGTCCTGTACGGCGTCCAACCCGCCGATCCAGCAACGTACGCATCGGTGGCCCTCCTCCTCGCCGCCGTCGCCGCGACCGCGTGCCTCGTGCCGGCGCACCGGGCGACGCGTGTCGATCCTCTCATCGCACTCCGGAGCGAATGATGGACACGCTGCTACAGGACCTCCGCTACGCCGTCCGCCAGTTGATTAAGCACCCCGGCTTCACCGCCGCGGCCGTGGGCACGATCGCCCTTGGCCTCGGCGCCAACACCGCGATCTTCACAGTGGTCAATGCCGTGCTGCTGCGGCCGCTCACCTACCCTCGTCCGGATCAGCTGGTCATCGTCTGGGAGCGCAACCGCGCGGGCGCCACGGCCACCAACGTCGTGAATCCCGGCAACTACCTCGACTGGCGCGACCGGGCGACGAGCTTCACCGATCTCGCGGCCATCACCTGGTCGTCGATGACGTTCACCGGTGACGCTCCCGAGATCGTGCAGGGCCGGTCCGTCACGCCGAATTTCTCCCGTGTGTTGGGCACCACGCCAAGGCTCGGACGGTTCTTCACGCCCGCCGAGGCGCTTCCGGGCGGCCCGCCGGTCATCGTGCTGAGCGATGGCCTGTGGCGCGGTCGTTTCGGCGGTGATTCCGGCGTGGTTGGGCGCACGGTTCCCGTCGCGGGCGGCAACGCGACTGTCGTCGGGGTAATGCCGCCCACGTTCCGGGCCATGCCGTGGGGTTCCGAGGAGTACTGGGAACCCTTCCGGCTCGATCCGAGCAATCGCTCACGACACGGCCGGTACGCGATGGTGGTCGGCCGCCTGCGTTCCGGGGTGACCCGGGAGCGGGCCCAGGCGGAGATGGACGTGATCACGAGCGGCATCGAGCGCGAGCACCCCGAGTTCGACACCGGGTGGGGCGCCAACGTCGTCTCCCTGACCGATCAGGTCGTGGGATCGGCCCGCGGCACACTCCTGATCGTGCTCGCGGCGGTCGCCATCGTCCTGCTCATCGCCTGCGCCAACGTCGGCAATCTGATGCTGGTCCGGGCGGATGGCCGGCGCCGGGAATTCGCGGTGCGCACCGCACTGGGCGCGCCGCGCGGGCGTCTAGTGCGGCAGTGGCTGGCCGAGAGCGTGGTCGTCGCGGTCCTGGGCGGCGCCGTCGGCCTCCTGCTCGCCAAATGGGGAGTGGATCTGCTGGTGGTCGCGGCACCGGTCGGCATTCCCCGGCTAGCGGAGATCGCACTCGATGCTCGAGTCGTGGCGGTCACCGCCGGCATCACGCTCGCGGTGGGCATCGCCGCTGGCCTCCCCGCGGCATTGGGGGTCGCGTCCTCCGGACTCGCGGCCGGGCTGCGGGGAGAGAGCACGCGCACCACGGCGGACGCGGGGTCGAGGCGATTCCGGAGCGGCCTCGTCGTGGCGCAGTTGTCGCTCGCCCTCGTGCTCCTGGCCGGCGCGGGTCTGCTGGTCCGCTCGCTGCATCGCCTGGCGGCCGTGAACCCGGGGTTCGATCCCGCGGACCTCCTCACGCTGTCGGTCGAGCTTCCGCAGGCGACCTACCCGGATGACGCCCACCGCTCGGCGTTCTTCGCGCAGCTCGTGGCGCGCGTCGGGGAAATGCCGGGCGTGTCCGCCGCGGGTGCCGTCAGCTTCCTGCCGCTCACCAACGGCGGCGCGTCGACGCGCTTCACCATCGTGGGGCGGCCGGCGCCCGAGCCGGGTCATTGGACCAGCGCCGACATTCGGATCGTCGCACCCGGCTACTTCGCCGCGATGCGCATCCCGCTCGAGCGGGGTCGCGGCCTGACCGCCGCTGACCGCGCCGATGCTCCGCCGGTCGTCCTCATCAACGAGACGATGGCCCGACAATTCTGGCCCAACGAGAACCCGATCGGGGCGCGGCTGCAGATCAACTGGACCCACCCGGACGTCCAACCCGAGATCGTCGGGGTCGTCGGCGACGTGCACGGAAGCACGTTGGACGGCGACCTGCGTCCCATGGTCTACTATCCGCAGGCGCAGGAGGCGAGCGGCTCGATGACGATCGTCGCCCGTCATGGGGCCAACGCCGCCGGCCTCGCGGGCGCCGTGCGCGCGGCGGTGCGCGAGCTCGACCGCAACCTGCCCGTGAGCGACGTGGCGACCATGTCCACGCGGCTGGTCCGCTCGATGTCCGACCGTCGCTACCCGATGCTGCTGCTCACCGTGTTCGCCGCGCTCGCCGTCGTGCTCGCGGCGATCGGCATCTATGGGGTGCTGTCCTACGCCGTGAACCAGCGGCGGCGGGAATTCGGCGTGCGGATCGCCCTGGGGGCCCGCGGTGCCGACGTGCTGCGGATGGTGATCGGCAGCGGAATGCGGTTGACGCTCACGGGCGTGGCCATCGGTGCCGTGGGCGCCGCGCTCGGTGCCCGTGCGCTCGGCCGGCTGCTCTACGACGTGCGGCCCACTGATCCGTTGACGTTCGCCGCGGTAGCCGGCGTGCTCACCGTCGTCGCCCTCGCCGCCATCTGTTTTCCGGCGCTCCGGGCCACCCGGGTGGACCCGATTACCGTGCTGCGATCTGAATAGGCCATCAGCCGTCTGCCATCAGCCCTCATGTGTCTGTGAATTGCTGATGGCTGACGGCTGACGGCTCCAGAGGAGGATTTCCATGGACACTCTGCTACAAGACATCCGCTACGCCCTGCGACAGCTCGCTGCGCGGCCCGGGTTCACCGCGATCGTAGTCCTCACCCTCGCGCTGGGCGTCGGGGCGAATACGGCGATCTTCAGTGTCGTGGACGCGGTCCTGCTGCGTCCGCTCCCCTACCCTGCCGGGAACCGCCTCGCGGTCCTGTGGGGCGAGCGGGGGGGGCAACATCCGCTGCTCATCTCCGTTCCGGACTTCCACGACTGGCGGGCGCGCAACCACAGCTTCGAGGATCTCGGGCTGGTCCGCGCGCAAAGTGTCAACCTCACGGGTGCGGAGACTCCCGATCGCCTGTTCGGAGCCTTCATCACCGCGAGTACGCTGCAGCTGCTCGGGGCCCGCACCGCGCTGGGCCGGCTGTTCACGCCCGAGGAGACCGCGGAAGGGACCGGCCAGCAGGTCGCGGTCGTGTCCTACGGCGCCTGGCAGTCGCGCTTCGGCGGCGATGCTACGCTCCTGGGCCGTGCGATCACGCTGAACGGTCGGCCGCATGTCGTGATCGGTGTGACGGCGGCCGAGTTCCGGGACGCGTTCGGCCCCACCGAAGTGTGGCTGCCGATCACCTCGGCGCCCAACCCGGCCTGGTTCACGCGCGGGCAGACGAACGTGTGGGCGATCGGACGCCTGAAGCCCGGCGTGTCGTTCGAGCAGGCCCAGCGTGACCTGTCGGGCGTCGCCGCTCAGCTGGCGGCCGAATACCCGGACGCCGACGGCGGCGCCGGAGCCTACGTGGTTTCGTTGCGTGACAACCTCGTCGGCAACGTGCGCCCCATGCTCGTGATCGTGCTCGCCTTCGTCGGGGTCGTGTTGCTCATCGCCTGCGCGAACGTCGCCAATCTGCAGCTGGCGCGGGCGGCGTCGCGACGACGGGAGATGTCGGTGCGCGCCGCGCTCGGCGCCCACCGCACCCGCTTGGTGCGCCAACTCTTGACCGAAAGCCTGGCGCTGGCCGCCCTGGGCGGTGTCTGCGGTATCGCCCTCGCCTACTGGGGGATCCAGGGCCTTCTCGCCGCCGCCCCCGCCAGCCTCCCCACCGTCGGGTCGATCGGACTCAACATCGGCGTGCTCGCGTTTTGCGCCGGACTCACGCTCGCCGCCGGCCTGCTCTTCGGTACCGCGCCGGCCCTGCACGGCAGCCGCGAAGACATCGGCGCCGCCCTCACCCTGCGGGCAGCGGACGGGAGCGGCGGGCGCCGCGACCTGCGCCAGGCCTTCGTCGCGGTGCAGCTGGCCCTGAGCGTCGTGTTGCTGATCGGCGCGGGTCTGTTGACACGCAGCCTCGCCGCGCTGCAACGGGTCGATCCCGGCTTCGCCACCGACCACCTGCTGACGGCGGAATTCCGGCTCCCCAGCGTCAAGTACTCGACGCCCGAGCGGATCAGCCAGTTCATGACGAGCGCGCTCGCGGCGATTCGTGAAGTGCCGCGGGTGCGGTCCGCCGGGTTCATCCGGTCGATGCCCTTGAGCGGCAACTGGGGCGGCATCCAATACGCCGCGGAGTCGCAGGGCGACCTCAACACCTCGACCGCGCCGGCCGCACAGCAGAACGCGATCAGCGACGGGCTCTTCGCCACCATGGGCATGCGGTTGCGCGCCGGCCGTGACTTTGACGCGCGCGATCGCGCCGACGCCCCGCCCGTGGCCATCGTCAACGAGGAGCTGGCGCGACGCACCTGGCCCGGCCAGGTGGCGGTCGGCCGGCGTCTCCGGCTGCTCGGACCACCCGACACCTGGGTGACGGTGGTGGGCGTCGTGGGCGACATCAAGCAGGTGACCCTGGGCGAGCCAGCGACACCGCAGATCTATCAACCGATGCTGCAAGCGCCGGGGATCTTCAACACCGTGGCGGCGCGCACCGATGGAGACCCGGCGTCGTTCGTCGCCGCCGTGCGGGCCGCCATCTGGTCGGTCGACCCGGAGCAACCGGTGTGGAAGCTGCGCTCGATGGATGCGATGCTCGCCTACGACCTGGCGGGTCCGCGGTTCACCATGCTCCTCACGCTCGCCTTCGCGCTGCTCGCCCTGCTGCTCGCCGCGGTAGGGGTGTACGGCGTGATGTCGTACACGGTGGCGCAACGCACCCGGGAGGTCGGGATCCGGATGGCGCTGGGCGCGCGCACCGCGGAGGTCGTGCGTCTCGTGGTAGGCGGCGGCCTGCGGGTGGTCGGCGTCGCGCTGGTCGTCGGGCTCGGAGCGGCATTCGGCCTGGCACCGCTCATCCGCAAGCAACTGTTCGCCGTCGCGGCCACGGATCCGCTGACCTTCATCGCGGTCCCGGTGCTGCTGGTGGGCGTCGCGCTGATCGCCTGCTACCTCCCGGCGCGGCGCGCGGCACGAGTCGATCCGATGATCGCCCTGCGGACGGAATGACGCGATGGATACGCTGCTGCAGGATCTCCGGCTGGCCGCCCGCCACTTGTCGCGGCGACCGCTCACCAGCCTTGTCGCGATCGCGACACTAGCAACGGGGATCGGCGCGAACACGGCGATGTTTTCGTTCGTGCGGATGATGCTGTTTGCGCCGGCACCCGGAACCGATCCCGACCAGCTGGTATGGCTCTCGGCCAGTCAGGGGCCGACGCACCGGGAACACGAACTGACCGGTGAAGAATACCGAGCCTTGCGTGAGTGGCGAGGTCCGTTCGCGGACATGGCGGCTTACGAGAGCGTGCGGCTCGGAATGAGCGGCCATCCGGTCGAGGGCGTGTACACGCACGCGGTCTCGGGGAACTTTTTCGAGGTCCTGGGCATCCACGCGGGCCTCGGCCGCACGTTCCACGAGGACGAGGACGTGGCGGGCGCGCACCCGGTGGTGGTGCTGAGCGACAGATTCTGGCGGCGTCACTTCGCAGTCAATGCCCGCGTGCTGGACAGCACGCTCGTACTCAACGGCCGGCCCTATGCGATCATCGGGGTTGCCCGTCCCGAGTTTCGCGGGCTCCAATTCGGTGACGCCCCATCTATATGGATACCGCTCGCGCTGCTCGATACCCTGCCCGCGTCCGTCCACCGGCTGCACGAGGAGACCGGGCACCTGAGCCTTTTCGCCCGGCTGCGGCCGGGCGGCACGGTCGCCCAGGCGAACACGGCCGTCCGCACGCTCGCACCGCGGCTCGCCCGCACCACCGCCCGTGACTCCGCGGTCGGGCTCGCCGTGTCGCCGTTGATCGGGGCGGTGCTCCCGACGGAGCGGGGTACCGTCCTCCCCCTGCTGCGATTGTTCCTGGTCGTCCCCGCCCTGGTGCTGCTCGTCGCCTGCGCGAACGTCGGGAATCTCCGGCTCGCGCGCTCGGTCACCCGCCGGCGGGAGTTCGCCGTACGTCGGGCGCTGGGTGCCACCCGGGCAAGGTTGGCGCGCTTGCTCTTGACCGAGAGCCTGGTGCTGTCCATGCTCGCCGCGGCGGCGGGCGTGGTGGTCGCGTTCTGGCTCACGAGCATCATCGTGCAAGTCGCTGCTCTCCCCCCGGAGCTGGCGACCGCGCTGCGGCCCGATGCCAGGGTACTCGCGGCTACGGCGGGCCTCGCCATCCTGGCCGGCATCTTCGTTGGGTTGGCGCCTGCGCTGAGCGCGGCGCAACCATCATTGACCCCCGCGCTCAAGGACGCGGACCTCACGCTCCGGCTCGCCGGCCGGCACCACCGGGTGCGCGATGCATTCGTCGTCGCGCAAATCGCCGTCTCTCTCGTGCTGATCGTGGTCGCTGGACTGTTCTTGCGCAGCTCGCGGAACGCGCTCCGGACGAACCCCGGGTTCGACGCTCGCGACGCGCTCGCACTGAATTTCGACCTGGCGCAGCGGGGCACCACACCGGCGGCCCGACACGCGTTTGCCGAGGAGCTTCTCGCCCGGGCTCGGGGTCTTCCCGGCGTCACCGCCGCCGCGCGCGCGAGCTGGGTACCGCTCACCAATGGCATGCCGACCGGGGCGGCGGGCGCCGCGGAGTCGAACCGCGCGCAGGAGGTCTCGGTGGGCCACGCGACCGTTTCGTCACAGTACTTCGCCGCCATGCGGATTCCGCTCGTTCGCGGCCGCGGATTCTCGGAAGAAGACCGGGGCGCAGCGGTGGCCGTCGTCAACGAAACGCTGGCACGGCGTCTCTGGCGCAGCGCGAATCCCCTGGGCCGCGCCCTCCGGGTTTCCGGTGCCCGGGAGCCGGTCCGCATCATCGTCGGCGTCGCGCGCGACGGCAAGTACGATTCGCCGGTCGAGACCCCGCGCGGATTCATCTACCTCCCGGAACTGGTTGGGTCCGTGCCAGCCGAGTTTACGCTGATCGTACGCAGCGCGACGGATGGTTCGAGGCTCGCGGCCCCGCTCACCGTTCTGGTGCGTGCATTGGATCCCGACCTTCGTGTCAACGTGATCCCACTTGCCGAGCTCGTTCGGTTCCGGGTGGAGAAACAACGTTCGCTGACGTCCATGCTGGGCGTGTTTGGTGCGATCGCGTTGCTCGTGGCATCCCTGGGAATCTTCGGCGTGACGGCACACGCGGTCGGCGTGCGGACGAAGGAGATCGGCGTCCGTATCGCGCTCGGGGCGCGACCGCGGGAGGTGGTCAGCGTGTTCGTTCTCGACAGCCTCGGCCTGTGTCTGCCCGGCGTTGCCATCGGCCTGGGGATCTGCGTCGCGGCCGCTCGCGTGCTCTCCGGTGCGCTCTACGGGCTCGGGCCGGTCGATCCGATTTCGTTCGGCACGGGGGCAGCGTGTCTGTGCGGCGTCGCCGCGCTCGCCAGCTACCTCCCGGCGCGGCGCGCGGCGCGCGTCGATCCGATGGTCGCGTTGCGAACCGAATAGGAGCCCACATGGAAGCCTTGCTGCAGGATCTCCGCCTCGCCGTCCGCCAGCTCGTCAAGAGCCCGGCATTCACCGCCGTGGCCGTGCTTACCCTCGCCACCGGCATCGGGGCGAACACGGCGATCTTCAGCGCGGTCAACGCGGTGCTGCTGCGGCCGCTTCCCTATCCCCACTCCGATCGGCTGGTCGAGGTCACATCCACCACGCCGGAAGGGATGCGCTTCGGCGTCTCCTATCCGGACCTGCTCGACTTGCGCGGCCTGACCCGGGACTTTACCGGTGTCGCCGCCTACAGCACGGAGCGCTACAACCTCACCGGCGCCGGCGACCCGCGTGAGGTCCAAGCCGCGTTCGTCACCGCGGATCTGTTCGACGTCCTGGGCGTGCAACCACACATCGGGCGGCCGTTCACGACCGCGCAGGATCGGGATCCCGTGGCGCTGCTCGGCTACGGATTGTGGGCGACGAGCTTCGGGAGCGACCCGGCGATCCTCGGCAGGAGCATCGCCCTCGACGGGAAGAGCTACACGGTGATCGGGGTGATGCCGGCGGGCTTCCATTTCCCCGACGACGACATCCAGGTGTGGACGCCCGTCGGCGGCATCCTGGCCGAAGAGCCGCAGGCGCTCAGCAACCGCGGGTTCCACGCCCTCAACGCGGTGGCGCGGCTCGCGCCGCAGGCGACGACCGCGCAGGCGCAAGGAGACCTCGACGTGCTGGCCAAGCGGCTGGCAGCGGACGCGGCGAGCGACACGGCGCCGCGGCGCATCATCGCGATGGGCGGCGGGCCCGGTGGGCCCGGGGGCGGCGGCGGACCGCGCGCGGGGAGCTCGCCCTTCGCTGCCCTGGGGCTCAGCGCAACGTTGTTGCGGGACGCGGCCATCGGCGACGTGCGCGTCCGCCTCTGGGTGCTGCTCGGCGCGGTCGGACTCGTGCTGCTCATCGCCTGCGCCAACGCCGCTAACCTGCTGCTCGCCCGGGCCGCGGCCCGGCGTCGCGAGATGGCGATTCGCCGCGCGCTCGGCGCCGATCGCGGACGGCTGATTCGCCAACTGCTCACCGAAAGCGTCTTGCTGGCCCTGGCCGCGGCGGCACTTGGTCTCGGCATCTCCAATTGGGGCCTCGACGCGCTCATCGCGCTCTGGCCGCGCGCGCTGCCGCGCAGCACCGAGGTCGGCCTGGACGGGACGGTCCTGGCGTTCACGGTCCTGCTCGCCGTGGTGACCGGCATCGCGTTCGGATTGGCACCCGCCCTGCGGGCCACCGCGCCCCGGATCGAGGAGGCGCTACGCGACGACGGCGCCGGGAGCGGGAGCGGGCGGCGCCGCCGCCGGCTACAAGGCACCCTGGTGGTCGCCGAAGTGGCTTTGGCGCTGGTGCTGCTGGTCGGCGCCGGACTCCTGGTGCGGAGTTTCATCGCGCTGAACCGGGTGAACCCGGGCTTCGACACGCAAGACGTCCTGGCGGCGCGGATCCGCCTGACCCCCGCCCGCTACCCCGCGGCGCCGCAGCAAAAGGAGTTTTTCACCAACGTGCTGGCGTCGCTCGCGGCGCGCCCGGACGTGGCCGCCGCCGGCCTGACCGGCACGCTGCCCCTGTCCGGCAACATGCGCATCGTCGCGTTCGACCCCCACGCGATTCGGCCGGACTTCCCCGATCCCGTCATGATCGCGCTCTCGTCGGTCGTGACCCCAGACTACTTCACGACCCTGCGCATCCCTATCCGCCGCGGCCGCGGATTCACGGCGGAGGACCGTCCGGGAGCGCCCCTCGCGGTCGTGGTCAGCGCCCGCTTCGCGCGCGACCTCTGGCCCGACGCGGACCCGATCGGCAAGCAGGTCCCCCTGGGAGGCCCGCGCACCGGGCCGCGGCTCTTGACCGTGGTCGGGGTCGTGGACGACCTGCGATCGGCTTCGCTCGACGAGGCCGCCACCCGACCCGCCCTCTACACGTCGGCGCTACAGGAGGACGGGCAGCCCGAGATGTGGGTCGTCATGCGCTCGCGCATCGGATCTCCCTTGAGACTGGCCGGCGCGATCCGGGACGCGGTCCGGCTGTCGGATCCACAGCAGCCGATCGGCGACCTGGTGAGTCTGGAGCAGCTGATCGGCCGGCAGACCGCCGCGCGTCGTTTCAATACGACCCTGTTGGGCGTGTTCGCGGCGCTGGCCGTCGTCCTCGCCCTGGTCGGAATCTACGGCGTCACGAGCTACGCCGTGGCGCAGCGGTACCGCGAGCTCGGCATCCGCATGGCGCTGGGGGCGAAGCCGCAGGACGTCGTGCGCCTGCTCGTGAACGAAAGCCTGGTGCGCGTGGCAGCGGGCGTGGGGATCGGGGTCGCGATCGCGCTGGTCGCGACCCGCGCGCTGTCCACCATGCTGTTCGGCGTGGCCCCGCAGGACGCCGGCACCTTTGCCGCGACCGCTCTCCTGCTCGGCGCCGTGGCGCTCCTCGCCACGTGGCTGCCGGCGCGGCGCGCGACTCGAGTGGATCCGATGGTTGCGTTGCGAACCGAATGACCGTTATCGGTGGTCAGTGATCGGTGGTCGGTGATCTCGTTTCGCAACTCCGACCACCGACCACCGACAACCAAAGGAGTCCCCATGGAAGCTCTGCTGCAGGACATCCGCCACGCCGTCCGCCAGCTCGCTAAGAGCCCGGGGTTCACCGCCGTCGCCGTGCTGACGCTCGCGCTCGGGATCGGGGCCAACACCGCGATCTTCAGCGCTGTCGACGCCGTATTGCTACGCCCGCTGCCGTATCCCCATTCCGATCGACTCGTCGAAGTGACGTCGAGCGCCAAAGAGCCGATCGGCTTCGGCGTGTCGTATCCCGACTTGCTGGATCTCCGGGGTATGACGCAGGATTTCACCGGTGTCGCGGCCTACAGCACGCAGCGCTACAACCTCACCGGCGCCGGAGATCCGCGCGAGGTCCAGGCCGCGTTCGTCACGGCGGACCTGTTCGATGTGCTCGAGGTGCACCCGCAGATCGGTCAGGCCTTCACAGCCGCGCAGGAACACGACCCTGTCGCACTCCTGAGCAACGCCCTGTGGGTGACGAGCTTTGGACGTGATCCAGCGATCCTGGGCAAGAGCATCGCGCTCGATGGCAAGAGCTACACCATCGTCGGGGTGATGCCACCTGGCTTTCACTTCCCCGATTCGGACGTCGAGATCTGGACTCCGGTCGGGGGCATCGTCGCGCACGAGCCGCGGGCACTCAGCGACCGTGGATTCCATGCGCTGAACGCCGTGGCACGAATGGCGCAGCAGCGCACGCTGCCGCAGGTTCAGGGAGACCTGAACGTTCTGGCGAAGCGCATCGCCAGCGAAACCGCGAGCGACACGAGCGCGCGTCGCGTCGTCGCGATGAGCGCGGGTCCAGGAGTGAGCGGCCCCGGGGGGAGAGGTCCCCGTGCGACCTTGGCCAATGAGCTCGGGCTCAGTGCGATGCTGCTCCGCAACTCCGCCATTGGTGACGTGCGCGCACGGCTGTGGGTGTTGCTCGGCGCAGTGGCGCTCGTCCTGCTGATCGCCTGCGCCAACGCCGCGAACCTGCTGCTCGCCCGCGCTACCACGCGGCGCCGTGAGATGGCGATCCGCCGAGCCATGGGTGCCGGACGCGCCCGCCTGGTGCGCCAGCTGCTGACGGAGAGTGTGTTGCTGGCGTTCGCCGGCGCGGGGCTGGGTCTGGTGCTCGCCTCCTGGGGGCTCGATACGATGCTCGCGGTCTGGCCTCGCGCCCTGCCCCGCAGCACGGAGATGGGCCTCGACGGCACGGTGCTCGGATTCACGATGGGTTTGGCGGTGCTCACGGGGATCACCTTCGGCCTCGCCCCGGCGCTGCGTGCTACGTCTACACAAATCGAAGAAGCGCTGCGTGACGACACTGCTGGTAGCGGGGGCAGCCGGCAGCGGCGTCGGGTTCAGGGAACCCTGATCGTGGCGGAAGTGGCATTAGCGCTGGTGCTGCTGGTTGGTGCCGGGCTCCTGGTGCGCAGTTTCATCACGCTCAATCGGGTGAACCCGGGGTTCGATACTCGCGACGTGCTGGCGGCGCGCATTCGTCTCACGCCGTCGCGCTACCCGAAGGGACCGGCGCAACAGCAGTTCTTCAACACGGTGCTGGAAACGCTCGCTTCCCGTCCGGATGTGGCTGCCGCCGGGCTCACCGTCACTCTTCCACTATCCGGCGCGATCGATATCATGGCGTTCGATCCCCATTCGATCCGCGCAGACTATCCCAACGCGGTTATGATCGCGACGACTTCGGTGGTCACGCCTGAGTATTTCACAACCCTACGCATTCCCATCCGGCGTGGCCGAGGGTTCACGGCGGAAGACCGCGTCGGCACTCCCCGGGTTCTGGTCGTGAGCGCGCAGTTCGCCAGCGAGCTGTGGCCGGGCCTCGACCCGATCGGCAAGCAGCTGCCGCTCGGAGGACCCGGAAGGGGCGGGCCGCAACTGTTCACCGTCATAGGCATGGTCGACGACCTGCGCTCGGGGCAGCTCGACGAGGCCGGCATTCTCCCGGCGCTGTATACCGCCGCGCTCCAGGAAGGGGGGCAGCCGGAGATGTGGGTCGTGATGCGCTCGGGGGTTGGCGCACCGCTCAAACTGGCCGGCGCGATTCGTGATGCCGTCAAGGTTGCGGATCCCCAGCAGCCGATTGGTGACATGGTGAGTCTGGAACAACTGATCGGCCGTCAGACCGCGGCGCGGCGATTCAACACGACGCTGCTCGGCGTCTTCGCGATGCTGGCGCTCCTGCTCTCGCTCGTCGGCATTTACGGCGTGACGAGCTACGCGGTGGCGCAACGCAACCGCGAGCTCGGGATCCGGCTGGCGCTCGGCGCTACGCCACGGGACGTCGTACGCCTCCTCGTGAACGAGAGCCTCGGGCGTGTCGCCGCCGGTGTGGTCTTTGGTCTTGCGATTGCGCTCGTCGTCACGCGCGCACTCGCCTCGATGCTGTTCGGTGTGGAGCCGCGCGACGGGGCGACGTTCGTGGTGGCCGCGTTGTCGTTCGCCGCTGTGGCGCTCTTTGCCACGTGGTTGCCGGCGAGGCGGGCGACGCGGGTGGATCCGATGGTGACGCTGAGAGCCGAATGAGTGGTTAGTGATTTGTGGCTGGTGGTTGGTTGCTAATGCTTCCCTTTCGCCAACTAACCACAGACCACTAACCACAAAGCACTGTGAGGAGACATATGGAAGCCTGGCTGCAAGACCTGCGCTACGCGCTCCGCTCCCTGGTAAAAACGCCGGGGTTCGCAACAGTCGCCGTGGTCACGCTGGGTCTCGGCATCGGCGCGACGACGACCGTCTTCAGCGTCGTGCAGGGGGTCCTGTTGCGGTCGCTGCCGTTCCCGCACCCGGAGCGGTTGGTCGACATCAAGCTGACGCGCGCTGAGTATCGCCACCCCGGGATGATTGGAGGTGGCACCTCTCCGCTGGCCGCCTACCGGACCTGGCGGAGCACTACGCCCGCATTTGACGACATGGCCACCTACATCGGTGACGATGCCGTGCTGACCGGCATGGGTTCCGCCGAGCGCGTCATGGCCTGGCACGTGTCGTCCAACTTCCTCCCGCTGCTCGGCGCTCGTACGCAGCTGGGAAGGGGATTCGCGGCAGACGAGGACGACCCAGGAACCGCGCCTGTGGCGATCCTGAGTCACACATTCTGGATGTCGCGATTCGGCGGGGATGCCGGCGTACTGGGGCGGACGATCACGCTCGACACCGTCGCGTACACGATCGTGGGAGTCATGTCGAACCACTTCCAGTATCCGGCGAATGCGAGTGTCTGGAGTAATCTCGGCTCGGCGCTAGCGGGACCGTCCGGCGAGCGCCGCAGCCACGAGTGGGGGTTCTGGGTGGTCGGACGCCTGCGCCCCGGCATGACGCCCGCACTGGCTCAGGATCAGCTCGACGCGGTGAGTCGGCAGGCCTGGAGTGAGGAGCCGGAAATCGCTGGCACCCTGCCGGTGGTCGGCACGTTGCACAACTACCTGGTGCACGAAGTACGCGCGTCGCTCTGGATCCTGCTCGGCGTTACCACTCTGGTCCTGCTGGTCGCTTGCGCCAACGTGTCCGGGCTGCTGCTTGCGCGCGGCTCGGACCGGGAGCCGGAGATGAGCGTACGAGTGGCGCTCGGCGCCGGGCGCGGGCGGCTGGTCCGAGCGGTCGTCAGTGAATCGCTCCTGATCGCCGCCGCCGGCGGCGCGCTGGGTATCCTCCTCGCCATCTGGTGCGTGCCGCCACTGGTGAGACTCGCGGGATCCGAGCTTTCTGCCATTCAGGGGATCGCTGTCGACGCCCGGGCGTTGGGGGGTGCGATCGCGCTCAGCCTCGGCGCCGGGATCCTCGCCGGTCTCGCCCCGGCGCTGCGGCTCGGCCTGCGCCCTCCGGCCGAATCGCTCAGAGGAGTTGCTCCCGGCACGCTGCGCGGCTGGCGAAGCCGACAGGCAGACGTGTTGGTTGTCGCCCAGGTGGCCATCACTCTCCTCCTCCTCGCCGGAGCTGGGCTCTTGTTGCACAGTTTCGACCGCATCGTCCACTCCAACCCCGGATTCGACAGTGGCGGCGTCGTTGTTGCCGAGTTGCGTCTGCCTCCTTACCGATATCCGACTGCTGAGTCTCGGCGAGCCTACCTGTCACAGGCGCTCGACCGCGCCCAGTCCCTTCCCGGCGTTGCGGCCGTAGCGGCATCGAGTGGCATCCCCCTCTCCGGAGGAGGAATCAGTTCGGTCTCGCAGCCCGGGGTTCCTTCACGTCCCGATGAGCCCTGGGCGTGGGTCAGCGCCGTGAGTCCGGAGTATTTCCGGATCCTCGGCATTCGGTTGCTGCGCGGCCGACTACCAGTGACCGCGGGTGAGATGGTCATCGACGGCACGGCGGCGAGAACGTACCTCCCCGGGATGGACCCCCTTGGGCGGGCCTTGGGCGTCGGCGGCTCTGATCGACCGCTGACCGTCGTCGGGATTGTCAGCGACTCGCGTCAGGAGTCGCTCGCCGAAATCCCACCGCCGCACCTCTACCCCGCGCTGCTCGCCGGGCCGCCGGATTACCTCAAGATCCTCGTCCGCGTGGCAGGCGACCCGAATGCTGTCACGACAGCTCTACAGCAGGAGCTGAAGGCGGTGGACCCGAATGTTCCTCTCGACCGGGTGGCGTCGCTCTCGTCCTTGATGAGTGACTCCCTGGCCCAGCAGAGGCTGTACACTTGGTTGCTCGGAGTCTTCGCCGCCGTTGCGCTGGTGCTCGCGGCGGCCGGGTTGTACGGCCTCGTTGCGTACTCGGTGATACGCCGCACCCGTGAGATCGCCATCCGTTTGGCCCTGGGCGCCCAGCGTCGCGCCGTGGTCGCGCTGGTGATAGGGCACGGGGTTGCGCTGACTGTAGCGGGGATCGTCATAGGCCTCGCGGCGAGCGTGACCACTACGCGTGTGCTGGGCCGCTACCTCTTCGAAGTGACGCCCACCGATCCCGCGGTACTCGCTGCGGTCTCGGGTGTGTTGTTATGTGCCGCGGGCTTTGCAGCATATGTGCCAACTCGCCGTGCGACGCGGTTGGATCCGATGGTCGCTTTGCGGGCTGAATGAGGAGCGTCATCGTTCAAGAATGGACGCCCTCCTTCAAGTCGCGGCGTTGGCGAGCTTCGTGCCTTCACGCCGCGCGGCGGCAGTCGACCCGGTGGTCGCCCTGCGACCTGAATAGGCTGTGGCTGGTGGCCGGTGGTCAGAGCTTCCATGTTGGTTACCGACCACCGGCCACTGACCACCGAAGGAGCATCAGATGCACGTCCTCCTGCTGACACTCACTCTGGGGTTCCAGCACCCCGATACCGCGACGTTCCTGACCCGCATCGGCAAGGACACGCTCGCGGTGGAGCGCTTCACCTACGACGGGCACGTGCTCGACGGGGTGAGCGTCGTCCGCTCACCGAGTGTCGTGGTGCGCCGGTATCACGCCGTGTTTGGACCGAGCGGGGCTGATAGTCTCACGATCGCCACCGGGCCAGCGGGCCAGCCCGCGGGACAGGTCACGATCTACCGCTACACGGATGACAGTGTGTTCGTCGAGAATCGCAGTAATAGCGTGAGCAAACGCGATGCGGGCGCGGCGCGCGGGAGGCCGCTGCCCTTTGCTCCCGATCTGCTGGGCCCCTGGGAAGCCGCGCTTTCCGGCACGATGGCCAAAACCGCTGCCGATCCCCGGATATCGTTGTTCGCGGGAGGCTCGGCGATACAGTACGCAGTGCACCGCGGCGGAGCGGACACACTACACCTCTTGATCGGCGATCACGACTATGGCCCGCTCGTGGCGCGCATGGACGCTGCGGGGCGGCTGCAGTTGCTCGATCTTCGCGCCACCACTGACAAGTTCCTGGCCCAGCGCGTGAGCGGGCTGGACGTGGACAGCATGACGGCGGTGTACGCCGCGCGCGAACGGGCGGGCGCCGGGATGGGCGCGTTGTCGCCGCGGGACACGGCCCGCGCCACGGTCGGCGCCGCCCACGTGCTCGTCGACTACGGGCGCCCGATGCGGCGCGGCCGAACCATCTTCGGCAACGTCGTCCCCTGGGACACGGTGTGGCGCACCGGCGCCAACCAGGCGACGCAGCTCATCACGGACCGGGACCTCGTAATCGGCGGCACGGCCGTCCCGGCAGGGACATACAGCCTCTTCACCATCCCGTCGCCCAAAGGATGGCAGCTGATCATCAACAAGCAGCACGGCCAGTGGGGCACGGATTACGATGCGAAGCAGGATCTTACAAGGATTGCGATGCGCGTTCGCTCGCTGGCGACTCCTACCGAGCGGCTTACGATCGTGACGCGCGGTTCGGATCTCGTGATTTCCTGGGATCTGGCCGAGGCAGCCGTGGACGTGAAAGCTCGGTGATACTTTACTCCAGTGCCCTCGCTCCCCACACGGCTGCTCGTCGCCGATGATGATCCCGCGGTCCTCGAAGCGCTCCGCCTCTTACTGAAGGGCGAAGGCTACCAGGTCGAGACCGCCACCTCCCCTGGCGGTGTGCTCTCGGCCGTCGAGGCCCGCGACTTCGACGCCTTGTTGATGGACATGAATTACACGCGCGACACGACGGGCGGCGTCGAAGGTCTGGACCTCCTCTCGCGCCTCCAGACGCTCGACGCCACCCTCCCGGTGCTCGTCATGACCGCCTGGGGCTCGATCGAGGGTGCCGTGGAAGCGATGCGCCGCGGTGCGCGCGACTACATCGAGAAGCCGTGGGACAACGCCCGGCTGCTGCAGCAGCTGCGCACCCAGATCGAGCTGGGCCGCGCCATCCGCACCAGTCAGCGCCTCGAGAGCGAGAATCGCACGCTGCGCCGGGACGGCACTCCCGAGCTGGTCGCCACTTCGGCGGCGATGCAGCCGGTGCTGCGCTTGATGGAGCGCGTCGGCCCCTCCGACGCGAACGCGCTGATCACCGGCGAGCATGGCACCGGGAAGGAAGTCGTGGCACGCTGGCTCCACGCCGCGTCGGCGCGCGCCGGTCGGCCGCTCGTCACGGTGAACTTGAGCGGACTGGCCGAGGGGGTCTTCGAGAGCGAGCTGTTCGGCCACATGCGCGGCTCGTTCACCGACGCAAAGACCGATCGCGTGGGCCGCTTCGAGCTCGCCGATGGCGGTACCCTGTTCCTCGACGAGATCGCCAACCTCAGCCTCTCCCAGCAGTCCAAGCTGCTGCGCGTGCTGCAGACGGGCGAGCTGGAGCGCGTCGGCTCTTCCAAGACGCGGCGCGTCGACGTGCGCGTGCTCTCCGCGACGAACGCCGACGTCGCGGCCGAGGTCGCCGCCGGCCGATTCCGCGAAGACCTGCTGTTCCGCATCAATACGATCGAGCTCCGGCTGCCGCCGTTGCGAGAGCGGCGCGAGGACATCCCGCTGCTCGCGATGCATTTCCTCGGCGACTACGCCGCCCGCTACCGCAAGCCGACGGCCAAGATCCATCCCGACGCGATGCGGACCCTGCTCGCCTACGGGTGGCCGGGGAACGTGCGCGAGCTGGCGCACGCCATCGAGCGTGCCGTCCTCCTGGCCGAGGGCGATGCGGTGCGCCCCGCCGACCTGAACCTACGCCCACCGGGGGAGGGATCCACCCGCCTGGAGGATCTGAGTCTCGAAGAGGTCGAGCGGGTATTGATCCAGAAGGCGCTCGCGCGCTTCGAGGGCAACGTCAGCGCCGCCGCCAAGGCCCTCGGCCTCTCCCGCAGCGCCCTCTATCGGCGTCTCCAACGCCACAGCCTCTGACCCGCCGCGCCCGTACCCCGCACGAGCAGCAGGTCTTCCGCCTCGCCCTGCTGGGCGGGCTCCCGGCGATCGTCGTCGTCCTCTGGCTGCTGTGGTCCGGCGACGCGAGCGACCGCACCCGCTGGACGCTCGCCCTCCTGATCGTCGGCGTCTGGCTCGCCTTCGCGCTGGCGCTACGCGAGCGGGTGGTGCGCCCGCTGCAAACGCTCTCCAACATGCTGGCCGCGTTGCGCGAGCAGGATTACTCGCTGCGCGCCCGCCGGCACAACGCCGAGGACGCCCTCGGCCTCGTGATGTTGGAGCTGAACATCCTCACCGACGAGTTGAAAGAGCGCCGCCTCGGGGCCCTCGAGGCCACCGCGCTGCTGCAACGGGTCATGGCCGAGATCGACGTGGCCGTGTTCGCCTTCGACCAGGACCAGGCCCTGCGGCTGGTCAACGCGAGCGGCGAGCGATTGCTGGCGCAAAGCGCCGAGCGCCTGCTCGGCCGCGGCGCCGAAGAGCTGGGACTCGGGGCGTGCCTGCAGGGCGACGCGCCGCGCGTCATCGAGCTCGGCTTCCCGGCGGCGCGCGGCCGCTGGGAAGTACGGCGCGGCTCGTTCCGCCAGGGCGGCCGCCCGCACCAGTTTGTCGTGCTCGCCGACGTGAGCCGCGCCCTGCGCGAGGAGGAGCGCCAGGCCTGGCAGCGCCTCATCCGGGTGTTCGGTCACGAGATCAACAACTCGCTCACGCCGATCAAGTCGGTCGCTCAGCGGCTGCAGGACCTCGTCTCCCGCAACGGCGCCGCCGAGGTCCCGCGCGACGACCTGGAACGCGGGTTGGACCTCATCGCCAAACGCTCGGAATCGCTCACCCGCTTCCTCGCTTCCTACGCGAGACTCGCCCGCCTGCCCACGCCCAAACTGGGACGGGTGGACGTCGCCACCTGGGTGCAGCGCGTCGCCCGCCTCGAGACGCGGCTCCCGGTCGAGGTCATCGGCGGACCCCAGGTGGCGCTGCGCGCGGATGGAGATCAGCTGGATCAACTCCTCATCAACCTGATCACCAACGCCGTGGACGCCGCGCTCACCACGGATGGCGGGGTGCGTGTGCGCTGGGCGCCGGCGGGGAATACGCTCGACGTCGTCGTTCAGGACGACGGGCCCGGCTTGCCCGAGACCTCGAATCTCTTCGTGCCGTTTTTCACGACCAAACCCACCGGCTCCGGCATCGGCCTTGTGCTGTCGCGGCAGATCGCGGAAGCGCACGGTGGGCGCCTGACGCTCGCCAACCGCACCGACGGCGCCCCGGGCTGCGTGGCGCGCTTGCAGCTCCCGCTTTAGCTCGACTCCCGTCCCGGGTGCTTGGGGCGCCGCTGGTAGGCCCTTTTCGACCGGTGCACTTTGTGTGACGGCACCTTGAGGCGCTGCTTCACCGGCGCGTCGGGGTTGGGCACGCGGACGGTGAGGGGCGGCTTCTTGCGTCCACTCACCGCCGCAACCGGTCCCGGATCTGCCGGGCGTGGTGCCGGGCGTGGATCACGTGGAATTCCAGCCACTCCGGGAACGTGAGGTCGCCCATCCGCGGGTGCTT
>Ga0307281_10000080_pt1 | contig 20788 bp, 14 predicted proteins | sample ER_DNA_120_FD_194486 | JGI IMG/M metagenome (GOLD analysis project Ga0307281, IMG submission 194486) | Bulk soil microbial communities from the East River watershed near Crested Butte, Colorado, United States - ER_DNA_120 | ecosystem: Environmental > Terrestrial > Soil > Floodplain | place...
AACACGAAGATGGCGATCGAGCTGATCACGCCGATCGCGATGGAGGAGGGGCTGCGGTTCGCGATCCGCGAGGGCGGCCGGACGGTGGGGGCGGGCGTCGTCACGAAAATCAAGAAATAGGCGGACAGGCGGACGGGCGGTCGGCAATGACCGACCGCCTGACCGCCCGACCGCCTGACGAGGATATATGCCGCGCGAAAACATCATCATGGAATGCACCGCGTGTAAGAGCCGGAATTACTTCACGACGAAGAACCGGCGGAAGCATCCGGAGCGGGCGGAGTGGAGCAAGTATTGCCCGCGGTGCAACAAGCAGGTGGCGCACAAGGAATCGAAGTAGCCGTGGCGACAGAAGCGCTCGCCCCGGCGAAAAAGGGCGCGTTCGGCCGGTTGACGGATTTCCTGCGCGAAGTACGGGGGGAAATCCAGAAGGTGACCTGGCCCGGCGTGGACGAGCTGCGCAAGGCCACGATCGTCATCGTGCTGTTCGTCGTGGCGCTCGGCATCCTCATCGGGCTGTTGGACTCGCTGCTGCAGCTCGTGTTCGTGACCGGGCCGGCCCAGCTGTTCCGATGAGCGAGCACCGCTGGTATGCGATCCAAGTCACGGCCGGTCACGAGAACAAGGTGCGTTCGCTGGTGCAGCGGCGCATTCAGGAAGACCCCCGGCCGGAGGTCGAACGCCCGATCCGGCAGGCGTTGGTCCCCACGCAGGAAGTGGTGGAGATCAAGAACGGGAAGAAGGTGACGGTGGAGCGGAAGATGTACCCCGGGTACGTCCTGGTGGAGATGGTGCTCAACCAGGAGACGATCCACGTCATCAACGGCATCCAGGGTGTGATCAAGTTCGTGGGCACGGGGCGGCTGCCGATGGCGTTGCGCCCCGACGAGGTGAACCGGCTGCTCGGCATCGCGGAGCCGGTGGCCGAGGAAGAGCCGAAGGAGGAGATCCCCTTCCTCGTCGGCCAGGTGGTGGAGATCACCGAGGGGCCGTTCTCGGAGTTCAGCGGAACGGTGGAGGAAGTTCTCTCGGATAAGGGGAAGGTGCGGGTATCGGTGTCGCTCTTCGGGCGGCCGACATCCGTCGAGCTGGATTACCTCCAGCTGAAGGCTCATTGAGAGCCCCCCGACCACGGGGTCCGTGGCAGTCCGCGTGAGCGGACGCAAAGGAGCGTAGCGCATGGCCAAGCCAATCAGCGCAGTCGTGAAGTTGCAGGTGCCGGCCGGACAGGCGACGCCGGCGCCGCCGGTGGGAACCGCACTGGGTCCCCACGGCGTCAACATCATGGAATTCGTGAAGCAGTTCAACGCGAAGACCCAGAGTGCGGCGGGGATGATCACGCCGGTCGAAGTCACGATTTTCAAGGACCGGACGTTCACCTTCATCACCAAGACGCCGCCTGCCGCGGTGCTCCTGAAGAAGGAAGCGGGGGTGGAGAAGGGATCGGCCACCTCGAACCGCCAGAAAGTTGGGAAAGTGACGCGAGCGCAGGTGCAGAAGATCGCGGAGCTGAAGATGCCCGATCTGAACGCGACCTCGCTCGAGTCGGCCATGAAGATGGTGGCGGGGACGGCCCGTTCGATGGGGTTGGAGGTCGTGGACTGATGCGCATCCACGGCAAGCGGTATCGGGCCGCGGCGGGGACGCTCGAGGCGCGCCGGCTCTTCCCCGCGCGGGAAGCGGTGGACCAGGTGAAAGCCGTGGCCTTCGCCAAGTTCGACGAGTCGGTGGACGTCGCGGTGCGGCTGGGCGTCGATCCGAAGCACGCCGATCAGATCGTCCGCGGCACGGTGTCCCTCCCCAACGGGACGGGTAAGACGGTGCGGGTCCTGGCCATCACCGGCGGCGACAAGGCCAAGGAGGCCGAGGCCGCGGGCGCCGACTTCGTCGGGTTGGACTACATCCAGAAGATCAAGGACGGCTGGCTGGACTGCGACGTCATCGTGGCGACGCCGGACGTGATGGGGCAGCTCGGCCAGCTCGGCAAGATCCTGGGCCCGCGCGGACTGATGCCGAATCCCAAGGCGGGGACGGTGACGATGGACGTGGGTCGCGCGGTCAAGGAGCTGAAGGCCGGGAAGATCGAGTTCCGCGTGGACAAGACCGGCATCGTCCACGCCCCGATCGGCAAGAAGTCGTTCACGGCCGAGGCCCTGGAGCAGAACCTCCACGCCTTCATGGAAGCGATCGTGCGGGCGAAGCCGTCGGCGGCCAAGGGCCACTACGTGCGGTCGGTGACGATCTCGAGCACGATGGGTCCGGGCGTGCACCTGGATCCGGCGGGGTACCACGCATGAAAGCGACCAAGGCGCAGAAACAGGAAACAGTGACGGCCCTGGCCGGGCGGCTGCAGCGCTCGCCCACGGTGTACGTGACCGATTTCACCGGCCTCAACGTCGCCAAAGTGACGGAGCTGCGGCGGCGGCTGCGCGCGGCTGGCGTCGAGTACGTCGTGGTGAAGAATACGCTGGCGCGACGGGCGCTGGCGGCGGCGGCCGTAACGCTGCTGTCGGAGCACCTCGCGGGGCCGACGGCACTCGTCCTGGCGGGACGCGATCCCGTGAGCGCCGCGAAGGTGCTGGCGGATTTCGCCAAGGAGAACGAGAAGCCCAAGGTGCGGGTGGGGCTGGTGGAGGGGAAGGCGCTGTCGGCCGATCAGGTGAAGCGGCTGGCCACGCTGCCATCGAAGCCGGAGCTGCTCGCCCAGTTGGGCGGGGCCATGCAGGCGCCGATGGCGGGATTCCTCGGAGCGATGCATGGCTTGTTGCAGATGACGGTGGGCGCGCTCGAGGCGCTCAGGACCCAGCGCGCCGCAGGCGCCGAATCCTAGGAGAGGAAGCTCATGGCCACACAAACCAGTTTGAGCAAGGACGAGATTTTGGACGCCATCGGCAATATGTCGGTGTTCGATCTGGCGGAACTGATCGAAGCGTTCAAGACGAAGTTCGGAGTGACGATCGCCGCCCCCGTGGCGGCGGCGCCGGCGGGCGGTGCAGCCGCGGCCGCGGCCCCGGCGGTCGAAGAGCAGAGCGAGTTCAGCGTCGTGCTGAAGAGCGGCGGGGAAAAGAAGATCCAGGTCATCAAGGAAGTCCGCACCATCACCAGCCTGGGCTTGAAGGAAGCCAAGGACCTGGTGGAAGCGGGTGGGACGGTGAAGGAAGGCGTGTCCAAACAGGAAGCCGAAGAGATCAAAAAGAAGCTCGAAGCGCAGGGCGCCGTCGTCGAGCTGAAGTAGGCCCGGGACGCCGCACGCCACTCGGGCGTGCGACGCACTCGAGGTCTCCTTCGGTTCTGACGACATGCGCGGATTTGGTCGAACTCCTGCTCGCCTGGTCGAGCCTTTGCGTGCTCCGCCCCGGACCCGATTGCGGTCCGGGGAAGCGGAGCCTTTTGCGTTGGGTTCTGAGGAACTGACATGACGAAGACTTTACCGATGGTGTCGTTCGGGAAGCTCGAGACGGGGATGCCGATGCCGCATCTCCTGGACATCCAGACGCGCGCGTTTCAGTCGCTGCTGCAGCCCGACGGCAAGGGCGCCGAGCGCGCCGATGTGGGGCTCGAGCGCGTGTTCAAGGACCTGTTCCCGATCCAGGACGTGAACGGGAACTACTCGCTCGAGTTCGTGAAGTACGCGCTCGGCGAGCCCAAATACTCCGTCGAGGAGTGCATCGAGCGCGACATGACGTACTCGGTGCCCCTCAAGGCGACGCTGCAGCTCGTCATCATGGAGGAAGTGGGCGAGACCACCAAGACCAAGCGGCCCAAGAACATCATCGAGAAAGAGGTCTACCTCGGCGAGCTGCCCATTCTCACGCCGCTCGGCACCTTCGTGATCAACGGCGCCGAGCGGGTGATCGTGTCGCAGCTGCACCGCTCCCCCGGCGTGGTGTTCGAGGAGAGCGTGCACCCCAACGGCCAGCGGCTCTTTTCGGCGCGCATCATTCCGTTCCGAGGCTCGTGGGTGGAGTTCACGATCGACATCCACGACGTGATCTACGTCCACATCGATAAGAAGAAGAAGTTTCCGGCGACGGCCCTGCTGCGGGCGTTCGGCTATGGGACCAACGCCGACATCCTGAAGCTGTTCTATGCGACGAAGGACATCGACATCACCGGGAAGCTCGAGGGGCGCGCCCAAAAGCGCGAGGTCCTGGGCACCTTGCTCGCCGTCGACGTCCCCGATCCCGAGAACAAGAAGGGCGAGCCGCTCGGCAAGGTGGGCGACGAGCTGACGCTCGACAAGTTCAACACGTTCCGGCGCGCGGGCATCACCAAGGTGACGGTGTTCGCCGGGTACACCAGCTACGACCTGCGCGAGGACGCGCAGCCGACCAGCACGCGTGAGCGACAGGGGCCGCACATCCTGGCCACCGACGTCGCCGACCCGGAGACGGGCGAAGTGCTGGCGGAGGCGACCCGCGAGCTGTCCGATACCCTGAAGAAGAAGCTGCTCAAGGCCGGCGTCCACGTCGTGGACGTGCTGCTGCCCGCGGGGCGCAGCGAGTCCCCGTTGATCAAGAACACGCTGGTGAAGGATCCGACGCACTCCGAGGCCGAAGCGCTGGAGCAGATCTACACGTTGCTGCGCCCCGGGGAGGCGCCGAATCTCGAAACGGCGCGACAGGCGCTCGAGCGGCTGTTCTTCCACCCCAAGCGCTACGACCTGGGGAGGGTGGGGCGCTACAAGATCAATCAGCGGCTGAAGCTCACCATCGCGAAGGACCACACGGTCCTCACCGAGGAAGACTTCATCGCGATCATTCGCTACCTGATCGAGCTGCGCGAAGGCCGGGGCTACACCGACGACATCGACCATCTGGGCAACCGCCGGGTGCGCTCGGTGGGCGAGCTGATCGCCAACCAGTTCTCGGTGGGGCTGTCGCGCATGGCGCGGCTCATCAAGGAGCGGATGAGCATCAACAACGATCCCGAGCGGATCACGCTCGACGACCTGGTGAACGCGCGGACGGTCAGCGCCGTGATCCAAGCGTTCTTCGGGAGCTCCCAGCTGTCGCAGTTCATGGATCAGACGAACCCGCTGGCCGAGCTGACGCACAAGCGGCGCCTCTCGGCGCTCGGACCGGGCGGGCTCACGCGCGAGCGCGCCGGATTCGAAGTGCGCGACGTGCACTACTCGCAGTACGGCCGCATGTGCCCGATCGAGACGCCGGAGGGTCCGAACATCGGGCTCATCACCAGCTTGTCGTGCTACGCGCGGGTGAACGACCTGGGCTTCGTCGAGACGCCGTACCGCATCGTGAAGGACGGCAAGGTCACCGACGAGATCCGCTGGCTGTCGGCATCCGAGGAGGAGGAGTACGCGGTGGCGCAGGCCAACGCGCCGCTCACCGAGGACGGCCGCTTCGCCGAGGATCTGGTGCTGTGCCGCAAGCGGGACGACTACCCGATGCTGGCGCCCGCGAAGATCGATTTCATGGACGTGGCGCCCGAGCAGCTCGTCTCGATCGCCGCGGCGCTGATTCCGTTCCTCGAGCACGACGACGCGAACCGCGCGCTCATGGGATCGAACATGCAGCGCCAGAGCGTGCCGCTGCTGTTCCCGCAGGCCCCCCTCGTGGGGACCGGCCTCGAGGAGAAGGTGGCGCGCGACTCGGGGGCGGTGGTGATCGCCCGGCGGGCCGGGACCGTCACCCGCGTCACCGCGGACGAGATCATCATCGACACCGGCGACGAGGACCGCCGCGCGACCGACAACCCGCTCGCCCGGCTCAAGCAGCACGACCGCTTCCGGCTGAAGAAGTTCTGGCGCACCAACCAGGACACGGCCATCAATCAGCGGCCGCTGGTGCACGTGGGCCAGAAAGTGAAGGCGGGACAGATCGTGGCCGACGGGGCGGGGACCGACCGGGGCGACCTGGCGCTCGGCGCCAACGTCACCGTCGCCTTCATGCCCTGGTACGGGCACAACTTCGAGGATGCCATCGTGCTCTCCGAGCGCCTGGTGAAGGACGACGTGTACTCGTCGATCCATATCCAGGAGCTCGAGCTGCATGTGCGCGACACCAAGCGGGGCCGCGAGGAGATCACGCGCGAGATCCCCAATGTCGCCGAAGAGTCCCTGGTGGACCTGGACGAGCGCGGCATCGTGCGGATCGGCGCCCACGTCAAGGCGGGCGACATCCTGGTCGGCAAGATCACCCCGAAGGGCGAGACCGAGCTGTCGCCGGAGGAAAAGCTGCTCACCGCGATCTTCGGTGAGAAGGCGAAAGACGTGAAGGATTCCTCGCTGAAGGTGCCGCCCGGGATGGAGGGCGTCGTCATCGACGTGAAGATCTTCTCGCGCATCGAAGATCAGGTCGTGGAGAAAGATCGCGGTGAGCGCATCGGCGAAGTGCGCCGGCTCGAGGGAGAGGAAAAGGCGCGCATTTCGGAGGCGACCTCCGCCGAGCTGCGCGACCTGCTGGCCAACCAGGAAGTGGGTCTGATGCTCAAGGCCGGCACGGTGGAGGAGTTCCTGCCGGCGGGCACCAAGTTCACGCGTGGGCAGCTCACCGAAGTCGATTTCAACGACGTCGATCTGAAGACGCTCCGCGTGGCGAACAAGTCGGTGAACGAGCGACTGCGGGGGGTGCTGGACGCCGCCTCGGCCGAGCGCGCGAAGATCGAGGAGAAGTCCGAGGACCAGATCGACAAGATCCTCCAGCCCGACGAGCTGCCTCCCGGCGTCATTCAGCTCGTGAAGGTGTACGTCGCCGAGAAGCGGAAGATCTCGGTCGGCGACAAGATGGCGGGCCGGCACGGTAACAAGGGCATCATCGCCCGCATTGTGCCGGAGGAGGATATGCCGTTCCTGCCCGACGGGCGGCCGGTGGACATCGTCCTGAACCCGCTGGGCGTGCCCTCGCGCATGAACGTCGGCCAGATCCTGGAGACCCATCTGGGGTGGGCGGCCCGCATCCTCGGCTTCGATGCGAAGACCCCGGTGTTCCAGGGGGCGAATGAGACCGAGATCGGCGTGCTGCTGCGCCTGTCGGGCCTCACGTGGGCCGGAGAGGCGCTGCAGCTCCAGGTCCGACTCCCCGAAATCGACGACGTGACGGTGCGGCGCATCGTGGCCGACCTGCGTCGCCTCCCGAAGACCAACGGGGGACGGGCCGATATCTCCACCGCCGGAATCGCGCTGCTGGGCTCGCGGGCGTTCTCGGCGGAGACACGCGACGTCTATCACAAGCTCGTGGACTTTCTGAAGTTCGCGGCCAAGGAGCTGGCCGAGCGCTCGCTCGCGCAGCTGCGCGCGGAGCAGGAGTTCCACACGGCGCGTCTGGAAGACCCCGAAGTGGGCAAGATCGAGAAGGCGGCCCTGAAGGCGGGGTTGAAGGACGTCGAGAAGCGGCTGAGCGACGCGAAACCGGCCGATGTCCTGGCCGACAACGGTCTCCCGGCGCTCTCGGCGATGCTCGGGCCGGCATCCGAAGCCGACTCCGACCGGGCCGTGGACGAGATCCTGGGCCAGGCGGGGCTGTCACCCACGGGTAAGGCGCGGCTGCGCGACGGGCGCTCGGGGGAGTTCTTCACCTCCGACGTCACCGTCGGCTCGATCTACATGATGAAGCTGTCGCACCTGGTGGACGACAAGATTCACGCGCGCTCCATCGGGCCGTATTCGCTGGTCACGCAGCAGCCGCTCGCCGGGAAGGCGCAGTTCGGCGGCCAGCGGTTCGGGGAGATGGAGGTGTGGGCGCTCGAGGCGTACGGCGCGGCGCACACGCTGCAGGAGATCCTGACCGTGAAGTCGGACGACGTGAACGGCCGCAGCCGGGTGTACGAGGCCATCGTCAAGGGGCAGAACCTGCCGAAACCGGGCATCCCCGAGTCCTTCAACGTGCTGGTGAAGGAGCTGCAGGCCCTGGGATTGCGGGTGACCCTGGGCACGACCGAGGACGTCGAAGAGTAAGGGGAAAGGGAGCACACCGATGATCGATTTCCGGAGCGGTCGCGAGCCGAAAAGCGCGAGCTTCGATTACATCCAGATCCGGATCGCCTCGCCCGAGGAGATCCGGGGACCGCGGGACTCCAAGGAGCGCGAGCGCCTGGAGCTCCAGGGGCAGCGCACGTGGTGGTCGTGGGGCGAAGTGACCAAGCCCGAGACCATCAACTACCGCTCCTTCAAGCCGGAGCGGGACGGCCTGTTCTGCGAGCGCATTTTCGGTCCGGTGAAGGACTGGGAGTGCCACTGCGGCAAGTACAAGCGCATCCGCTACCGCGGGGTGATCTGCGATCGCTGCGGGGTGGAGGTGACGCTCTCGAAGGTGCGCCGCGAGCGGATGGGCCACATCGAGCTCGCCGTCCCGGTGGCGCACATCTGGTTCTTCAAGACGCTGCCCTCGCCGATGGGCAACCTGCTCGACATGACGCTGCGGGATCTCGAGCGGGTGATCTACTACACGAACTACGTGGTGATCGAGCCGGGCGAGCAGGAGGTCGAGGAGCGGGAGCTGCTCGACGAAGACCGCTACCTCGAGCTGCGCGCCAAGGCGAAGGCCGAGGGCGACGGCGCGTTCCGGGCCGACATCGGGGCGCCGGCGGTGCGCTCGCTGCTCGAGCGGATCAACGTGGACAAGTTGTCCGACGAGCTGCGGGAGATGGTCGCGGTGGAGACCAGCCAGCATCGCAAGAAGCAGCAGCTCAAGCGGCTGAAGATCGTGGACGCGTTCCGCAACTCGGGGAACGCCGGCGAGGCGCGCAACAATCCACAGTGGATGATCCTGGACGTCGTACCGGTGATTCCGCCGGACCTGCGGCCGCTGGTGCCGCTCGACGGCGGGCGCTTCGCCACGTCGGATCTGAACGATCTCTACCGCCGGGTGATCAACCGGAACAACCGGTTGCAGAAGCTGATTCTGCACCGGGCGCCGGAGGTCATCCTGCGCAACGAGAAGCGCATGCTGCAGGAAGCGGTGGATGCGCTGTTCGACAACGGCCGCCGCTCGAAGGCGATTCGCGGGCGCGGCAAGCGGCCCCTGAAGTCGCTGTCCGACATGCTGAAGGGCAAGCAGGGCCGGTTCCGCCAGAACCTGCTCGGCAAGCGCGTGGACTATTCGGGCCGCTCGGTGATCGTGGTGGGCCCGGAGCTGCGGCTGCACCAGTGCGGCCTGCCCAAGGCGATGGCGGTCGAGCTGTTCAAGCCGTTCATCATCCATAAGCTGGTGGAAAAGGGCATCGCCGAGACGGTGAAGCGGGCGAAGAAGATCGTCGAAAAGGAGTCGCCGGAAGTGTACGAAATCCTCGAGGAGATCATCGAGGACCATCCGGTGCTCCTGAATCGTGCGCCGACGCTGCACCGCCTGGGCATCCAGGCGTTCGAGCCAGTGCTGGTGGAAGGCAAGGCGATCCGCATCCACCCGCTGGTGTGCGCCGCGTTCAACGCCGACTTCGACGGCGACCAGATGGCCGTGCACGTGCCGCTCTCGTTCGAGAGCCAGCTCGAGGCGCGGGTGCTGATGATTTCGTCGAACAACGTGCTCAAGCCGTCCGACGGACGGCCGGTGGCCGAGCCGAGCCAGGACATGGTGCTGGGCTGCTACTTCCTCACCAAGGAGCCGGCGGAGTTCGAGGCGCGGCTGGCGAAGGCACCGCGCGTCGGGTCGATGGCCGAGCTCGAAATGGGGCTCGCGGTCAAACGCATGGCGTTCCACACCCCGGTGCAGTACTGGTACGTGCCGCCGGTGGATGCGGGTCCGGCGGGTTGGGTGGCGACCACGGCGGGGCGGGTGATCTTCAACAGCATCCTGCCCGACATGCTGCGCAAGGACCTCGGGTTCCAGAACAAGGCGATGCGCAAGCGTGATCTCTCGGAGCTGGTGTTCGAGAGCTACCGTCGCGCCGGGTTGTCTCCCACGGTGCAGTTCCTCGATGCGTTGAAGGAATTCGGCTTCCGCTACGCCACCATGGGTGGCGTGTCGATCGGCGTCGCGGACCTGGAGATCCCGAGCGAGAAGGCGTCGCTGTTGCACGATGCGGAAGCGCGCGTCGAGCGGTTCCAGCGCGCCTACGCCACGGGCCAGATCACCTTCGGCGAGCGCTACAACAAGGTGATCGACGCCTGGACCCACGCCAACAACGACATTGCCGAAGCCATGGTCGCGACCATGCGGCGGTCGAAGGGCGGGTTCAACCCGGTGTTCATGATGTTCGACTCGGGCAGCCGCGGCAGCCGCGATCAGATCCGCCAGCTGGCGGGGATGCGCGGGCTGATGGCCAAGCCGCAGAAGAAGCTCACCGGCGGCATCGGCGAGATCATCGAGAGCCCGATCAAGTCGAATTTCCGTGAGGGGCTCAGCGTGCTCGAGTACTTCATCTCGACGCACGGCGCCCGCAAGGGTCTGGCCGACACGGCACTCAAGACGGCCGACGCCGGCTACCTCACGCGGCGTCTGGTCGACGTGGCGCAGGACGTCACGGTCACCGAGGAAGACTGCGGCACGATTCTGGGCCTCGAGATGGCCGCGCTCAAGGAGGGCGAGGACATCATCGAGCCGTTGCGCGAGCGGCTGGTGGGGATGGTGGCGCTCGAAGAGGTCACCGATCCGCACGAGCTGGATGAGCACAGCCGCCCCAAAGTGCTGGTCGAGGCGGGGAAGCAGATCGACGAGGATACCGCGCAGCAGATCGAGGACGCCGGCATCGAGACGGTGAAGATCCGCTCGGTGCTGACGTGCGAGGCACGGCGCGGCATCTGCCGCATGTGCTATGGCCGGAACCTTGCGACGATGGGGCTCGTGGACCTCGGCGAGGCGGTCGGCATTCTCGCCGCGCAGTCGATCGGCGAGCCGGGCACACAGCTGACGCTGCGGACCTTCCACATCGGCGGCACGGCGGCGCGTATCGCCGAGCAGACGGTGCGCAAGACCAAGGTCGAGGGCGTGATCGAGTACGGCGAACGCCTGGTGTTCGTGGATACGCCCGAAAATCAGAAGATCGTCACCAGCTACGAAGGCGAGCTGGTGCTCAAGGCCGCGGCGCACGGGCCGAAGGATGGGGCGACGGGGAAACTCGCCGTCCACTCCCGGTTCCACGTCCCGCTCGGCGCCACCCTGATGGTCGAGGACGACCAGAAGGTGGCGAAGGACGGGGTGCTGTTCACGTGGGACCCCTACACGAACCCGATCCTCACCGACGTCCCCGGGATCGTGCGCTTCGTGGACATCGTGGAAGAGGAGACGGTCCGCGAGGAGCTGGACGAGATCACCGGCCGGCGCCAGCGGGTCATCATCGAAGACCGCGAGAAGAAGCTCCACCCGCACATCGAGGTGGTGCAAAAGAAGGGCGAGAAGGAGAAGCGGCTGCGCGACTTCGTCATCCCCGAGGGCGCCCAGCTGACGGTCGAAGACGGCCAGCAGGTCTACGCCGGCCTGGTGCTGGCCAAGGTGAGCCGCGAAGCCTACAAGACGCGCGACATCACGGGTGGTCTACCGCGCGTCGCCGAGCTGTTCGAGGCACGGCGGCCGAAGGATCCGGCCACCATCTCCGAGGTGGACGGCACGGTGCGCTTCGGCGACATCAAGCGGGGCAAGCGCGAGATCTTCGTGCACCCCGAGGAAGGCGAGCCGCAGCTGTACGAGGTGCCGGCCGGGAAGCACTTGCGCGTGCACGAGGGCGACCGCGTGCGCGCCGGCGACCGGCTCACCGAGGGTCCCGTGAACCCGCACGACATCCTGCGGATCAAGGGACCGCGCGCGGTGCAGGAGTACCTGCTCAATGAGGTGCAGGAGGTGTACCGCCTCCAGGGCGTCAAGATCAACGACAAGCACATCGGCGTGATCGTGCGGCAGATGCTGCAGAAGGTGAAAGTCGTGGATCCGGGCGACACGGAGTTCCTGGAAGGCGAGAACGTGGACAAGCTGATGTTCCGCGAGGCGAACAAGCGGGCCGCCACGAAGGGCGGCAAGCCGGCCACGTCCGAGCCGTTGCTGCTCGGCATCACCAAGGCGAGCCTCACGACGCAGTCGTTCATCTCGGCGGCGTCGTTCCAGGAGACGACCCGGGTGCTCACCGACGCCGCCATCCGCGGGGCGAAGGACGACCTCCTGGGGTTGAAAGAGAACATCATCATCGGGCATCTCATCCCGGCGGGGTCGGGCATCTATCGCTACCACGATATCGAGATCGAGCCGCCCGAGGGCTTCGTCCCCCCAACGCCGCCGCCGGAGCTCAACCCCGGCGTGTTACCGGTGCCGGAAGAAGCCGAGGTCGAGTAGGAACTGTTGGGGAATAGCGAGCACCAACGTACAGGCGCCCGGGAGTAATCCCGGGCGCTTGGCTGTTATGGTGCGCCGCCGCGCGCCGCCGTCTCCGCCCCGTCCCCGATCACGAGCCCCGTACCCGCGGCCGCTGCGGCGATCGCCCGGCGCAGCTCGGCGATGCCTTCCTCGGTATGGCCCGCGGCCTTGAGCTTGCGGTTCATCTCCGCGGCCTTCACCGCCGCCTTGAGGGTGCCCAACGCCAGCGTCGCGCAGCGGGGGCGTGAATCGGCGACGTCCCGTCCCACGAGGTCCATCATCGTCTCGTAGGACAAGTCCTGCACCTCACCGAACGTCGGCTGCTGTTTGTTCACGCGCTCGGTGAGGATCGACGCGGCGGCCTGGCTGAGAATGCACCCCGTTCCCTCGAAGCTCACCGCCGCCACCCGATCTGCCGCGGGATCGGCCTTGAGATGGAGCGTCACGAGGTCGCCGCACCCGGGGTTGCCCCCGGGCACGGACACGTCGGCCCCATCGAGGCGGCCCGCATGGCGCGGCCGGCGCGCGTGATCCACCAGCCACGCGATGCGCGTTTCGCGGTCCATCTCCATCACGGCTTCTCGATCGGCGCACGCACCTGGTTGCCCCACTCGGTCCAGCTCCCGTCGTAATTCTTCACCCGCTCGAAGCCGAGCAGGTAGGTCAGGGCGAACCAGGTGTGCGAGGACCGCTCCCCGATGCGGCAGTAGGCGATCACGTCCTCGTCGGTGGGGAGGCCGTTCTCGTGCTGATACAGCGTGCGCAGCTCGTCGGCGGAGCGGAAGGTGTGCGTGTCCGGATTGACCGCCCGCCCCCAGGGGATGCTCCGCGCGCCCGGGATGTGCCCGCCGCGCAGCGCACCCTCGTTCGGGTACTCCGGCATGTGCAGCCGCTCCCCACGGTATTCCTCGGGACTGCGGACGTCCACCAGCGGCTTGTGGCGCTGCACGTGCGTCAGCACCTGCTCCTTGAAGGCGCGGATGCGCGCATCGTCGCGCTCGCGGACGGTGATGTTCCCTTCCGGATGTCCTGGCGTCGCCGTCTCCAGCGGTCGGCCTTCTTCGGCCCAGCGCAGCCGTCCGCCGTCCATGATGCGCAGGTTATCCACGCCGAACAGCCGGAACACCCAGAAGGCGTAGGTCGCCCACCAGTTGTTCTTGTCGCCGTAGAACACGACGGTCGTGTCGCGGTTGATCCCCTTGGCGCGCAGCAGCTTCTCGAAGCGCGTGCGGTCGATGTAGTCGCGGAGCAGCGGATCGTTGAGGTCGGCGATCCAATCGATCTTGGCTGCCCCCGGGATGTGTCCGGTTTCATAGAGCAGCACGTCTTCATTCGACTCGAGTAGCCGGACGCCGGGATCCTGCAGGTGGTCGGCCACCCATTGCGTGGACACCAGGACCTCGGGGTGCGCGTAGCCGCGTGTGGCGATGTCGGTAACGGGCGCTGCGGTCGGTGGCATGTGCTCCTCCTGGCTTGAAAAACGGAACGGCCGTCGCTCGGGGAAGACTGGAAGCGGCGGCCGCTGATGCTCGGGAAACGCGATGCGCGATCAGATCACTCGGTCGCCGCCCTCATATCGTGAGAGCCGACTACAGGGGCAGACCCGCAAGACGCGCATCATGATACTGGTAGGTACCGAAATGGGTCTGGGGAAGTCAAGGTGTCGGATGCTTGACACCCCGCCCGAGGCGGGTAGCGTAGCGCCGTCCCGCCGTCGCCCGAGTCCAGATATCCCTCGAGGTTCGCCGATGCGTACTCCGTGGTTCGCGCCGGTCGTTGCCGGCGCCCTGTCCGTCGTCCCCGTATCGCTTACCGCCCAGATCGACGCTCGATTGTTGCGCCAACCCGATGTCTCGGCGACCCAGATCGCCTTCGTGTACGCGGGGGACATCTGGGTCGCCCCGAAGGCCGGAGGCACGGCGGTGCGCTTTTCGTCGCCGCGCGGCGAGGAGTCGTTCCCCCGCTTCTCGCCCGACGGGAAGGAGATCGCCTTCACGGGGAACTACGATGGGAACCAGGACATCTACGCGGTCAGCGCGGGCGGCGGCGTGCCGCGCCGGCTGACCCACTACCCGATGCCGGACCGGATGCTCGACTGGTACCCCGACGGCCAGTCGATCCTGATTGCCTCCGGGATGCAGAGCGGACGGGACCGCTTCAATCAGCTGTACCGCGTGTCGAAAACGGGCGGGCTGCCCGCCAAGCTGCCGGTGCCCTATGGGGAATTCGGAGCGGTGTCCGACGACGGACAATGGCTGGCGTACATGCCGCAAAGCCAGGAATTCCGCACCTGGAAACGCTACCGCGGCGGCTGGGCCTCCCGTATCTGGCTGTTCAATCTGCGCACGGGCGAGGCGAAGCCGGTATCCACGACCGATGCCAATGATGCCCACCCGATGTGGCACGGCCACACGCTGTATTTCCTGTCGGACCGCGGCGCCGCGCTCCGTGCCAACATCTGGGCGTATCAGATCGATTCCGCCACGGTACGCCAGGTCACGAGCTTCATCGACTACGACATCCATTTCCCGGCGATCGGGCCGTCGGATCTGGTGTTCGAGCAAGCGGGGAAGCTGTGGCTGCTCGACCTCGCCACCGAGCGCGCCCACGAGGTCGCGATCCAGGTGGTGACCGATCAGGCGACGCTCAAGCCGCAGGCCGATTCGGTCGGCGACATGATCCACGCGGCGTGGATCTCGCCGTCCGGCAAGCGGGCGGCGTTCGAAGCGCGCGGCGACGTGTTCACGGTGCCGGCCGAGCACGGGCCGGTACTGGATGTCACCCGGACCTCAGGCGTGGCCGAGCGGTGGGCCACCTGGTCGCCCGACGGCCGGACGCTCGCCTATTGGAGCGATCGCTCCGGCGAATACGAGCTGGTGCTGCGGCCGGCCGACGGCAGCGGCGTCGAGGAGCAGGTCACCACGCTGGGCCGGGGATTCCGCTACACGCCGTTCTGGTCTCCCGACAGCCGCAAGCTGGCGTTCGTGGATCAGGCGATGACGATCTGGATCTACGACCGCGACGCGAAGAAAGTGGTCCGGGTGGACAAGGCCCTCGGCTTCTACGAGGGTGACCTGGAGGGATTCCGGCCGAGCTGGTCGGGGGACAGCCGCTGGCTCGCCTACGCGCGCGACGTCGAGAACACGCATCGCGCCATTTTCCTGTTCGACACGAAGGCCGGCAGGGCGCGCCAGGTCACGAGCGGCTTCTACAACGACAACCAGCCGGCGTTCGACCCGGACGGGAAGTACCTCTACTACTCGTCCGACCGGACGTTCGAGCCGATCTACAGCGACGTCGACAACACCTGGATCTATCCCAACTCGACCAACATCATGGCCGTGCCGCTCCGCGTCGACGTTCCCTCGCCGCTGGCCGCGCGGGACGACGAAGAGCCGGCGCCGGGGGCCGATTCCAGCGCCGCGCACCCCGCTGGAGCGGCCGCCAAACCGACCCCTCGGGACACGGCCGCGAAACCGCCGGCGCCCGTCGCCATCGACCAGGACGGCTTCGAGGGCCGGAGCGTGGCCCTGCCCGCAGCGGCGGGCAACTACACCGACCTCCAGGCCGTGGCGGGCAAGGTGATCTACCGCCGGCCGCCCCGCACCGGCTCCTCGGACAAGAAGACGCCGCTCATCGCCTACGATCTCAAGGACCGCAAGGAGCAGACGATCATCGACGACGCCGATGGGGCACTGGTCTCCGCCAACGGCCAGAAAGTGCTGGTGCGGCAGGGGCGGCGCTGGGCGATCATCGATCTCAAGGCGGACCAGAAGATCGAGACGCCGTTGCGCACGGCGGAGCTCGTGATGACCGTCGATCCCCCGGCCGAATGGCGTCAGCTCTTCAGCGACGTGTGGCGCTTCGAGCGGGACTACTTCTACGACCCCAACATGCATGGGGTCGATTGGAACGCGATGCGGACCCAGTATGGACGCCTGCTCGACGGCGCCGTGACGCGCTGGGACGTCAACTTCGTCATCGGAGACCTCATCTCCGAGCTCAACGCTTCACACACCTATCGGGGCGGGGGCGATCTCGAGACGGGACTGCGCCAGGGGGTAGGCCTCCTGGGGGTGGACTGGTCGCTGGAGAACGGCGCCTACCGCATCAAACGCGTCATCGACGGCGGGCCGTGGGACGGCGAGGTTCGCTCACCCTTGAACATTCCCGGCGTGAACGTGAAGGCCGGCGACTACGTGCTGGCGGTGAACGGCGTGCCCCTCGACACGGCGCAGGACCCCTGGGCGGCGTTCCAAGGACTCGCGGGCCGGACGGTGCGGCTCACCGTGAACAGCCGGCCGATCCGGGATGGGGCGCGCGACGTCCTGGTGACGACGCTCGAGGACGAGAGCCGGCTGCGCTACCTGGCGTGGATCGAGGCCAACCGCCGTCGCGTGGACGAAGCGACGCAGGGGCGCGTGGGATACGTCTACGTGCCGAGCACCGGCATCGATGGACAGACGGAGCTGCTGCGGCAGTACCTGGCCCAGGTGCACAAGGCGGGCCTCGTGGTGGACGAGCGGTGGAACTCCGGAGGCCAGATCCCCGACCGTTTCGTCGAGCTGCTCAACCGGCCGGCGCTGGCGTACTACGCCGTGCGCGACGGCGCCGACTGGCAGTGGCCGCGCAACGCGCTGGTCGGTCCGAAGGCCATGTTGATCAACGGCTGGAGCGGGTCCGGTGGCGACGCGTTTCCGACGTTTTTCCGCGAGGCGAAGGTGGGGCCGCTGATCGGCACCCGGACCTGGGGCGGCATCATCGGTATCAGCGGCGTGCCGACGCTGATCGACAACGGCGGGGTCACGGTCCCGACATTCCGCCAATACGATCCGCAGGGGCGGTGGTTCGCCGAGGGGCACGGCGTCGACCCCGACATCGAGGTGCCGGATGACGAGGGCCAGCTGGCCAAAGGCACCGATCCCCAGCTCGAGCGGGCGATCCAGGAGGTGTTGCAGGCGATCCAGGCCGCGGGGCCGTTGGCGCCCAAGCGGCCGACGTACGAGAACCGCACCGCGGCGGGCGGCGGACACTAGGAGGTGCTGCAGGTTGGTGGAGGTCCTCCACCAACCTGCGCACCTGCTTCAGCGCACCTGCGTCGCCGGTATCACCACCTGCGCGTTCAGCGCCTGTGTGATACGCTGGCGCGAGTCGGCGTAATGCGCCCGGGTATACGCGTCGAGCCCGCCGAGCGCGAGCGCGTGGGTGAGGCGGGCGCCGAGATCGGTGAGCGTCGCCCGGGCGACGGTGCGCGCGTCATCCGGGGTCCCCAGGAACGGGTTCACGACCATGCGCGTGAGCTCCGTGAGATACGCGCGCTGCAAGTCGCGCCGGATCGAGCCCGTGTTGCGCGGCCGGCCTCCACCGACGCCGGCCTCGGCCCAGATCGTGGTGGTGAGGGTACCGAACACCTCGGGGATCGTCACCACCGCCTCTCCAGGCGCGGCGCGCAGCTCGTTGTCCCGGATGCGGGCCAGCACGCCGGGATCGAGCAACAGATCGACCAGCGTCGCCTGAAATCCCAGGGCCCAGTCGTGCAGCGGGAAGTCGATGCGCCCTTCGGAAAACGGATTCTGACCCCAGTGCCACCAGCGTGAGGGGGCGAGGCGGTTGAGCAGCGCAGGGCGGAACTGATAGGCCCGCTCACCGAGCCCCGCGCTCGCGATGAACGCCAATGCATCGCGCTGCTTTGAGGCCGGGACGGCCGTAAAGGGCGCCCGGCCGTTGGGATCGCCGCGGTGGTCGCGGGCGGTGTAGATCCCGGCCAGGTATTTCGTCGTGATGAGCGTCGCGTACCAGCGCTGGAACAACAAGTCGACGAAGCCGGCGCGCAGGCGGGGGTACCCTTCGCCCGGTGCGATCAACCGCAGCTCGAGCGAGTCGAACATGCGGTTGATCAGCGTCACCTCGTCCTTGGCCCAGCCGAGCGGATCGGCGGTCTGATCGTAGCGGGTGACGTTGGGGTCGAGGCCGAACCCGGCGAACCCGGCGTCCTCATCGGTGGCGTACACGTGGTCCGGGTCCGCCGCTTCGCCGGCGATCCGGGCCAGTCCGGGACGCTCGCCGTCCGGCGTATCCCCGCCCACGTCGGCGTAGCCGTAGCGAATCGCCCACCGATCGTACGTGCCGATCGTGGTGGAGTAATAGTCGCCCTGGCGGCTGCGGTCGAGTGCGATCGCGGGGGGGTTGTAGTCCATCACCGACGCCGACGTGCCGTGGGTCGCGGTGTACTGGCGGTCGCCCAGCTCGGCCGCCGGGATCGCCGCGGTGCCGCGGAAATTGTGCCGCAGCCCGAGCGTGTGACCGAACTCGTGCATCACCAGCTCCTTCAGCCCTTGCCCGATGTATTCGCGCGGCACCGGAGCGCCCGGCGGGATCGCGCCGCTCGCGGCCAGCGTGGCGCGGAGCAGCGTGCCGTAGCGGGTGAGGCCGCCCGCGTACCGGCACAGCCGCGCCAGGCGACCCTGGGGGTCGGCGCGGAGCAGCGAGTCCTCCGCGAACACCTCGCGGGTGAGCGATTGAGGACCCGAGTATTCGCGGTATTCCCCCTGCCAGGCCTGAATCCAGGATGCCGCGATGAGGATGTCGGCGTTCAGAATCTCGCCGGTGCGCGGGTCGACGTCCGATGGCCCGATCGCGTAAGTCGAATTGAAGTTGGCCATCCAGCGGACGGTGCTGTAGCGGGCATCCTCGGCGCTCCAGAGTGAATCGTCCGGGGCATCGAGGACCTGGATGGCGTTGCGAATCCCGATCTGCTCGAAGGCGTGATTCCACTCGAGGATGCCGGCGCGGACGTAGGGCCGCCATTCATCGGGAATCGTGCGGTCGAGGTAGTAGGTGATCGGCCTGACGGGGTCGCTCAGCGCAGCGGCCGGGTCTTTCTTCTCGAGGCGCCAGCGGTTCACGTAGCGCACGAAGAACGACTCGGCGGTGTCGCGGGAAAAGTTCATCATGGCCGAGATGAAATAGCCGACCCGGTCGTCGGCGTAGCGCGGGCGCATCGGCGTGGCGGGCAGCTCGACGAGCGAATAGTGCACGACCATCGGGAGGTAGCGATAATCGGGCACCGTGCTGATGCCGATCGGCTTTGAAGCGAGGAAGCTCAGGCGAGCGTTGGCCTCGAGGTTCGTCGGGAAGAGACGGAGATCCTGGAACGCCGACCGTTCCCGGTCGAGCGAAACGCCGCCACGCACTCCCGCCACCTGCACCACGAAATCGAAGAACCCCCCCACGTCGGCCCAGTCGGAAACGAGGAACGGCGCGAGATCGACGAGGACTTCGTCGGTGGTATCCCTGATGGAGGCGATCGGGAAGCTGAAGGCCACCGATCCACCGAAGGAATACGCCACGGTCCGGGCCATCGGGGTGCCGGGTGTCGCGGTGAGGTACGGGTTGACGAGCTGCAGCTCGACTTTGGTGGGGGTGCGGTGGAACCGGACGAGATCCGAGCGCAGGTCGGTGCCCCCGTCGAATCCGTAATCCCCCAGGCCTTGGGACAGCTCCGTGACGAGCAGGAAGTCCTTATCGAACTGGTCGGGTCGGAGGTCGAGATAAACATTGTCCCGCTTGAGGAAGGCCGTGAACAGTCCGTGCAGCTCACGGGCGTCCTTCGTCACCTCGGCCCAGGGCTTCCAGGGGACGTCCTTCTTGGCGGAATCCGCCCGGGCCGTCGGGCTGGTGCCTGGTTTCACGCGGTGGGCGCAGGCGGCGAGGCCCGTCGCCAGGAGGGCGGCGCTGCAGAGGCGAACAACGGTGGTCATGGGGTCTCCGCGGGTGTCCGGAAGGGTGCCATTGTACGGCCCGCGACAGGGGTGAGGAAGGGTGGAAGCACTGCGCCGGACACGCTCTGGACCGACAACCGCAGGGGTTGACCTAACTCGAAGCCCCCGCTTAGCTTTGAAGTCTGTTTCCGGACTTTTTTGAGCAGCGTCGAGAGGGTAATGCCGACCATCAATCAGCTCATCCGGCACGGCCGCCGGGACGTGGAGAAGAAAGAGAAAGCGCCTGCGCTGCGGGGCAACCCGCAAAAGCGCGGCGTGTGCACGCGCGTCTACACGACGACGCCGAAGAAGCCGAACTCGGCGCTGCGCAAAGTCGCCCGTGTCCGGCTGACCAACGGCTTCGAAGTGACGGCCTATATCCCGGGTGAGGGGCACAACCTGCAGGAGCATTCGATCGTGATGATTCGGGGCGGCCGGGTGAAGGATCTGCCGGGCGTGCGCTACCACATCATCCGCGGCACACTCGACGCAGCCGGTGTGAATGAGCGGAAGCAATCGCGCTCGAAGTACGGTGCCAAGCGGCCCAAGGAGGCCGGGAAGTGAGCCGTCGCAAGAAAGCGGTCAAGCGGCCCGTGCCGCCCGACCCGCGCTACGATAGCCAGACCGTTTCCAAGTTCGTCAACAACCTGATGGAACGGGGCAAGAAGTCGCTGGCCGAGCGGGTGTTCTATTCGGCGATGGACCTGATCGAGCAGCGGACCGGGCAGCCGGGCGTGAACGTGTTCAAGCAGGCCCTGTCGAACGTGAAGCCGGCGCTCGAGGTGAAGT
>Ga0307281_10000081_pt1 | contig 20601 bp, 15 predicted proteins | sample ER_DNA_120_FD_194486 | JGI IMG/M metagenome (GOLD analysis project Ga0307281, IMG submission 194486) | Bulk soil microbial communities from the East River watershed near Crested Butte, Colorado, United States - ER_DNA_120 | ecosystem: Environmental > Terrestrial > Soil > Floodplain | place...
GCTTCGCCTCTTCGAGGCCGGCGCGCGCCGCGCGGCCGAAGCGGTGGGGCGACGACGGGTTGCCGAACGCCTCGTCTCCGAGGTAGGGAAGCATGGCCTCCCGCACCTCCGGCCGCACCGGGGTGGTCGCCGCGTGATCGAGGTAAGTGATGCGTGCCGACAAGGTCCGAGGAATCTAGGGCTAGAGGCTCGACACGCCAAGCGTCAGCACGTCGTCCACCGCCACCGTTTCGTGCGTGAAGTAGGGCTCCCCGTAGGCCGTCCGGATCAGCGAGCCGTAATGCGCCGACTGCACGCGAATCAGCTCGTAGAGGTCCTGGCCGGTCGGGAAGATCTCGCCCGCGGCCTTGGCGCCGTCGAACTGCGAGGCGTAGCAGCGGATCGCCGCCAGCTTCGCGGCGAACGTGTCGGAGATGTCCACCACGAACGACGGCTTCACCGGGTCCTCGCGATAGGCGAGGGCGTACAGGACCTTGAACGGGCGGTGGGGCTCGAGCCCCGGCGCGGGAGCGTAGCGGGCGAGGCCGGCGAGGTAGCAGGCGTCGCGCGCCAGCTCCGAGGCGATCCGGTGGTCGGGATGGCGGCCGATGGGGTAGGGGAGGATCACGACGTGCGGCCGCAGCTGGCGGATCAGCTGGACGACCCGTTCGCGCGACGGCTCGTCGTTCGCCAGATGGGCGTCGGGGAGCCCCGCGTTGCTGCGTACCTGGACGCCGAGCGCCCGGGCGGCCGCGTCCGCTTCCGCGGCCCGCACGTCGGCCGAGCCCCGCGTGCCGGACTCTCCCTGCGTCAGATCCAGAATCCCCACGCGGTGTGCCGCGCGCACCGCCTTCGCGAGCGTGCCGCCACAGGTGAGCTCGGCATCGTCGCGATGGGCGGCGATGGCGAGGAGATCGAGTTCATTCATAGCGGAGCGCCTCCACCGGATCGAGCCGCGCCGCCCGCGTCGCCGGCATCACGCCGAACACCAGCCCGATGACGACCGACACGAGGCAGGCGACCACCGCGCTCCAGACCGGCACGCTCGAGCCGGTCCCGAGCACCGCCTTCAAGACTTCTCCGAGGCCCAGGCCCACGACCACGCCGATCAGGCCGCCCATCAGTGTGAGGGTGGCGGCTTCCACCAGGAACTGCCACAGAATCTCGCGCCGCGTGGCCCCGAGCGCCTTGCGCACCCCGATTTCGCGGGTCCGGTCGGTCACGGACACCATCATGATCGCCATCACTCCGATCCCCCCGACCATCAGCGCGACCGATGACAGGGCGAGCATCACGAGGAAAAACACTCCGGTCAGCTGGTTGAAAATATCGAGAATCTGGTCTTGGGTGATCAGGTCGAAGTCGTTCTGGTCGCCCGGGCGCAGACCCCGCAGCCGGCGCAGCTGCACGGTAACGGCGTCCATCGCGTCGGTCACAGACACATCGTCCCGCGGCTTCACGACGATCCACAGCGCGTTGGTCTCGTCGTAGCGAAAGGACCGCCGCGCCGTCTCGAACGGCAGGATCGCGCCGATTTCCTGCGAGGGCGGCTGGAAGATGTTCTGCGGGTTCTGGTACAGGCCGATCACGCGCAGCGGCTTCCCCGCGAGCCGCACGTAGCGGCCCAGGGGGTCGAGCCGGCCGAACAGCTTCTCGGCGGGCCGCTCTTCGAGCACGACGACCGCGGCGCCGCTGTTGACCTCCGACCCGGTGAAGAAGCGGCCGCGCAGCAGCTGGCCGCCCTGGATCTCCATGTAGCGCTCGTCGGCGCCGAACTGCGTCATGATCTGGGTGCGCGCGCCCTCGTAATCCATCCGTTGGAACAGCTGCACCCAGATCCCCGCGTAGCGGATCTCGGGCAGCAGCGCGATCGCACGGGCCTCCGCCGGTTTGACCACGGGACGGATCCGGACCTCCCGGGGGAGGGCGTCCGGGTTGAGCGGCGTCTGCGAGAAGAAGCGGACCGCGTAGAAGGTCTTGGGCCCGGCGACTTCGATCGTGTTGATGATCTGGTCGCGGATGCCCTGCACGATCGACGCCATCGCCATCACCGTGGCCACCCCGATCACGACCCCCAGCATCGTGAGCGCCGAGCGCAACTTGTTCGCGCGCAGCTGATCCAGCGCGATCCCGAACCCTTCGGAGAGGGAGTGGAGCTTCATTCCGCTCGCAACGCCACGATCGGGTCCAGCCGCGCCGCGCGCGCCGCCGGATACACGCCGAACAGAATCCCGACCCCGGCGCCGAGCGACAGGGCGAGGAGCACCGACCAGAGTGTCACCCGGGCGGGCAGCGGCGTGGCCAAGTTGATCACGCCCGCGAGGCCCGCGCCGGCGCCGAGTCCCAGCAGGCCGCCCAACACCGACAACGTGACCGCCTCGGCCAGGAACTGGCGCAGGATGTCCCGGCGCCGTGCGCCGAGCGATTTGCGGATGCCGATTTCTCGGGTGCGCTCGTTCACGCTCATCAGCATGATGTTCATGATCACGATGCCACCCACCACGATCCCGATCGCCACCACGGCGGGAATCACGGTGAAGAGGACCCGCGTCAGACCCTTCCAGAAGGAGACCAGCGCGTCGGCCGTGTCCACGGTGAAGTCGTTGGGCGCCGACGGGCGGAGGCGGTGGGCGACCCGCATCGCTTCCTCGGCGCGCTGCATGCCGCTCGCGACCGAGAGCGCGTCCGGCATCTTCACGGAAATGACGCTCGTCTTGCGCCGGCCATACAGCGTCTCGAAGGTCGACAGCGGCAGCATCACGAAGCCGTCCCACGAGTTCCCGAGCACCGTGCCCTTCTTCGCGATCACGCCCTTCACGGTGAGCTGCTCGCCTTGCACGCGGATGCGTTGCCCGACGGCGAGCGCCACGTTGCCGTCGAACAGCTTGTCGGCGACATCGTAGCCGAGCATCGCAATCGGCCGTCGCTCCCGCACATCCACGTCCGACAGCGCGTCGCCGGCGGCGAACTGGTAGTCCTGCACGATTTGATACGGGGCGGTGACGCCGAACACGAACGCGTCGCCCACCGTCCGGTTGCGCCACACCACGTCGGCCTGCGGCGTGGGCCAGCCCGACTGCAGCGCGATGGCGCGCGCGTCCGGCAGCGCCCGCTCGACGTAGGGGACGTCCTCCGGCGCGATGATCGGCCGGCGCTGGATGGTGCGCCACTCCTCGTCGTCGATCAGCCCGATGGCGATCGGCGTGCGGCGCACCTGAAACGCGTTCACGCCCACGATCGCCCCGCCGATCCGGTCCCGGACGTACGCGTTCATGCCCTGGATCACCGCCACCACCGCCACGAGGAACGCGACGGAGACGATGATCCCCACCAGCGTGAAGAACGAGCGGAGCTTGTGGCTCCACGCCGCCTGGAGGGCCATGAGTATGGCTTCGGTGACCTGCACGATGCCGGAAAGTTAACTGGCAGTCCTGCCAATTCGGGGGTGTGGGGATGTGGGGATGTGGTTCGTGACGGTGCAAACCGGAGGATCGGACTTCACCGTCAGGTCCCACATCCCCACACCCCCACATCCCCGTTTATTCGTATCGCAACGCTTCCACCGGATCCAGCCGCGCCGCCCGGCTCGCCGGATACAACCCGAACCCGACCCCGGTGAACGCCGAGGCGGCGAGTGCCGCGACCACCGACCACACGGGAACGTGGGCGGGGATCGGGGTGAACTGCGACACGAGGAACGCGATCCCGCCGCCGAACAGCATTCCCGCCGCGCCGCCGACGAGGGTGAGGGTGGACGCTTCGACCAGGAACTGCCACAGGATGGCGCGGCGCGTCGCTCCCAGCGCCTTGCGCACCCCGATCTCGCGCGTGCGCTCGGTCACCGAGATCATCATGATCGCCACCACGCCGACCCCACCCACCATCAGGCCGATGGACGAGAGCACCAGCATCACGAGAAAGAACATCCCCGTCACCTGGTTCCACGATTCGAGCAGCTTGTCTTGCGTCACGATGGAGAACGTGTTGTCCTGATCGGGCCGCAGGCCCCGCAATGAGCGCAGCGTCGCGACCACCTCGTCCATCGACTGCTGCTGCGAATACCCGGGCCCGGGGGCCACGGCGAGCCGCATCCACCCCTTGAAGTACGGCACATACTTGGTGAATGCCCCGTGCGGTACGGCGGCGAACGGCGGGGACGCTCCACTGAACAGGTTGGGCGGCTGGCGGTACACGCCGATCACCGTGAACGGCGCCCCCGCGACCTTCACCACCTGGCCGATCGGGTCGCGGCCGCGGAACAGCTGTGTCTCGAGCTTCTCGTTGATGACGACGACCGGCGCGTTCGCCAGGTCCTCCATGCGGGTGAAGGTCCGTCCCGGGTACACGTCGCCCCCGTTCACCTCCACCCATTGCGACGAGAGCCCCGCCAGGTACACCGACTCGAGCCGGCGGTCGGCGAACTCGACGGCGCCCTGGCTCTCCTCCCGGCTCGTCACGTAGCGCACGCTGGGCAGGCCGGCGATGCGGGCGACCTCCAGATCGGTGATCGGCGGATTGCGACGCCACGGCGAGTTCTCGCTGCCGTCGTCCACCACCACGCCCGCCTGAAAGAAGCGCCACACCAGGAATGTGCGGGGCGCGATCTGCTCGAAGATGTCGGACACGCTCTTGTTGATGCCGCTGATCATTGCGGCGATCACCATGACCACCGTCACGCCGATGGCGACGCCCAGGATCGTCAGGGCGGCCCGGGCCTTGTTGGCGCGCAGGCTGTCGAGCGCGATGCCCACGCCTTCGAGCAGCGGGGTCATGCTTCCTGCCGCAGCGCCGCGATCGGATCGAGCCGCGCCGCCCGGGTCGCCGGATACACCCCTGCCACGATCCCCACGCCCGCGCCGAGCAGCACGCCCACGACGATGGACCACGGCGCCACCGCCGCCGGCAGCGGCGTCAGCGCGGCCACGAGGCTGGCCATTCCGAGGCCCGTCGCCACGCCGACCGCGGCACCGACCGTGGCCAGCGTGGCCGACTCCACCAGAAACTGCCGCAGGATGTCGCGCCGCCGAGCGCCCAGCGACTTGCGGAGCCCGATCTCGCGCGTCCGCTCCGCGACCGCCATCAGCATGATGTTCATGATGACGATGCCGCCCACCACGAGCGACACGGCCACGAGCCCCGGCAGCGCCACGAACAGCACCCGGCTGATCTTGGCCCAGAAGTCCAGCACCTCGTCGGCCGTCTCGAGGGCGAAATCGTCATCGGCGCGGGGCCGCAGGTGGTGGCGGCTCCGCATGATCCCCTCCGCCTCGGACAGCGCCTGCCGCATCTCCGCCAGCGACGCGGCTTTCACGACCAGGGCGTCCACCACGCGCGGCGGGCTCACCCAGCGCTTGAGATCGGAGCTCGCCGGGGCCACCGCGAACTTGTCGAGCGACATGCCGAACAGGTTGCCCTGCTTCTCGACCACACCGATCACGCGGTAGGGGAGGTCGAAGACCTTCACGTCGCGGCCGAGAGGATCGAGCCCCTCGAACAGTTTGTCGGCCAGCTCGTGGCCGAGCACGATCACGGCCGCTCCCACCGCCACCTCTTGCGGGGTGAAGGGGCGGCCGCGCTCGATCGTGAGCGAGCGAATCGCGAAGTAGGGCGCGGTCGCGGCGGTGACCTGCACGCCCGCCACCTGCTTGCCTTCGGCGGTCAGCGTCGCTCCCGTGCTCGATTCCCATGCCGTGATCGCGGGCACGTGGATCCCCGCCGCCACCGCCGCGGCATCCTCGTAGGTGATCCGCGCCCGCCGGCGCCACACGCGCCAGGTCGAATCGGTGACGTTGCCGATCTGCACGTCGGGGAACTGCCGCAGCCGGAACGTGTTCACGCCGAGGATCGTCCCGGCGAACTTCTCGGTCATGTAGCGGTTCATCCCCTGCACGACCGACACCACGGCGATGAGGAACATGACGCCGATGAAGACGCCGACGATCGAAAACGCGCTTTTCAGCTTTTGGGTGCGGAGCGTCTGGAAAGCGAGGCGGATCGCCTCGAAGAAGGGCATGGGCTCCTATTCGTACCGCAGGGCTTCGACCGGATCGAGCCGCGCCGCTTTGGTGGCGGGGTAGATCCCGAACAGCAGGCCGGTCGCGGCCGCCGCAACCAGCGCCACGACCACCGACCCGAGCGGCACGTGGGCGGGCAGCGGAGTGGCCGCCGAGACCGCGAAGGCGATGAGCGCGCCCAACACCATCCCGATCACACCGCCCACGAGCGTGAGGGTTGCGGCCTCGACCAGGAACTGCCACAGGATCTCGCGGCGCGTGGCGCCCAGCGCTTTGCGCACGCCGATCTCGCGGGTCCGCTCCGTGACCGAAATCATCATGATCGCCACTACGCCGATGCCGCCCACCAGGAGACCCACCATCGACAGCGCGAGCATGAGCACCCGGATCATCATCGTGGAGCTGTTGAACACCTCGAGGTACTTCTCCTGGGTCACGACGTCGAAGTTGTTGGGCTGGCTCGGCCGCAGTCCGCGCATGGCGCGCAGCGCCACCGTCACGTCGTCGATCGCGCGCGGCACGGACACACTGTCGGTGGGCGCCACGAAGAGGTCCATCCAGCCCTTCCAGTACGGGACGTTCTTCACCAGCGTCCCGTAGGGAATCAACGCTTCGGGCTGATCCCCCTCGCCGAACAACCCCGTGGGCGGGTTGTAGACGCCGATCACCTCGTAGGGCAGGCTGGCGATCTTGATGCGGTGTCCGATCGGATCGAGCCGCCCGAACAGCTGCTCGGCCAGCTTGTCGTTGACGACGACTACCGGACTGTTGGCTTTGTCCTCGATGTGGGTGAAGGAGCGGCCCGGATAGACGTCGCCCCCCGCCACCTTGGGCCAGTCGGCGTCGCGCCCCTGAATCGACACGCCCGCCAACCGCTTGCCGAGGTATTCGACGTCGGCCGAGGCGTTCTCGTCCAGCACGACGAAGTTGATCGACGGGAGCTGCTCCAGTCGGTCGGCTTCCTCCACGGTGATCGGGGGGCGGCGGCGCCACGGATTGGGATCGTCCGGATCCTCGGATTGCGCTCCACCCCAGAACCGGCCCACGTAGAACGTCTTCGGACCGAGGGACTCGAGCATATCGGTGAGTCCCTTGTCGAATCCGCTGATCAGGGCACCGATGACCATGACCACCATCACGCCGATCGCGACGCCGAGGATGGTGAGCGCCGCCCGGGCCTTGTGGGCGCGCAGGGAGGCCAGCGCGATGCCGGCACTTTCGAGCAGCGGGGTCATCGGCTACTCCTGTCGCAGCGCCGCGATGGGGTCGAGCCGCGACGCCCGGCTCGCGGGATAGACCCCGGCCACGATCCCGACGCCGCCGCCCAGCACGACGCCGAGCAGGATGGACAGCGGCGAAACCGTGGCGGGGAGCGGGCTCGCGACGTTGAGCAGGATCGACAGCAGGATGCCGGCGGCGATGCCCAGCGTGCCGCCCAGTGTGGCGATCATGGCCGACTCCGCCAGGAACTGGCGCAGGATGTCCCGGCGCCGGGCGCCCAGCGACTTCCGGATGCCGATTTCGCGCGTGCGCTCCGCCACCGCCATGAGCATGATGTTCATGATGACGATGCCGCCGACGACGAGCGAGACCAGCACGAGTCCGGGCCCGATCACGAACAGAATGCGCTGGATGCCCGCCCAAAACGTGAGCACGCCCTCGGACGTCTCCAGCACGAAGTTGTCGGCCTGCGCCGGACGGAGGTGGCGGCGGCTCCGCATGATGCCTTCCGCCTGGTCCATCGCATCGCGCATCAGCTCGAGCGTACTGGCCTTGACGATCAACGCGTCCACCACGCCGGGAGGATTCACCTGATCCTGGACCGGCGAACGGGCGGGCGCCACGGCGAAGCGGTCGAGCGAGAAGCCGAACAGCTTGCCCTGCTTCGCGACCACGCCGATGACGCGGAACGGCTCGCCTTTGATCCGCAGCGTCTTGCCGATCGGATCGCGACCGGCGAACAGCTTGTCCGACACCTCCGAGCCGATCACCACGACGGGGACGCCGCGGCGGGCCTCCTGCGCCGAAAACGCCCGGCCCTGCTCGATCGTGAGGTTCTTGATCTCGAAGTACCGCTCGGTCGCGCCGGTGACCTCGGCGTCGCGGACCTCCTTCCCGTTCGCCTCGATCGTGATGTTGTCCGAGGACTGCCACGCCGTGACCACCGGGAGCGTGATCCCCTCGACCACCGCCTCCGCGTCGCCGAACGTGATGCGCGGCCGACGCGCCCACGCGCGCCAGGTCGAGTCGTCGACGTTGGGCGTGAAGTTCGGCCGGCGGCGGAGGTGGAAGGTGTTCACGCCGATGATCGTCCCGGCGAACTTGTCCACCATGTACCGATTCATGCCGTTGACGATCGACCAGGCGCCGATCAGGAACGTCACCCCGATGAACACGCCGATGAGCGCGAAGCCGCTCTTCAACTTCTGCGCGCGGATTTGCAGCACCGCGAGCCGCAGCGCTTCGAGCGGGTTCATCGAGGCTACTCGTATCGCAACGCTTCGACCGGATCGAGCCGCGAGGCCCGGTTGGCGGGGTAAATGCCGAACACGATGCCGGTGAGCGCCGCGGCCACCAGGGCCGCGCCGATCGAGGCGAGCGGCACGTGGGCGGGGATCGGCGTGGCGACGGAGAGCAGCAGCGCGATGAGCCCGCCGGCGATCATGCCGACCACGCCGCCGACGAGCGTCAGCGTCGCCGCCTCCACCAGGAACTGCCACAGGATGGCGCGGCGCGTGGCGCCGAGCGCCTTGCGCACGCCGATCTCCCGGGTGCGCTCGGTCACCGAGATCATCATGATGGCGACGACCCCGATCCCGCCCACCATGAGTCCGACGCCCGACAGCGCGAACATCACGAAGCGCACGATCGCCGTCGTGCTGTTCACGCTCTCGAGGATCTTCTCCTGGCTGATGACGGCGAAGTTGTTGTCCTGCCCCGGTCGCAGGCCGCGCCGCAGCCGCATCGCTTCGGTGACATCTTCCATCGCCTGGGCCGTCGTCGCGGCATCGGTCGGGCCCACGAGGATGTCCATCCAGCCGCGCCAGTAGTCCACGTACTTCATCATGGCGCCGTGCGGGATGACCACCTCCGGCGAGGGCTGGCCCCCGAACAGCTGCGGCGGCGGATTGAACACGCCGATCACCGTGTAGGGCACGCCCTGGATCTTGATGCGGCGGCCGATCGGGTCAATCTGGTCGAACAGCAGCTCGGCCATCTTCTGGTTGACGACGACCACGGTGCTCGCCGCCCCGTCCTCCACCTCGGTGAAGGAGCGGCCCGGCGACACGTCCCCGCCGGCCACGTTGGGCCAGGCGGCGCTGCGGCCGTGGATGTTGACGTTCTTCTGGGTCTTGGCCCCGAAGGTCACATCCCCCTGTCCGCCTTCGTCGATGGCGGTCCAGGCCACGGAGGGCAGCGCCGCGACGGCGCTGGCGTCGGCGAGCGAAATCGGCGGGTTGCGGCGCCAGGGGCTCATTTCGTCCGAGCCGTCGGATACGTTCACGCCGCCCTGGAAGAACCGCCCCACCCAGAACGTCTTGGGCCCCGACTGCTCCAGCATGTCGGCGATCCCCTTGTTGAAGCCCGAGATCACGGCGCCGATGACCATCACGACCATGACGCCGATCGCCACGCCGAGGATGGTGAGCGCCGCGCGCACCTTGTGGGCGCGTAACGAGGCGAGGGCGATGCTGGCGCCTTCGAGCATGGGGGTCACGGGGTCACTCCTGCCGCAGGGCCACGATCGGGTCGAGCCGCGCCGCGCGGCTCGCGGGGTAGACGCCGGCGACGACGCCCACGCCGCCGCCCAGCAGCACGCCGAGCAGAATCGACGCCGGTGAGACGGTCGCCGGCAGCGGCGTCGCCACGTTGAGGAGCACCGACAAGAACACGCCCGCCCCGATCCCAAAAGCGGCGCCAACCACGGCAATCGTCACCGACTCGGCCAGGAATTGCCGCAGAATGTCGCGGCGCCGGGCCCCCAGCGACTTGCGGATCCCGATTTCGCGCGTCCGCTCGGCGACCGCCATCAACATGATGTTCATGATGACGATCCCGCCGACCACCAGGGCGATCAGCACGAGACCGGGCCCGACCGCGTACAGGATCCGGCTCAGCTTGTTCCAGAAGTCCAGCACGCCCTCGGAAGTCATCATGGCGAAGTTGTCCTCCTGGCGCGGCCGCAGGTGGCGGCGGCTGCGCATCATCGCCTCCGTCTGGTCCATCCCTTCGCGCATCTCGGCGGGTGAGTTCGTCTTGACGATGAGGGCGTCCACCACACCGGGCGGGTTCACTTCGCGCTGGATCGGCGACAGGGCGGGGGCGACCACGAACTTGTCGAGCGAGATGCCGAGCAGGTTGCCCTGGCGCTCCACCACGCCGATCACCCGGTAGGAAATGCCGTGAATGCGGACGATGCGGTTGATCGGGCTCGTGCCGGTGAAGAGCTTCTCGGCGAGATCGTGTCCCAGGACCACGACCGTCGCGCCCGCCTTCGACTCCTGCGCGCTGAAGGGCCGGCCCTGGTCGATCTTCAGGTTCATGATGTCGAAGTAGCGCTCGGTGGTGCCCTCGAGCGTGATGTCCTTCGCCATCCTGCCGTTGTATTCGACGGCGCCGCGATCCTCCGAGTACCACGCCGTGATCACCGGGATGGTGAGCCCGGCCGCCACCGCCTCCGCGTCGGTGAACCGGATCCGGGGACGGCGGCGCCACGCCCGCCAGGTGGAATCGTCCACGTCGAAGTTGACGTTCGGCGCGCGCCGCAGATGGAACGTGTTCACGCCCACGAGCGTGCCGGCGAACTTCTCCGTCATGTACGTGTTCATGCCGTTCACGATCGACCAGGAGCCGATCAGGAACGTGACGCCGATGAATACGCCGATGAGCGCGAAGCCGCTCTTCAGCTTCTGCGCCACGAGCTGCCGGAAGGCGAGCCGGATCGCCTCCAGGGCGTGCACCTCAGGCGGCTTTCTGCTGATCGGTCGCGATGAGGCCGTCGCGCAGCGTGACCACGCGGGCGGCGTGCGCCGCGATGTCGGCCTCGTGGGTCACCATCACGATCGTCTGCCCCTGGCGGTGCAGCTCGGCGAACACCCCCATGATCTCCTGGCCCGTGGTCGAGTCGAGGTTGCCCGTCGGCTCGTCGGCCAGCAGGATGCTCGGGTTGTTGACGAGCGCGCGCGCGATCGCGACGCGCTGGCGCTGGCCGCCCGACAGCTCGTTCGGCTTGTGCTCCATGCGGTCGCCCAGGCCCACGCGCGTCAGCGCCGACACGGCCTGATCGTGCCGCGCGCGCGACGCCATGCCGGCGTAGATGAGCGGCAGCTCGACGTTGTGCAGCGCCGACGCGCGGGGCAGCAGGTTGAACGTCTGGAAGACGAACCCGATCTCCTTGTTGCGGATCCGGGCCAGATCGTCGTCGGCGAGTTCGGACACCTGCTGGCCGTTGAGCCAGTATTCCCCCGCCGTCGGGGTGTCGAGGCAGCCGATCAGGTTCATCAGGGTGGACTTGCCCGATCCCGAGGGGCCCATCACGGCGACGTACTCGTTGCGCCGGATCTGGAGATCGACGCCGCGCAGCGCGCGCACCACCTCCGAGCCCATGTCGTAATCCCGCGACAGCTTGTGCGTGAGAATGACGATGTCCGGCTGCGGCATGTCGCCGGTGTGGAATTCCTGGGCGCGGCTCACGAGCCGGCCCGACGGGTCGTATCGGCCGCGGTCTTGGCGGCGCGCACCGGCGTGCCGTCCTTCAGATCGCGAATCGCCTGATAGGGGCCGGCGACGATCTGCTCGCCCTCCTTCACCCCGTCCAGGACCTCGAAGTACTCGTCGCCCGCGATGCCGACCTTCACGGCCCGGAAGGTCGCCTTGCCGTTGGTCACGATGAACACGCCTTCGGTTTCCTTCCGCTTGCCGGTCTGCGCGGTGTCGCGCCGGCTCTCGGGCGTGACCGGGGCGTTGTCCCGGACCGTCAGGGCGATGATCGGGATCGACAGCGACTGCCGGCGCGTGTCGGTGACGATGCGTGCGGTGGCGGACAGGTCCGGGCGCACGTCCGCCGGCGGATTCTCGAGCGTGATTTCCACCTCGTAGTCCACGGCACGGTCATTGGTGCCGGTCACCGCCGTCTGCGCGAGGAGCGCGCTGTTGGCGATCTTCGTGACCCGTCCCACGAACGCGGTGTCGGGGAAGGCGTCCACCGACACTTCGACCGAATCGCCCAGGTGAATGCGCACGACGTCGGTCTCGTCCACGTTCACCTTCGTCTGGATCACGGAGAGATCCGAGACCGTGAGCAGCAGCCCCACGTCGCGCGAGAAGTTGCCGGGCACCGCCATCTCGCCCTCTTCCACGGCGAGCCGGGTGATGCGGCCGGCCATCGGCGACACGATGTGCGTCTTGCTGAGCTGGTCGCGCGCCTCCTGGACGCCGGCGCGCGCCTGGTCGACCTGGTGCTGCGCCGAGTTCGCCACCGCGTCCGCGACGTTGGAGGAGGTCTGCGCCTGCTCCAGCTGCTCGTCCGAAATGAGATTCGGATTCTGCCGCTTGAGCTGCTTCGCCCGCTCCAGCGCCCGAGTCGACTGGTCCCGGCTCGCGATCGACTGGACCAGCGAAGCCTGGGCGGATGCGTAGTTTGCCTGCGCCCGCTGCAGCCCCGCCTCGTAGATCGTGGGATCGATCTGGAGCAGGAACTGCCCCTTCGTCACCACGTCGCCTTCGTGCACCGCGAGACGCGTGATCCGCCCGGTGATGTCGGGACTGACGTCGACCTTGGTTTTCGGCTGCACCTTGCCGCTCGCGGTCACGGCGGCGACGAGGTCGCGCCGGGACACTTTCTCGAATCGGACCTCGGTCCCTCGCTCGCGCTTGGCGCTCGCGCTGACGATGACGAGGGCGGCGACGAGCACCACCCCGCCGACGCCGATGAGCACCTTCGTTCCCTTGGACATGACTCGCGTTCCTCTCCGGTTAGCGCAAGCTGCGGCCGACGGCTGCCTCGAGGGCGGCCACCGCCTTGTGGTAATCGTAAACCGCGCCGATGTAGTCGGTCTCCGCCCGCAGGGCGGTCACTTGGGCGTCCAGCAGCTCGAAGAACGTCCCCGAGCCGACCTTGTAGCGGTCGGTGGCGAGCTGCAGCTGCTCGTGGCCCACCGCCCGATTGGTGTCCTGAATCCCGACGGACTGAAACGCCGTCTGCAGCGTGTAATACGCCTGGCTCACTTCGGTCTGCAGTCCGAGCCCCCGGGCGCGCACGCCCTCCTCGAGATCCTGGTGCTGGGACTTCGCCACGGCAACCAGCTGCGACTGCTGGAAGTTGGTCCACAGCGGCAGCGTCACGGTGAGCCGGGCCTGAAACGGCTGCCCGATGAAGTGGAACGGGAAGATGCTGTTCTGGTCCCGCATCGACTGCTCCTGCGCCGCGGTCCAGACGAACCCGCTGCAGTCCAGTGGACCGAGTCCGCTCGAGTTCCGGATCGTGTTGTCGTCTTGGCACGCCACGTACTGCTGCCCGCTCGCGCTCTGGCTGCCGAAGATCACCTGGTTCAGATCACCCGAACGGGCGAACGCCTGCGTGAAGCCCGACCACCCGGCCGAGAGCGACAGCGACGGGCCATAGCCCGAAGCGGCCGCCTTCACGCCCCAGGACGAAGAGCGCTCGCGCGCCCGCAGCGCCGCCAGCGACGGGTTCTGCGCCTCGGCCATCGTCAGCAGGTCCTCGAGCTTCCACGCCGGTGACTGGATCATGAACGTGTCGGTGAGCCCGACCGAGTCGACCGCCGTCGGCGCGCTGACCCCCATCTGCTCGAACAGCCGCAGCTTTTCGACGCGCTGCGCGGTCTGCGCGCGCAGCAACCCGACCTTGGCCTGGCCCAGGGCGACCTGCGCCTGGCGCACGTCGATCAGCGTCGCCTGGCCCACGTCGTAGCGGGCCTGCGCCAGCCGCAGGAACTCCTGATCGCGTCCCAGCAGCTGCTCGGCGACCCCCACGTTGTCCCGCGCCTGCAGCACCGTCAGGTATTGCTGCGTCACTCCCGCATCGAGCGTGGCCAGCGCGCCGTTGATGTCCGCATCGGCTGCGGTGAGCTCTGCATGGCGGAGCCCCGGCTGCGACAGCGTGGACCCCGACAGCGTCCAGTCGAGCCCGAGCGAATAGTTCGAGCTCACGGTGGCGTAGGCCTGCGAGAAGTTCGATGTCAGAAACCGCTGCGAGCCGGTGCCCGAATACCCGAGCGAACCCTGCGCCGTCACCTGGGGGATGAGCAGATTGGCGAACGCGTTGCGCGTGGCCCAGGCCGCGGGCCCGCGGTTGTTCAGCGTCTGGCGGTAGCTCGGATTGTGATCCCGGGCGATGCTGAGGGCATCGGCGAGCGACAGTGTGGCCGGGACGCGCTGCTGCGCGGCGGCGGCGCCGGCACCGCACACCAGTCCCAGGCAGAGTACGATCGATTTCATGCGAGTCCTTGCTGACGGGCGAAGGTGAATGGTGCTGGCCTGTACGCGCCAGGGGTCAGTCAGGTTTCGATCGGAGACGATCATGCCCTAGGAAGGGAAAACTAACTCTCGCAACGACTTCCCAGCAGTGGGGTCACCCGGGAAGTCGCTCTGCACGCAACGCCTGATCGGGAACTTCGACCTTCATCAGGCGTCCCTGCGCGTCGAGCCACACATGAACCGGACCGATCGGACCGCCGGCGATCAGCACGTGGTGCAGCGTCGCGGGATCCCGGTTCAAGGTCGTGGCCTCGACCCCCAGGTCGGTGACCGTGAGCGTGACGCGGCCGGTGGTCCGTGGGAAAATGGCGGTCACGCGCGTGGGGGCGGGCCCGACGTGCCAGGCGACGAACAGGTACAGCGAGAAGACCGAATCGTCGGCGATGACGATCAGCGGTCCGGTCGCCAGCTCGCGTGCCCGCTCGACGCCGGGGGCGAGATAGCGCAGCGTGAACCGTCCCGGGCCGGGTTCTCCGGTGATATGCTGTGACTTGCCGTTCGCGCTGACGTCGTAGGCGAGGGCGACCGGCGACGAGTCGGGGGCAAGCTCCACGACCGGAGCGAGCACCGTCGCATACCCGCTCAGTCCGGCCCACCGGGCGCTGGCCTTGAGCAGCCACCCGCTGGCGGGGTCGCCGGGGCGCCGCTCGAGGAGGTGGAACGTCTCCCGGGCAACCTCCAATGAATCCCGGCGCACCACCAGGACGCCCTGGTCGATGACGCCGGTCGGTGCCTGGGCGAGGAGCAGGCTCGTGGCCAGCAGGACGATCATACCTTTGCCGGTGTGAGAACTCGCGTGGCGACGCGCTCCCGGATCATCTTATAGATACGCTCGCCCTTCTCGGCCGTCGCCAGGGTGGGTCGGCCCAGCGATCCGGGCGAGAGGGCCGGCAGCGGAGCCGACAGACCGCGGATGTGCCGGCGCTCCTGACGCCCGGTGGGCAGGAAATCCCGTGCCTGGTCCATGCGGACCAATTGGGGGGCGAGGTGGAGGAGCAGCGACGTATCGAGCTCCCCGCCGTGGGTGGGGGAACCGGGATCCAGCAGCAACTCGCCCAGATCGAGAGCGAATACGTCCACCGTGAACACACGCGCGCGATTGGTCCGCAGGGTACTGAGGGCTTCCTGGTGGGGGTCGTGCCCGTGGGCGGTCAGGATGATGAACTGCTCGACCCCGGCCTCCTCCCATGAGCCGAGCAGGTCGTTCATCCAGCGGTGCAGCGTCTTGCGCCGCACCATCGCGTTGCCGGGGAACGGGCGGCGAGTCGCGGTGTTGACCCCGTACTCGATCGTCGGCGCGACCAACACTCCGAACTCGGCCGAGAGGTCGTCGGCCAACCGTTCGACGATGATCGTATCGCAGCCCAGCGGCAGGTGGGGGCCGTGCTGCTCGCAGGTCCCGACCGGGATGAGCAGCCGCGGGTCGCGGGCGAGCTGCACGCGGATGTCATCCGGAACGAGGAGCTTCAAGTGCAGCGGCGCGTTCATCCGGTAATCGCGGGCGTCCTGGCCGCGCTCGCCGCGGCGGAATGGCTGCGGGGGCTCGGCGCGGCGTGGGCGTGGCTCGCCGGGGCGGCGGGGCTCGCCGCTGCACTCCTGGCCATCCGCGCGTCCGCGTTCGACCGTCCGCGTGCGCCGGCCCGGATCGTCCCGTTGCTGGCAGGACTCGCCTGCTTCGTCCTGGGACTCGTGCTGGTGCAGGGGATGCGCGACGTGCGGCGCATCGAGTGCTGTTGGGCGGACCTGCGTGAGAGCCGGGTGACGAGCGCGTCGAACGCTCTCGCGGCAACGCTCACCGATGCGCTCAAGGAGGCGCGGCGCTTGGCCGAACGGGCCGAAGCCGCCGCCGGGTTGCCGCGACGCGACGCCTTCGAGCGGCTGTCGGTGGGGCTCGCCGCCGGCCCGGCGGACCTGGAGCGCGGCGTGCTGGTCATCGATGCCGACGGCCAGCCGTACGCATGGGCGGGACGACACCGCACGATTGCGGTGCCCGATACGGCCGAGCTACGGGCGATCATCAGCCCATTCTACGTCACGCTCGAGGCCCGGCGCCAGACGCCGAACGGTCGCCGGGCGGTGGGCACGGTGTTGCTCGACGCCGCGCCGGCCGTGGCCGATCGCGACGGCGCCTTGTCGGTGCGGTTCGCGCACGCCCACGGCGTGGCGCTGCGCTTCACCGCGCCTGGGATAACGCCGCGCGACTCCGACGTATTCGACTTCTGTCCTTCGGGCTGCGATCACGGCGACACCCTGTTCAGCGTGCGGCCGGTGCCGCCGGCCCAAGGCGACGCGAAGCTCGTCGCGCTGTCGCGCATCGCCGGCCAGGCGGGTGTGGCGCTCGCCGCGGCGCTCGCCCTGTTGCTGATTGCGGCTCCGGCGGGGCGCTGGCGCTGGCTCGTCGTGGTCGTGGCCGCGTGGACCGCGGCACGCGCCTTTTTCGGTCCCGCCGTTCTGCCGCCCGCCTTGTTCTCTCCGGCCACGTTCTACCGGCCGCTGTTGCGGGACTTCAGCGCCTCTGCCGGCGCGCTGCTCGCGCTCGCCAGCCTCGGGCTGCTGGCGGCCGCGGCGTTGTGGCGCCGCGGGCTGGCGCGCCGCTGGTGGGGAACGGCGCTCGCCGCCACACTGCTCGTGTACGCGCCCTACCTCGTCCGTTACCTCGGACGCGGCATCGCCCCGCCGGCGACCGGGGTGAGTTTCGGCCTGTGGCTGTCGTGGGAGGCGGCCCTCGCCGCCGCGAGCATGACGCTCGTGTTGCTGGCGGCCGCGTTGGTCCGGGGCCGCGTCGAGCCCACTCGCGTGCCGTGGACGGTCGCGGCGTCGTGCGCGTGGGCCGGGCTCGCCGGCGTCGCGGGCCTGTGGTTGTGGAGTCCGTCCGGGGCGTGGCCGGAGTGGTACACGTTCCTCTGGCTCCCGGCGCTCGCGGGAGCGGTCGTCCCCGCGCCGCGGCGCTGGGCGCTGCTCGGCATCGCGACGGTGGCGGGCACCGCCGCGGCCCTCGTCACCTGGGGCGCGACGGTCGAAGGGCGACTCGCCCTCGCGGCCCGCGACGCCCAGCGGCTCGGCAGCGAGCCGGATCCCCTGGCGGTCGCGGTGCTCGAGCGCCTTGGCCGGCAAGTCCTCATTGCCTCCGCCCCGACCACCGCGGCGGACCTCTACGTCCTGTGGACGGGGTCGTCGCTCGCTGGGGAGGATTTTCCCACCGTGCTCGCGGCGTGGAACGGACGGCGCGAGCAGATCACCGAGCTGCGCCTCGCGGCGGTCGATCTCCCCACCCCGCTCCTGGCCGGGCTCGCACGGTCCGAGCCGCTGGGAGGCCCGCGCGTGGAGCGGGTGGACCGCCTCCCCGGAGTCCACTATGTGCTCGTCGCTCCTGTCGCCGGGGACGACGTGATCACGGTGGGAGTCGGCCCGCGCTCACGGCTGGTCCCGGCGAGTCGCGTCGCCCGCTTCCTCCGAGGCGAGCGCACCATCGAGCCGCCGTACACGATCTCGCTCTCGCTGCCCACGGAAACCGTCGAGCCGCTGCGCGTGCAATGGACCCGCGCGGGGTGGTCGGCCCGCGGCGACCGGTTGGTCGAGCTGCCCGGCGGACCGCGGCACGTGCACGTGCGGGTCGACCTGCGCGGCCCCTGGGTGTTGCTGGTGCGCGGCGCCCTGGTGGTGTTGGTCGATGTCGTGTTGCTCGCCGCCGCGTGGACCTTGAGTCGCATCGTCGCGGAAGGCTGGGTGCCGCGCGCTCCGTCGCCGCGCGGCGCCCTGGCGAGCTACCGGGGACGGCTCACCCTCGCCCTCGTCGCGTTCTTCATCGCGCCCGTGCTCGCCTTCTCGGCGTGGAGCTTCACGCGGTTGGGCGACACCGTGCGCGCCAGCGGCGACCTGCTCATCCGGCAGGCGCTGCGTGACGCCGCGGCGAGCGCCGGGGAGCCGCCGCCCACGACCACGGGCGGTCTCGCCGCGACGGTCGCCGAGCTGGGGCGGCGCCTCGATGCGGACCTCTGGACCTTCCAGGGCGGGCGGCTGGCGGGCACCAGCGCCGCCGTGCTGGCCGAGCTCGGTCTCGTTGATCCGTTGCTCGCTCCGAGCGTGTACCGGCGCTTGACGTTCGAAGACGAGACCGAGGTGACGGTCGACCAGCGCACCGCCGACCGGCCGACCCTGGTGGGCTATCGCGTCGTGGTGAGCGGCCCGGCGCGCGACCAGGTCGTGCTCGCCGCGCCGCAGCTGCTGGACGACGAGACGGTGCGACGCCAGCAGGAGGATCTGGCCCTGGTTCTCGTACTGGCGACGCTCGCCGGATTTGTCGCCGCCGGCAGCCTCGCCGGACTCACCGCCCGGACGCTGGCGCAGCCCGTCGCGGCGTTGCGCGAGGCGGCGCTCGCCCTGGGGCGAGGCGCCGCACCGCCGCCGCTCCCGGCCGACGCGCCGCGCGAGTTCGCGCCCGTGCTCAAGGCCTTCGAGCGAATGGTGCTGGATGTCCGCCGCAGCCAGGCGGCGCTCGAGGAGTCCCGCCACCGCACCGCCCAGGTGCTCGCCAACGTCGCGACCGCTGTCGTGGCGATCGACGGCGAGCTCCGTGTGACGATCGCCAATCCGCGGGCGGCCGACCTGCTGGGCGACGACCTCGAGCCCGGCACGCTGGTTGTGCCGGCCACGTCCGCCGACTGGGAACCGCTCTGGGTGGCCGTCCGGGCATTTCTCGGGATGCCGGCGGGGGAAATCGTGGAGCGGGAGCTGACGATCCGGGGTCGCGACATCCGGGTGCAGCTGGCCCCGCTCGGCGCGACACGAGACGGCTGCGTCGTGGCCCTCGACGACACGACCTCGCTCGCCCGGGCAGCGCGCGTCCTCGCCTGGGGCGAGATGGCGCGCCAGGTCGCCCACGAAATCAAGAACCCGCTCACGCCGATCCGGCTCGGTATCCAACATCTGGAGCGCGTGTGGGCGTCGGGCGGCCCGCGCACCGATTTCGACCATACCCTCGGCGAAACGTCACGGCGCATTCTGGTGGAGATCGACCGGCTCGACACGATCGCCCGCGCTTTCTCCCGCTTCGGGGCCCCGGCGGCGGAGCAGCCCGCCCTGGAGGCCGTGGATCTGCACGCGCTGGCGCACGAGATCGTGCAGCTCTACGCCCTCGGCGATGCCCCGGGTGCCGCCCGGGTCGTGCTCACCGGGTCGGCGAGCGGGTTGGCCGAGGCGCGGCGGGACGAAGTGAAGGAAGTGCTGGTGAACCTCGTGGAGAACTCGCGTGACGCCGGCGCGAGGGAGGTGCGGGTCGTGGTGGACGACGCGGGCCTGGGTCTCAGCGTGATGGACGACGGCCGGGGCATCGCGCCGGAGGCGTTGGGCCGCGTGTTCGAACCGACCTTCTCGACCACCTCGAGCGGCTCCGGGTTGGGGCTCGCCATCGCACGCCGGCTGGTGGAGAGCTGGGGGGGGACGATCACGCTGACGAGCACCCTGGGACAGGGTACGACCGTCCGCTTGGTGCTGCGGCAGGCCCCTCAGACTGGTGCGCCGTGACCCGACTCACAACATTGTAACCCGTCGGATGCCACCATTCCTGTGTCTTCCTTCGAGGTGGATCGTGCGGCGTGTGGCTGTGCTGGCCTGTTCGATCGTCGGGCTCCTTGCCGGGGCCGCGCCCGCGCGCGCTCAACTGTCCTTCGATGCGCGCCGCACGGGCATGGCGGGGGTCAGCCTCAGCCGCGACGGTGCGCTGGGCCGCTACAACCCGGCCTACGCTGCCGTCCCCCAGCGCTCCGGACGCAGCGCCAAGCTGACCATTCCCATTCCGCTCGGCCTGTTTCAGGTGCTCAAGGACAGTACCGCCTTCGATTTCGATTCGTCCTATTTCAATCCGATCGCGCTGGCGAACTATATCCTGCACCCGCCCATCTTCCTGGAAATCAAGAAGGTCCCCACGCCCACCAACGATGTCGAGTTCACGATCGGCCGGAACGCGCTGCTGGTGGACCTCGGATCGGCCGCACAGCTCGTCCCGACGGAGCGCTTCGGGTTCGGCGGTGAGAGCCGCCTGATGGACCTCGGGGCCACCATCAAAGGCGTCCATCTCGGCGCCCTGGTGTGGGAGGATCACGAGGTGGGA
>Ga0307281_10000082_pt1 | contig 20597 bp, 11 predicted proteins | sample ER_DNA_120_FD_194486 | JGI IMG/M metagenome (GOLD analysis project Ga0307281, IMG submission 194486) | Bulk soil microbial communities from the East River watershed near Crested Butte, Colorado, United States - ER_DNA_120 | ecosystem: Environmental > Terrestrial > Soil > Floodplain | place...
CGGTCCGGCGAGAGAGACCGTTGGCACCGATCGTCGTTGCGTGCTAGCGTGACGTCGTGGTCGTGAAACTGATCTGGGTCGGCATTGGCGGTTTCATCGGGGCCGTGCTCCGGTACCTCGCCAGCGGTTGGGCACAATCCCTGTCCGGGAGCGTCTCGTTTCCGTTCGGAACACTCGCCGTCAACGTGGCCGGATGTTTCGCCATCGGAGCGCTGTCGTATCTCGCCGATGTGCGCGGCATGCTCGGCCCCGACGCGCGCCTCTTTCTCATTGTCGGCATTCTCGGTGGCTTCACCACGTTTTCCGCGTTCGGCAACGAAACCATGAATCTCCTGCGCGACGGACAGGTGCTGCACGCCGGCATCAACATCGTCGCCGGCCTGCTGCTGTGCCTGGCCGCGGTATGGGGCGGCCGCGCGCTCGCGGTCGCGATCTGGAGGTAGCAATGACTCTCCCGCAAGAAGGATATCTGCTCCGCATTTTCATCGGGGAGAACGACCGCCACGGCGGGAAGCCGCTATATGAGTGGCTCGTCACCGAAGCGCGCGGCCACGGCCTCGCGGGTGCCACGGTGCTGCGCGGTGTCATGGGCTTCGGGGCCAACAGCAAGATCCACACGGCCAAGATCGAACGCCTCTCCGAGGACCTCCCGCTGGTGATCGAGATCGTCGACACGCGCGAGAAGCTGGAGCGCTTTCTCTCCGATATCGATGGGGCGATCGGCGCGGGAATGGCCACCATGGAGAAGGCCGAGGTTCGCTTCTACCGCAGCACAGAGACCAAGTAACCCCGATGGATCGCACGCTGGACGATCTGCGCGCGATGGTCACACATGCAGATGTGTCGGCGCCGTCCGTGTCCCAGTGGAACGTCGGCATGCACGTTCATCATTGCGGTCTCGCGATGATGAACATCGGGCGCGGGCTCGCGAAGTCGACGTCTCCCGTGCCGCCCGAACGTCGCTCGGTCCCACGCCTGATCGTGTTCACTCTCGGGCGCATCCCCCGCGGACGCGCCCGGAACTCCGCGGCCTCGGCACCGACGCCATCGATTCCGCCGGAAGAGCTGCTTTCGCTCTTGGACCAGTCCGCGAAAGCGGTCGAAGCCGCGAAGAATCTCGGCCGCGATGCCTGGATCACGCATCCCATCTTTGGCCCCTTGCGCCGCGACGACGCGCTCAAGTTCGTGCGCATACATAATCGTCATCATCTCAAGATTGTTTCGGATATACTGACGCGACAGGCATGAACAGGAGGATACGGTGAAAAAACGAACGCCCTTTCCGCCGGTATTCTGGGTCGCCAACAGTATCGAGGTGCTGGAGCGCTTCGCGTACTACGGCATCTACTTCGGCTTCGGCATCTACATGGAGCACCTGGGTTTCAAACGTGGAGACCTGGGGATCGTTCAGAGCCTCTTCCTGTTCGTGAGCTACTGCATTCCGGTCTTCTCCGGAACCTTCGCGGACCGGTTCGGCTTCAAGAAACTGCTGATCGTGGCCTGTCTGGCGTATCTGCCGGCCGTGTTGCTCTTGCAGGTGGCGCATTCGCTCACCGAGATCAAGCTCACCATGCTGAGCATCGCGCTGGCCGCCGGCATCTTCAAACCGCTCATTTCGGGCACCGTGCGCCTGACCTCCGATTCCACCAACAAGACGCTGGGCTTCGGTATCTTCTACGCGATGGTCAACATCGGCGGCACGTTCGGCCCCATCGTGGCCGGGCACCTGCGAGCGATCTCGTGGAATCTCGCGTTCTATTCGGCGACGGCCGCCGTGGGCGTGATGCTGCTGGTGACCCTCTTCTTCTACAAGGAGCCGCCGCGGCAGGTGGAGGGAGTGACACTCGCGGCCAAGTTCCGGGAGATGGGAGTTGCGCTTTCCGACGCCAAGTTCGCGACCTTCCTTGTGCTGCTTGGCGTCTTCTTCTGGCTGCCGTTCTGGGCCTTCTTCAACCTGTGCGCCGTGTACATCGACAGCAACCTCGACACGGCCCAGCTGTACATGAGTGTCAAGTCCGTGGTGGGAACGACCGTGGCGAACTTTCTCTCGCACCAGGACGAAAACGGCGTGCGCAAGATTCTCGGCGAGACCGTCGGCAGCACGGGATACATCATCATTGTGCTTCAACTCTTGGTGTCGCGCACGGTGGAGCGCTGGCGCGCGATGCCGGCCTTCCTCACCGGCCTCTTCATCGGCGGCGTGGGATTCGCCATCATCGGCCTCGCGCACTCGGGTGCTCCGGCACTGGTATTCCTGGGAATCTTCCTCTTTGCGCTGGGCGAGATGATGGCTTCGCCGCGCATCCAGGAGTACATCACCTGGATCGCGCCCAAGGAGAAAGCCGGCCTCTACATGGGGAGCAACTTCCTCGCGACCTGCATCGGTGGATTCCTGAGCGGCATCGTTTACACCGATCTCTCCGGACGTGTGAACGACGCCGGCCATCCGGAGTACATCTGGTACATCATGGCGGCTCACATGGTGCTCGCCGTGATCGTGCTGACGGTCTTCATGCGCGTCGCGGGCGAGTTCAAAGAGCAGGAGGCCTGATCCGCCGCCGGATTACCGTCCTGTTCCAGCGGACCGCGAATGATATAGGCTTGGAGCTGCTCTTCGGGCCCATCGTGCCGCGGTCGACATGAAATTCTCTCTCGTACGCATGCTGCTCCGTGCGGCGGTCTGGCCTGGCGCCGTGCTGGCCACCGCCCTGCCCGCGGCATTTCCCGCCACCCCGGCCCGCGCTGCCAGCGTCGAAACCCGCCTGGAGGGTGTCGACGACAAGGAGATCCTCAAGAACATCGAGGCCACGCTCTCGATCATCCGCGAGAAGGACCGCGAGGGCCTGACCGCCGCGGGCGTTGCGGATCTGCACAGCCGCGCACCCGTGGAGATCCAGAAGGCGGTCGAGCCCTTCGGTTATTACCGCGTGCACGTCGAGGGCACGCTTGCTCCCGACGGCAAAGAGCGCTTTGAAGCCCGTTACGTGATCTCGCTTGGAGCACCGGTACGCGTGCAGAGCGCCAACGTATCGGTGACCGGGTCGGGAAAGACGCGGCCGCCGTTTCCCGACCTCGTGAAAGCGTTTTCGCTCAAACCCGGCGACGTTCTTGACCAGCGGGTGTACACGCGCGCGAAGAACGCGTTTGCGAGCGCGGCCTCCGACAGCGGTTACCTGGACGCGACGTTCACGGCGAGCGCCATCCGCATTCACCGCGACGAGAACCTGGCCGACATCGAGCTCGTGCTCGACACGGGACCGCTCTACCGCTTCGGCCCGGTGCACTTCGATTCGACCGCCGTGGACGAACGCGTGCTGCGTGCCTACCTGACCTTCAAGCCCGGTGACCCGTTTCGTTACTCGAAGCTGGTGGCGTTCCAGTCCGGGCTGGGCGGCACGCCGTACTTCAATCGCGTGGAGGTGGTGCCGCGGCGCGACCTGGCCGCCGACAACGAAGTGCCGATCGATGTGAAGCTTTCGATGCAGCGTTCGCAGCGCTGGGAAATCGGCGTGGGCTACGGCACGGACACGGGCCCGCGCGTATTGCTCGCAACCGAGTTCCGCCGCTTGAACCGCGCCGGGCACCGCTACACCGGACGCGCCAACGTCTCCGAGGTCGAGATCTCGCTGTACGCGTCGTACGTGATCCCGTCGCTGTATCCGGACACACACGAGTACACGATCGCCGCCATGGCCGCGCGCCTCGACCCGGTGGCGTACGACACCGACCGTCTTGCAATCGGCCCCACGCGCTCGCAGCCACGTTTCGGCTGGCTGGAATCAATCACGCTCAGCTACGAGCACGAGGACTTCTCGGTCGGTCCCGACGAAGGGGTCACCAGTCTCGTCATTGGCGGGCTGTCCTACAGTCGCAAACGCGCGGACGACCAGATCTCGCCGCGGCACGGCCAGCGGCTGGACCTTGCGCTGCGCGGCGCGAACGAAGCACTCCTTTCCTCCCGGAGTTTCCTCGCCTTCACCGCCTCGGCCAAGGCGGTCCGTTCCCTGGGAGATCGCGTGCGTCTCATCGGGCGGGTCGACGGCGGGACAACTTCCACACCGTCCTTTCGGGAATTGCCGCCGACGGTGCGTTTTTTCGCCGGCGGCGACAACAGCGTGCGCGGATACGAATACCAGTCGCTGGGTCCGCGCGGCGAGAACGGGCAGGTGGTGGGCGGCGAGTTGTTGCTCACGTCCTCGGCCGAAGTGGAGGTCGGGCTGGTCGGGAAATTCGCGTTGGCCGGATTCTATGACGCGGGCAACGCCTTCACGTCGCTCGGAGACGGCATCATGGAGCAGGGTGTGGGCGGGGGCCTGCGCTGGAAATCGCCCGTGGGTCCGATCCGGCTCGATCTCGCCTTTCCGGTCGATCACAACGACTGGCGGTTTCACTTCACCATGGGGCCGGACCTGTGATGCGCGCGCGACGGACAATTGGCATCGTGCTTCTCGGCGCGGGCGCCGTGCTCGTGCTCGTGTTGCTCGCCGCTGCGTTCGTGCTCTTCACCACACCCGGTGCGCAGCTGGCACTCGCGGTTGCCAACGGACGCGACCTGCCGGTGCGCGCGCGTTCGATCCAGGGCTCGCTGGCGGGGCGCTTCGAAATTCACGGCGTCGAGGTGCGCACGGGCACGATGGAAGCGTCGGCCGACACGGTGGTCGTGGCGTGGCATCCGCTGGCGCTGCGTGTCCACCGCGTCGACGTGACCGACGTGACGGTGGCGGGCGTCCGCGTGCTGATCCGGCCGCCCGCGCCGGACTCGGTCCGCGTGAAGGAGATGCGCGAGAAGCGCGAGACGCGGGGCGCCGGCTGGAAGATCACGGCGCTGCACCTCCGCGTGCGTGCGGGATCCCTGGACGCGCCCGGCGACGTGCACCTGCGCGAGGTGAGCGCCGCGGCGTCCGGCGGCCCGGATGGATACCGCGGCGAGGTTCGCGCCACCGGATCGGCGTGGCGCATCGACGACGCGCGGCTCTTTGTGCGCGGGTCGGGAGATATGCGCGCGTTCACCGCCGACTCGCTCGACGTTCGCGCGCTGGACGGCGTTGTTAAGGGCGACGCGTTCGTGCGCTGGGCCCCGGGCCTCTCGTGGCGCGCGCGTCTCGAAGGAGACAGCCTGCGGGCCGGCATGCTCGCCGCGAAACCCGAAGAGTGGCCGGGCACGGTTTCCTTCCACGCCCGGGGCACCGGGCTCGTGAGCGCGGACACGACGCGTGTCGGCATCGACGTGGCGTCGCTGGAGGGAATGCTCCGCGGCCGGCCGCTCTCGGCGCGCGGCAAGGTCGACATCGACGGGCGCCGCATCGCCGCGTCCGACGTGCGCGTGAGCTGGGGCAGTGCGCGCGCGACACTCTCGGGTCACATGGACAAGACCGCCGATGTGACGCTCGACGCCACCATCCCGTCGCTCTCCGAGATCGTGCCCCACGCGCGTGGGGCGGTGCGGGTGCGGGGGAAGATCACGGGGACTCCCGAGCGCTTCGAGGTCGCCCTCAATGCGAGCGGAAAGGGAATGCGCGCGGCGCGCTTTGACATTCCCGACCTCGAGGCCACGTTGAACGCGGTGGTTTCCGCGCACGACTATGTTCCGCACTCCGTCGAGGTCAGTCGCGCGGACGTTCGCCTCGCGGACGGAACGGCGGCGATGACCGGACGCTGCTCGTGGCAGGACGGCATCGAGTGGAACGCGACCATCGCGGCCGACCACTTCGAAACATCCATGCTCACGCCCGCGCACTGGAAGCTCTACGGCCCGGTGTCGCTCCGCGCCACCACCTCCGGTCTCCGGCGCGGGAAGCAGCAGGCAGCGCAGGTTGCCATCGCATCGCTCTCGGGGACGCTCCGCGACCGCGCGCTCAGCGGCGCCGGGAGCGTGGCTGTCAAGAACCACGAGGCCGACATTTCCGGCCTGCACCTGGAGTGGGGCGGAACGCATCTTCGCGCCAACGGACGCGCGGGCAAAACACTCGACCTCGATCTCGATCTGGTCGCACCCGATCTGGCCGCGCTGATTCCCTCGTGGCGCGGGGCCGTCTCGGTTCAGGGCAGCGCGCGCGGGCCGCGTCAAAAACCTGCGGTGGCGGCGACGATCACGGCCGACAGTGTGCGCGTGCGCGACTACGCACTCAACCATCTCGACGGACACGTGAATGCCGATCTCGCCTTTGCGTCGCCCGCGGACGTGCAATTGACCGCGCTGGGGGTGTCGCGTGGCGAGACCGCGATCGACACGGTGCGCGTACGCGTGTCGGGGCCGCGCGACGGGCACACGGCGTCCATCGTGGCCTGGCAAGGTGACACGCGCGCGGCGGTGACGCTGCGCGGAGCGTACGCGGACTCCGCGTGGACCGGATGGATCGAAGACCTGCGCGTCCGCCAGGATGTGGCCGGCGAGTGGCACATGAACCGGCGCGCGCCCGTCCACGTGTCCGCGTCGCGCATCAGCGTCGATTCGCTTGTCGTCGTGTCGGAGAACGCGCACATCGCCGCGGCCGGTTCATGGCAGCGCGGCGATCGTTCGCGCGCCACCATGGAGCTCGACGGATTTCCGCTGTCGACATTGCAACGCTTCCTGGCCACGGGTCTCTCCATCACGGGAACGCTCAACGGAAACGCCGTGCTCTCGTTCGACCCCCACAAGGGACTCGACGCGCGCGTCGACCTGGTTCCCGGGCCGGGCGAACTCGCGCTCTCGGGAGCGAAGCTCGGGTACAACGGGCGCGTCACGGGTCGTGCCGACTCGTCCGGTGTGTCCGCCCAGGTCGAGCTCAACCTGACGCGCGGGAACGCTCGCGCGGCCGTCGTCTCCGGCGAGATATCCATCCCGGGATTCGTCGCCGGGCGTGATTCGCTGGGCGCGCAGCCGTTCGAGGGGCACATCGGCGCGGAATGCGCCGATATCGGCCCGGTACTGTCCGTGTTCGTGCCCGCGCTCCTCAAGTCGTCGGGCAAATTCTCGGCGCAGTTGACGCCGAAGGGAACCGCGGGAAATTTCCGGATCGTGGGCCGCGCCGCGCTCGAGAAAGCGCGCTTCGATCTGGCGAGAGGACTGCACCTGCGCGATACGGACATCACCATGTCGTCGGATGGCGAGGGACGCGTGTCGCTGGACGGCGGTGTGACGTCCGGTGGCGGGCGCGTGACCTTCCAGGCCAGCTCGGCCCGCTCGGAGAACGGATGGGTCAAAGGCACATTCACCGCGAAGGGCGAGCGCTTCCAGTTGATCAACCAGCCCGATGCGCACGTGTTCGTCTCGCCGGATTTGCAGGTGCAACTGGAGGACCGCGTTGCCAACGCCACCGGAAGTGTGCGCGTGCCGTACGCCCGCATCGAGACCACGCAGGTGCCGGCGTCCGCGGTGTCCGCGTCGAGCGATGTCGTCATCGTCGAGGACACGCTGGCCACGAAGCGCACGCTGCAGGTGCGCACGCTGGTGCGCGTCGTGTTGGGCGACAGCGTCACCTTCAACGGCTTCGGGCTGCGCGGAAGACTGGCCGGGAGCCTCATGGTCGACGACGAACGCGGCCGGCCCACGCGCGGGACGGGCGAGATTCAGATCGTGGACGGCAAGTACCGCGCGTTCGGCAGCGAGCTCACCATCGACCCGGGGCGTCTCGTCTTCGGCGGCGGTCCCGTAGACAATCCCGGTATCGACGTGCGCGCGTATCGCGGGCTCACGACCCAGAACGTGATGGGAGCGAGCTCGGGAGACATTGTCGGCGTGAATCTTCGCGGCACTCTGCGCAAGCCGGAGTTCTCGGTGTTCTCCAACCCGCCCATGTCCGAGAGCGAGATCATGTCGTGCCTCCTGACCGGACGCGCGCCGACGACAAGTTCCAGCGGCGAGCAATCGGCACTGGCCGGCGCCGTGTCGATGATCGGAATGCAGCAGGGCTCGCAGCTCGCGGGAGACCTCGGGAAGAAGCTCTCGGTCGACGCGTACCTCGAAGCCGGCGCCGAGGCGCACGAGACGTCGTTCGTGGCCGGCAAGTATCTCTCCCCGAAACTCTACGTGAGCTATGCCGCCGGCCTTTTCGACAACACGAACACCTTCCGCGCGCGTTACTCCCTCGCGCGCCGGTGGACGCTCCAAACCGAGAGCGGCAAGTACGACAGCACCGACCTCCTGTACTGGTTCGAGCGCGGCAAGTAGCGACGTGCTACTATTCTGGCCCAACCCTTAAGGCCTACGGAGGAAAACGTATGATCATCGTTCGCCATATTTTCGTCGCCAAACCCCGGCAACGCCAGCAAGCTCGCGGCCCAGTTCAAGGAGCCGTCACCAAAGCGGCGAACTTGACCCGGCACCGCGTGCTTACGGACCTGACCGGAGACTTGAATCGTGTCGTCCTGGAATACGAAGTCGACAACATGGCTGGCGTCGAAGCTGAGATGAAGAACTACGCCACTAACGAGGCGATGCGTGCGTTGATGGGATCAACACGGTCAATGTCCTCGTGATCTCCGCGAAAGGAGGCAGCCAGACGCAGTTCTCGAACCAGACCCACAATGCCGACGCAGGGGCACCGATTTGGTCGCCGGACGGCACGAGTATCGTCTTCTCCGCTCCACGCAGCAGTGACGACTTCCAGACGGATCGCGACCTGTGGATTGTTCCTGCAACGGGAGGAGCACCTACGGAGTGCGCGACGTTGCCCGCAGACGGCGACCCGCTGCATCCCGACGATACCTACCAGGCCCTGGCGCGTGATTGGTCTCCGAACGGAACAATGATCCTCTTCGATTCGCCCACACGCCCGGGCGCTCAATGCTGCGAGTGGAGGAACTTTCTCGTCTCGCGAGGTAGCGGATTCCCGCAGGATCTTTCGGCAGCGTTACCGGGGAAAGTGTTGAGCGGCGGAGTATGGTCGCCGGATGGAACCGAGATTGCGTGCTGCGGCGTCACTGCTGGTTCGGATGACAGCGACATCTACGTCGTGCCGGTCGCGGGCGGTACGCCGACGCTGCTCGTGGGCACCCCGGCCGCCGAGGCCAGCCCAGCCTGGTCCCCGGACGGGAATTCCGTCGCGTATTCTTCGTTCGTCAACGGACAGTACACGGTGTGGGTCGTTTCAGCCGCGGGTGGTACGCCCACCTAGCTGTTGGAAGGGAGCGAGCCTCTCTGGTCTCCCGATGGTAGATACATCGCGTGCTCGTCATCAACGGGCGGAGCGTGGAGCCTCTGGATCGTTCCGGCGGCTGATGGCACACCGACAAAGCTGGCGGAGGTCGACTTCCAGCACGCGTGGCATCCCACATGGTCTCCCGATGGGACAAAGATCGCGTTTGTCGCGGGCTCGGGCGGTATTGCCGTCGCCTCGAACCTCCCCGACTACAGTGCTTCACGGTAGCGTTCCCATGAAGAGCAGCTCTGTTGTCGATCCGCGCGCGTCGTCTTGCAAGGTCTATCAGCAGCGTCCTCGAATGCTCGCGCGGTACGTTCAATCTCTTCATCGACGTGGGTGGCTGCTGCCTGGAGCACGGTCAGGCAGTCGGGAGTACGTCAAGGCGCGAAAATCTACTAATCGTCTTAAACAAACTGAGTTCTCCATCGCCTTTAGAGCGGGCCGATGGGGTGGGTGCGGAGCCCGATAGAGAAGAAAAGCGAACTGTGTTGATAACAGAACTTTACGACATCGGCTCAGTACAGCCCATGCTTCCTTCGACGTGGCTTGGCAACGTGCGTATTGAGCTCAGCCATTCAGCAGAATCGGAAATTCTGCGGAACTGCAAGACAATAGTGGACAGTTTAGTCCGGAGTCGATAGACTGCGTTCAAGAAGAGCCGCCCACCGTTTGGCTCAGAGGGGAAATCTGCTGTTGGGGAGAGTCGCTCGCTGACCGGTCATGTGTTCCAACCCGCTCGCTCCCTGTCATCTCGCCAGACGAGCCGCAGATAGGCTGAGCAGGAATATGAAACGCGCAAACACTATTCGGCTCTGGTTCCTGGGCCTCGTACTTACCCTCGCCAGTCTCGGATGCGATGACGACACAACCGTCGCGGGCAACAAGTGCGATCCTGTAGATGCTAACTTAGTCCGGGTTCTTTACTTCGGGCGCGCGACAGCGATCGACGACGCACCGAATGTTGGCATGCCATCCACGAACATTCGGTTGCCGCAGTGGTACGCGGATGGGCGCGTGTTCGTTGCATCTTCAATCGTAGCTGGCGGCCAAGACGTATCTGGTGTTTTTGACGTGGAAATGAACCCGGTCACGTATGCGTTTCGCAGCGTTGCCCCGATCGAGTTTCCGCATCTCATTTTCGGATTCGACTATGAGAACGTGACCGATGAGTTTCTCGTAACGTACTCGGACGCGCCCGGTCTCATGGCGGTAGCGCGGGCGCAGCGGGCCGATTCAGTACTGCAGATAGTAGATGTCGTGGCGGATGAGACGTGGATGGTTGGCGGTGCGCGGGGGACAGGGGATGGGACCGGCGCCATTGTCTACGGAACCAATCCCTCGACGCAGATTCGCGGTTTCCACAGACTGACATGGAGTCCCTCGCCCGCAGACAGCTTGATTCGCGCCATCGACCTGATTGGAGCCGACGGAGCCGGATTCGATGTCTGGAACAATCAGATCGTATTCGGCGTGACAAGCGGATCATTTGCTTCTGCCAGAACAGCAATTATACGGCTGAACACCCAAACGTCCGATCCGCCATACGTGGTTACGGATCTCAAAGGCAGCTTCATTGCTGCAGCGATAGATCCATCCGGCTCGTGTGTCGCTGTGTGTCGCCGAATTGACGGCGACCCATCAAACGAGCCGGGCGATCGCCTGACGATTGTGAGTCTGGAAGATGGTAGCCACAAAGATATCAATTCCAAAGTGCGACCCTGCACGTTTGCTATCGCCGACTTCGTGAGTTGGAATCCCAGTGGAACTGCACTCGCTCTGCCGGGTGGCGGCTTTACCGGTGAGGCCGCGGTATATCCGCGAGAGCTGTGGGTACGAAAGGTGGTTTCCTGTCCATAGGAACTTGTGAACGATTGATGGCCGCATGTCGTTTTGCACATGGGAGGTGCATGCGTCATGAAGTTGATCCTTCGGTCTGTTGTCTTACTCTTCTTGATGATGAGTGCCTGGGCCAGCTCATCTATTGCCGATTCACTCAGGAGCCCGCTTCTTAACCCGAGTTTCCAAGCTGCACCGACAAGTCCAAGCGATGCGCGGCTGACACTGCAGGGAAATCTTGCAGTAGCAGGAGAAGTCACCACTACGCTTCGACTTCCGCCTGAGCTGAGCTTGAGCAGCGGCAACCTTGTCGGAGTTTCGAGCGTTGGAGAGGGGGGAACGGTTTCAACAGAATGGAATTTGGATGCCAGCCAAGATGGATATTACTCCATCGAACTGGTCATCAGCATAGAATTTGACGATCCAAACGATGCTCTCAAGTATGGTACGACCATAGCGTTCAATCAGTACCTCGAATTCAGCGGTGGTGCTCTCACGCACTCCGGCGAGGAGCCCCTTGGGCAGTACACGGCGCGCGGGCTAACTGATGAACAGATATTTACACATGGTGACGCGCAGGTGTTTGCCGTTGGGGAGGAGGCACTCAACGAGGAACTAGCGGCCGGGTGGATCGTCGTCTCCGTGTCTGGCCGCGTCGTGTATCGCCGAGGCGAGCCATGCTACAGCCAGGATCCGCTACGGGGAGTCCCGGGGGTGCTCGTTTACTTAGACTGGGACGGTGGAACGAGTCCAGATGAGATGTCCACCCCCTATTACGGGGGAGGCACCGAGGGGATTGATTACGCGAAAACGGACATGAACGGGAATTTCAGTTTCCTGTTTCAGTTCAGCAGCGCAATCCAGGCCCATCAATACGGCACTTCATTCATTACTGTGTACTCTACTCGTTCAAACGCGGCGACCAAGAATTATCGTTACCCTGACGATAATTACTTCGTGGAGCACGACGTGATCGATATCTCCACCGCCGCGTACTTGGTGCAGGATAATGGAGTTCAAGTCATACCGCCGCTAAATGACGGTGCCGCGCTTCGATCATTGTACCGTTCTCGCCAGTATGCCATCGATGTTCTGGGCTATACGCCACCCTTCTTGCGCCATTACATCTGGGGCAGTGGAGGCACCGCGTATTTCGCGAACGGCGACGGCCACGCCGGTGTCCGACACATTGATTTCGACGTCGCCCCGTTCGGCGACCCTGCATACCATGAGTATGGGCATTTCATTGATGATATGTGGGGCGGCCTGGTCGGCGACAATTGGGACGCCGACCATTGGTTTGAGCTACCCACGGACTGGGGGACGGCTTGGAAGGAGGGCTGGGCCGAGTATTTCAGCGCGGTCGTCTATGAACACTACTATGCGACCGAACTGACCGCCGTCGATCTGACAGCCTGGGACTCCGTCTATCAGTTCCTTGATCGGTCCAGCGCGCAATCGCGGCTGGATGGGCTTTCCCACTCTCTTGACCGCACGAAGGTCGAGGGAGCAGTTGCTAGCTACCTGTATAGCCTGGACGACAGCCATAATCTACGCGCGAATGGATATGCGGGAGATAACGACGACATCGATCTCGGACCAAGCACTTTGCTGAGCGCGTGCACGAACGCCGAGGCTCAAACGTTGGGCACTGCCGGGCTCGTGTCAAAGCTGAACGATCTCATCAAAGCGCCGCTGAATTCAGCATCGGCAACGTCTGCGCAGGCGTTGTTCAATTTCTATGTCGGGGATACGGGCTTACCGCGCTCAGTAACGCCAACTGTGTTGAACGTCAGTGGCAGCCCGACCGGTGCGTCGCTCACTTGGAACGATAACACCGTGCCGGCGACGATTACGATTCCCGGTCAGTGCAACTACTCGTTCGACATCTACTACCAGACCTTACCGACTGCGTATCAGGTATACAGACGACCGACAGAACAGTCGTGGGACCATACGCTCAACGGCTACGACCCCATTAACACGGTGTCCAACGCTTTTGCGTGGACGGATCCTAGCGGACTCGATAAGCCGTTCAGCTACGTTGTCGTCGCGAGAAATGGTGCTGCTGAATCGGTGCCGAAAGCCGAGGCGAGAATTGTCCCTCCAGCGTACTTTGATGCGCCGATCATTGGTGCTGATGCGCACGGCGTTATCGACATCGTTGCCTCCGTAAATACGGATGTACGTGGCTTTACGATGTCAGCCCCATACGATTCGTTCGGAGTCTATTGGGGAAGCGGCTCGACGCCGACAACTTGGCACCGCCACGGCATTGACTACGTGATTTCGCATACATCCACCGTGTCGCACGCGACAATCGGAACCTGGAACACCGGTGTCGTGCAATCGGGGACGTACGTACTGCGCCTCATTGCATACTACGGTTCTTCCAGCTATGAAACGAAGCATCAGGTGACGGTCACTCACCGCGCCACTCTCGTTGCGGCGCAAGGCTCGATCTATAACGCGATGGAATGGGCGGAGGTGGGGGACACCATTCGCGTGTCGGAAGGCGTCCACTACTTGAGCCTGAATCCACTCCAACTCAAGATGTCGGTTCAACTGATGGCAGCGAGCGGCGTGGTTGAAATCCGGCCGAGCGGCGTAGTCATCATGTTCGAAGCGATTGACCTCAAGTATCGCCCGACAATTACGGGTATCACATTCAAACGGACTGAGGCGGCATTCGCGCCTGCGTCATACGCCTTCTATGTGGACGCTTCGTCCATCAAATTCAAGAACTGCGAGTTTGATGGCATGCAGGCATGGTACGGTGGGGCGATCAACGCTATCGGCCCTTCCAATATATCGCTGCAAGAGTGTGAGTTTATGAACACGCAGCAGTACCAGTCTTATATTGGAAGTGTCATCAGCATGTCGGCAAACGCCGAAGGAAAGCCGACGGGAGCATTTGACAGCTGCACCTTCCACGGCAATGCCGTGCCGACTTTTGCTATTTCCTACCTGGCCAACAATCCTCTTCAGGATAGCGAGCCAAAGCCGTCCTTTGAGCGCTGTCACTTTGAGGGCAATAGCAGCAGCGAATACGTCGTGAAGATTGCCAATTCGCTACGAACCATCAATTTCCTCACTTGCACCTTTGTTGACAACACCCTGCGGGCCTTCGACGCGACGCCGAGCGCGATGGTATTTTGTGACAATGCGAAGGTCTTGCTCGATAACTGCACGATTGCCAACAATGCAGGCCAAGGGATTGACGCCGGGGCCGTCAGCATCGGCTCGAGCGGAACATCACCGGTGAGAATTGACGATTCAATTATCGCATTCAATGGTGGACCGGTGGTGAACAAGACTGATGCGCAGATGCCGTCGGACGTTACGCTGACGCAGTGCATCCTGTTTGGCAATACGGCTGGCAGCTATCGCACTGACGGTCAATGGCAGAGTGCAGGGACGGATGTATTTGCAGAAGACCCGGCGTTCTGTAATGCGCCCAACGGAGAATACACATTGTATGCATTCTCTCCTGCCGTCGCCGGACCCCATTTTACAAGGAGAGTTGGGGCGTACGACATCGCGTGTGCTCCCAGCGCTACTGTGTCGGTAAATGTGGATAATGGGATCGGAAAGGATGCAAACGTCATCGTCGGGTGCCCCGCTGGTGACCAAGACTCGCTCCTGATAGAGGTGGACTTCGATGATGCGGTCATGACCCGCACGGTTCAGGCGCGAGAACTCTCGATCCAACCGCCGTACGCACCTATGAGCATCTACTCGGATACACCGATCCTCGGTGACACCCCGGCATCTGCTCCGAGCTACAAGATGACGTTGGGCCACAAGTACATTTCGGGATACGGCACTGACTTGATGACGCTGTACCTGAACGGGTACCCACTCACGCCGCAAGCTCAAGTGCATCGGCGGGGCTTCGACATTAAGTCAGCGGGTCCGACGCCGCCGCCGTGTGGAGGAGACGTTGCGTGCCCAGACGGGAAAGTGAGCAATGCAGATTTGGGCGCATTTCTTACGCACTATCCGACGCCGGGAAATCCTGGCGCGACCTACTGGGAGGCCTGCGATTTCGCGTCACCATTTGGAGCGCCGGTCGGGCTCAGCGACCTATCCACTCTAGCGGTGCATATTGCCGGTAGCGGTCATACCCAGCCCTTCGGCAATCCACTCTTTGTTGTCACGAGCGAAGCAACTGCGTCGACGCGGGTTGCCCTCGCTTTCACCGATGAGTTCGTGACAGCGACGACGCACCGTCTCTACGCGGACTTGACCCTTGAAGATTGCGCAGGGGTGAACTGGTGTCTCTTTGCAATGCGGCCCAACCGATCTGACGTGACACTCGTATCGTGGGAGCCGTCTGAGTGGGCTGCGGGAAGCGCGCCGTTCTTCCGGCTGGACCGTGGAGATGGTGAGGACTTGGCCTTCGCAGTGATCATGATCAACGACACCGAAGCGTCAAGCCGTCACCTGGGTCGGCTTGTGTTCAACGTTGCAGGAGACGGCGCTGTCAACATCTCAGACGATCAGTTCGTGTTGACCTTGGGAGAGCTCGAGTATAAGGAGGACAGCTTCGAGGGCGCTGGCCAAGCGATGTTTGCCCACATGAGCGGCGTCTTTGGTCGCACATTAGCGCCAGCGGTGCAGCAAGTCTTCCACAACCGCCTCGAGCAGAACTTCCCGAACCCGTTCAACCCACAGACGACGCTTGCCTATTCACTCAAGCAAGCAAGCGACATCAGTCTGATCATCTACGACGTAGGCGGGCGTCGGGTACGCGAACTTGTCAACGAACATCGTGTCCCAGGTGCATATAGGGCCGTCTGGGACGGGCGAGATGGGAAGGGCGCACAGGTTGCGAGCGGCGTCTATTTCTACAAGCTCGTCGCCGGATCGTTTGTCGAAACCAAGAAGATGATCATGCTCAAGTAGGTCATCTCGTGTCTTTGTCTCTCAAGAGGCCCGGTCATCTGGCCGGGCCTCTTTCTTTTCGTGTAACACCATGGCGCGCTCTTCAGCGCACCACATTTCGTACCCGTTCCATAACACGCCGCCCCTCGCTCGCCAACGCGAAGCCAATTGCGTGGCACGACACGTAGCCCGGATTGTAGTGACGGTGCTCGCTCGATCGCATCCGCACCGCCGTTGCACTTGGCAATGACCGTTGCGTGGACGCTACGGCGTAGTCGACTCGGACCTGGTAGTACCGGACAGAAATCAGGGGTAGATTCGCGGCCCAAGATCACGCAAGGCTGCGTGGCGAGGGAATGCGCGCAACCGGGCCCCCCGAACGGCATAATAACTGGTTCGTCATTGTACCGTTCCGCCGTGCGTCGTGCTCAGTGGTGACCTGCAAGAGAGCACCGGGGGCGGATGAAGGGCTATACAGACGTGTATCTCACGGCTTACCGCGAGTTGCTTCAGACGGTCTAGTTCATTGAGTCCCCCCGGGACTCGACACGTGCGAAAGCGGTCGAGCCCCGGGGGCGATTGCATCCTCGCTCCGGCGTTGCCGGACGGAACTTCTACCAGATGTGGATGCGCTTGTCCGGCGCGAGGTACAGCGAATCCCCCGGCTGGACGTTGAACGCGGTATACCACGCATCCACGTTGGGCACCGGGCCCGTGACACGGAACTCGGCCGGGCTGTGCTCGTTCGACGACACCATGCTGGTCAGCATGGCGTCGCGCATCTTCGAGCGCCAGATCTGCGCGAATCCCAGGAAGAAGCGCTGGTCGCCGGTGAGGCCGTCGAGCACCGGCGCTTCCTTGCCCTTCAGACTCAGCAGGTACGCGCGGTGCGAGATCTCGAGGCCGCCCAGGTCGCCGATGTTTTCGCCCAGCGTGTTCTGGCCGTTGACGTGCAGACCCGGGAGCGGAACGAACGAGTTGTAGCGCGCAACCAGCGCGTCCGCGCGCTCCTTGAAGCGCGCCGCATCCTCGGCCGTCCACCAGTCGCGCAGGACACCGTCGCCGTCGGACTTGCGTCCCTGGTCGTCAAAGCCGTGACCGATCTCGTGGCCGATGACCGCGCCGATGGCACCGTAATTCACCGCGTCGTCGGCATGCGGATCGAAGAACGGCGGCTGCAGAATCGCAGCCGGGAACACGATCTCGTTCATCGGCGGGTTGTAGTAGGCATTGACCGTCTGCGGGGACATGAGCCATTCCTTGCGGTCAACGGGGCGCTTGAGCTTGCCGACCTGGTAGTCGAACTCGAACGCGCGCGCGCGCAGGACATTCCCCATCAGGTCGTTCTTCGCAATCTTGAGGCCCGAATAGTCGCGCCACTTCTCCGGGTATCCGATCTTCACCGTGAATTTTGCCAGCTTGGCGCGCGCCGCCTTCTTGGTGGCGTCGCTCATCCACGTGTTGTTGTCGATACGGTCACCCATCGCGACGAGGAGGTTCTGCACCAGCTCGTCGGCGCGCTTCTTCGCCTCGGGAGAGAAGTAGCGCTCGACGTACAGCTTGCCCACGGAGTTGCCCATGCTGCCGTTGACGAACTGGACGCCGCGTTTCCAGCGCTCACGCTGTGCCTTGGCGCCCGTCATCGCCGTGGACGTGAACGCGAACGTCGCATCGTCGAGGTCCTTGGTGAGGTACGCCGAGTTGTTGCGCAAGAGCCGCGATGTCAGGTAGTCCTGCCACACGGCGACGGGCTCGCTCCTGAAGACCTTCGCCATGCCCGTGTACGCGCTGGGCACGGTGACGATGAACTCCTTCTGCGACTTCATTGCGACCGCGGCCAGGTACGTGTCCCACGGAAACTCGGGGGCGAGCTTCTTGAGATCGGCCTGGCTCATCTTGTTGTAGGTCTTGTCGAGGTCACGGGTCTCTTCGACCGGCCAGTGCGCGCCGGCAATGCGCTTTTCCAGCGCGAGAACGCTGTCCGCCCGCACGCCCGGATTCGACTTGCCGGCCATCGTGAACACCTTTTCCAGGTAGTCGCGGTAGGCCTGGCGGGCGGCGACGAAGCGCGGATTGTCGTCTTTCAGATAGTAGTCGCGGTTGGGAAGCCCCAGCCCGCTCTGGATGAAATGCGGGAGGTACTGCGACGGAACCTTCTCGTCCTGGTCGATAAAGAAATTGAAGGGGCTGTTGCCGCCGCCGCCGTTGACGCGGGCGAGCTCGCCCATGAGCGACGCGATGTCTTCGTAGCTTTTCGCGGCGGTGATTTTCTTGAAATACGGATCGAGGGGAGCCAGGCCTTTCACATTGAGGCTCTCCTGGTCCATGAAACCGCTGTAGAGCTCGGCGATCTTTTCGCCGGTGGTTTCGATGGCGCCCTTCGCCTTGGGCTGCTCCTCGATGATGCTCTTGATCTGGTCCTCACCGCGCAGCGTGAGCACGGTGAACGATCCGTATGACGGCAGATCCGACGGGATCTCGAACGTGTTGAGCCAGTGACCGCCGGCGTAGCGGTAGAAATCGTCGCCGGGTTTGACGTCCGTATTGCGGGCCGTCAGGTCCACGCCCCAGGCGCCGAGTTCCGGGCTCTTGTTCTCCGGGGCGCCGGCGAGCAGCGTGGCTCCGGAAACCAGGAGGCCGGCAAATGCCGCGGCGATCGCCGCGCGTTGAATCGACTTGGTTGAAAGCGTACGCATGATCGGTTTTTTCCTCTCTTCAACTGGGATGCTGGACGACCACGGCCGGGGGGACACCTTGCCTGGAGGGCCAAATCTTGGGAGAACAGGAATTTCGAACAATGTTCTCTCGAGCGCGCTCATTTTCTCCCAGCGGCACGTGCCGATCAATCGGCAACTTCTGTTTACCCGGGAAAGATCCGGCGGATACTGGACACCGGCGCGTCTATGTTCGGCGCGTGCGGGCCGCCGATGCCCGGCGCGGCGGGGGGCTCGTCGTAGACAATGGGCCTGCCATCGGTTAGGCTCCGTCGTCCATCGCAATGAATCTTTCCCCCGGCACCCGACTCGGCCCCTACGAAATCCTCTCGCCGCTCGGCGCGGGTGGCATGGGCGAAGTCTATCGCGCCCGCGATACGCGCCTCGGGCGCGAGGTCGCCGTCAAGGTGCTGCCGCAGCACCTTTCCTCCAACCCGGAAGTGCGCGCGCGCTTCGAGCGCGAAGCCAAAACCGTCTCCGGGCTCAACCATCCTTATATATGTGTGCTCCACGACGTGGGACGCGAGGGTGACACCGACTACCTCGTGATGGAGCTCATCGAAGGCGAGACCCTCGCCACCCGCCTCACGAAGGGATCGCTCCCGGTTCCCGAGGTGCTGCGCATCGGTGTCCAGATCGCGGACGCGCTCGATCGCGCGCACCGCGCGGGTGTCGTGCATCGCGACTTGAAGCCCGGCAACATCATGCTCACGAAGAGCGGTGCCAAGCTCATGGACTTCGGCCTCGCGCGCGCGACCGGTGTGGGGGGACAGGGGATGGCGAGTGGCGTCACAGTGGGCGGGCTTACGCAGTCACCGACGGTGGCACAGCCGCTCACTGCGGAAGGCACCATCGTCGGCACATTCCAGTACATGGCGCCCGAACAGCTCGAGGGCAAGGAAGCCGATCCGCGCAGTGACCTGTGGGCGCTCGGTTGCGTGCTCTACGAAATGGCGGCGGGCCGGCGCGCGTTCGAGGGAAAAAGCCAGGCGTCACTGATCACGTCGATCATGGGCAGCGAGCCCGCGCCTATCTCGCAGATCGCTCCCATGAGTCCGCCGGCGCTGGACAAACTGGTTGTAGCAATGCTCTCGAAGGACCCGGCCGACCGCGTGCAGAGTGCGCACGATGTGAAGCTGCAACTGCAGTGGATGGTCGATGGGGGGGCACAGACGGCCGGGTCACCGGCCGTCCTTTCGCCGCGCAAAACGCGAACGAATTGGATCCCGTGGACCGTCGCGGGCGTCGCTGTTGCGGCAGCTGCCTTGCTGGGTTGGCGTGGCATGCACCACCAGGCGTCTGGCGACGCCCATCCTGTCCACGCCGCCATCACGCCTCCGCCCGGAGTCGTGTATTCGTCGAGCACGGATCGTCCGCTTCCCATCGCGATCTCGCACGACGGCAGACTCATCGCATTCTGCGCGCGCAACGGCGAAGGCCCCGACATGCTGTGGGTGCGCTCGATCGACGCGAACGATGCGCACACCATCGTGGGTACGGAAGGAGCGGAGGGCCCGTTCTTCTCGCCGGACGGGAAGTCGATCGGGTTTTTCACGCGCGGGTCGTTGAAGCGTGTCGACACCGCGGGCGGCGCCGTCATCACACTGGCGGAGCACGTCGACGCGCGCGGTGGAACGTGGAACCGGGACGGCGTCATTGTTTACGGCGATGGAACCCAGGATCCGCTGTGGATGGTGCGCCAGGACGGCGGCAAGCCGGAACGCGCCACCGTGCTCGACACGACGCGCGCCGAGTCCACGCACCGCTATCCCACGTTTCTTCCCGACGGGAAGCATTTCCTCTACCTCGCGCGGCGTAGCGGCGCGGGTGCTGGCCGCGAGCCCACCATCTTCGCGGGCGAGCTGGGCTCGAACCAACGCACCGCCGTCGTGGAGGTTGCGTCCAACGTGGCCTACGCGTCCGGCTACCTCCTTTATATCCGAGAGGGCGTGCTGGTGGCGCAGCGCTTCAATACCAAAACCTTCGCGGTCTCCGGTCCGGCCGTGCCGTTGGTCGACGATGCGCGCATGGACGA
>Ga0307281_10000084_pt1 | contig 20385 bp, 9 predicted proteins | sample ER_DNA_120_FD_194486 | JGI IMG/M metagenome (GOLD analysis project Ga0307281, IMG submission 194486) | Bulk soil microbial communities from the East River watershed near Crested Butte, Colorado, United States - ER_DNA_120 | ecosystem: Environmental > Terrestrial > Soil > Floodplain | place: USA...
AAGCGCGGCCGGTCATCGCCCGGCAGGCCGGGGTGGTCCGCGGCGATCATCTCCTGCGTGATCGCGACGTTCTTCCAATGGAGGCTGCTCCCGATGTCCGCCTCCTGCGCGAACCAGAAACCCGAGCTTCCGCGGGGCAGCGGCGTGCGGAACGTGTGCTCGGGCCCGCTTCCGATCCGGTAGTAGTAGAGAGTGTTCTCCTGCAGCCCCGTCAGCCGGGCCTCCCAGAAGGGGCCCGGCGACGAATCGGGCATCGGCCTGGGCGCCACGCCGACGACGAACGCCGCGCCGCTCCCGGGCGACCTGCCGTAGCGCAGCGTGTCGGCGGCCCCGGAGTCCCGCCAGTCGAACGTCACCGCGGTCTGCCCCATCAGGGTCCAATGGACCTCGTCCGCCGCCTTCGCCGCCGGGGCCAGGCCCAGCAGCCCGAGCCAGGCGGCCGCCACCGCGCGCGCGGAAAGACCCGGGGCCGCGAACGGCACCGGACCCACGGAACCAGGATCGGAGCGTGATTTCATGTGAGGGTCTCGCCCCGGCACAGGCGCATGGTTCATGCCGTCCGGAGTACGTCGATTGATACTGGCCACATTTATGCGAATCCGCAGAATGATATATGAACATCGCGGGCCACGGCTGTGGAATCATTGCAAATCGTCCTCGCCACGCGCTCCCGGAGCGGCCTGCGTGCGGGCCGGGGCGGTTCCCGCGTCGGCGCCGGGCCGCCATCCGGGGCCCCCACCGCCCTGCCGGCCTGGGCGTAATGCCCCAACCCGCGTGCCGGGTTCGGGTCACTTCCCGCGGGGGCGCCATCGTTTCAGCTCGGCAGGACGCCGCCGTGAGCCTCTCACGGAGGCGGGAGCGGGACCCCTGCGGGGGGCCGCCCGCGGCGCACGACCCGGCCCGAGCGGGCTCCCCGGCGGCCCGGGCCGCGTGCACGTGGACCGCCTTCCGCGGCAGACCGCTTCGGTCTCGCGGGGCCATCTCCGGAAACCGCGCAACGCCGCGCCGGCAGCGCGGTCGTGCGATTGGCATGAGATTAGCATTGGATGTCAGCGCGCAATGGCATGATGACGACCGCGCTTCATCGCGGCCCGTGGTTTCCGCGCGGAGTCAAGCACCCGCCGGCCGCCGGTCAACGTTCATCGTGGCGTACGCATCTTGCCGCGGCCGATGCATCCCCGAGGATGCTCCGCCGACGGCCCGAATTGAGGAGACCTCGAGGGGGCTCGCCCCCGGAGCCGAACGTGAACGCTAGACATCGAATCCCCCGCGGCGCGTTCAGGTCCCTGTCCCTCGTCCTGCTGTGCCCGCTCGCGATCGCCGGCGCCCCGCGCCAGGCGTGGAGCGGAACCGTTTCGTTGGGTCCGGCGCTCGATCTCGAGGTTCGCCAGGACGAGCTCCCGGGCACGGGTAGCGAGGACGAGGGCTGGATGGCCAGGCTCTCGCCGCGGCTCGCGCTGGTGCGCACCGGAGTGGGGACGACGCTCGAGGTCATCGGATCCCGGAGCTTCGATTCCAACCGGCGTCTCGCGGGCCCGGCCTGGGTCGGCGACGACGCTGCGCTGCGTTTCCTCACCACGCCGGGTCCGCACTCGGCGTTCTCGGCGAACGCGGGCTACGTGAGCTCGCGGGACCCGCTCAGCAGCAACCTCACGGGGCCGCTGACGTTCTCGGAGAGCGCGATCGCCACGGGTGGAGCGCGGCTCGAGTTGTGGCGGCTCGAGGGCGAATACCAGGTGCGCTCGCACACCTACGAGTCGCCGGGCCATCTCGACGGCCTCTCGCGAGTCTGGGAGGTCTCCGCCTTCCCGTTCCGCCGGCCCGAGACGCAGGCCGTGCTGAGCGGCCGCGGGCGCGACGTCAAGATCGCGGAGTCGCAGGCGCTGAACACCACGGCGCTCACGTTCGGAATGCGCCGCACCCACTTCGAGGGGCTCTGGAGCGAGCTCGAGGTGGGCGCGGCGGCGACCCGGGATCCGGTCCGCGGGACGAACTCCTGGGACCTGGCAGTGGTCGCGGGCCTCGACGCGGACCGCGGCGTGATCCGGCTGCCGTTCGACCTGCGCGTCCGGGTCTTCCGGGACGTCGCGACCACGGGCTACGTCGAGGCGTCACTCCCCGGCCATCGCATCCGGCTCTCGGCCCGGGGCGAGCAGACGCTGGGCGCCGAGGGCGGCTACTTCGGGGACCCCACGCTCGCCCGGTACCTGACCTTCGAGGCGCGCGACACGCTGATGGGCGACTACGTGCTCACGCTGCAGAGCAGCGTCGGGCAGACGCGCTCCTTCTACGAGAACGGCCCCTGGCTCGACACGAACCGGGCGTGGGCCAGCCTGTCGCGCCGCGTGCTCCCCTGGATGTCGGCCGCTTTGGACTACTCATTTGTCAACCAGGACGGCGACGCGAGCGTTCCGTCCTGGGTGTTTCAGCGCAACCGGGTGGGCCTCCGGCTCACCCTGGGGGCGCAGTGAAGCCCGCGGCGGGAGCCGCCGGGAAAACCATGCTTCGGTTTCCGAAGCGTCCTGGAGCGAGGGTAAGACTCATGTCGAGTGCGAAGCGGTTCATCCCCATGACGGTTCTTGCGTCGGCACTGCTTTTGCGGCTGGCGTCCGCGGAGCCGTCGGCGTCGCCGGTCGTGCTGGGGGACATCCTCCAGGTCACGGTCTTCGCGGGAGGCGAGAAGCAGGAAGACTTCACGGCCACCATCGTGGCAACCGGAACCATCACATGTCCACTGCTGGGCGAAACCAAGGTTGCGGGGCTGACCCCCGAGGAGATCGCGAGGCAGCTCCGGGCGATGCTCGCCAGGGACTACTTCGTGGATCCTCAGGTGCTGGTCTCGGTGAAGGAGCACGGCGGGCAGGTCTATGTGACCGGGGAGGTCAAGCAGCCCGGTGCCTACGGCGTCCGGGAGGGCCTCACGGTCCTGCACGCGTGCCTGTTGGCGGGCGGGTTCACGGACTACGCCTCGCTGCGCGCGGTGAGGCTCACGCGCGTGGTGGACGGCCAGCCCAGAACCGCGATGATCGATGTGGTGAAAGTCAGGCAGGGAAAGCAACCGGATCCCCTCCTGACGAGCGGCGACCGGTTGGAAATTCCCCGGCGGCGCTTCTAGTCAGGCACCGGGACCTGGAAGAAACGGAGGCTTACGAGTCGTGATGTTCCAACCGCAAGATTTCGAGCTCAAGTACTACGCCCTGCTGCTGCGACGCAGGCTGCGCCTGATCCTGGGCACGGTCTCCGGATGCATCCTGGCGGCGCTGTTCCTCAACGTTGCAACGGAGCCGGTGTACCGCGCCACCACGCGGATCGAAGTGAAGAAGGAGCCGGACCGGTCGCCCCTCACGGGCGAGGCGATCGCGAGCTATGGATGGAACTCGGACAACGTGGCCCTCTACACCGCGGCCGAGCTGATCACCAACCGCGCCCTGCTGCGTGACGTGGTGGTGGCGCTGCGCGCCAGCGGCAACCTCCAGACCGAACCCCCGCGGAAGAGCGCGGTGCGGGACCTGTTCGGCCGGCTGCTCGGCCACCTGCCGGCGGGCGCTTCCACGGTCGCGCAGGCGGCCGAGGCGGACCCGTCGGGCGAGCGGGCGGACGAGGAAATGAACGGGGACATCGACTGGCTCCTGGAGATCACCCACGTCAAGCCGATCAACGACACGCGGCTCGTCCAGATCCAGGTGGACCACTGGGTCCCGAGAACCGCCAAGGTGATCGCGGACACCCTCGCCAGCCGGTTCGTCGCCTACGAGGAACGCAAGCGGGCGTCGGCCGACCTGAGCCGGCTCGACTACCTGAAGCGGCAGCTCGCGGAGCTGCGCGGCAAGATCGAAGACTCGGAGCGCAACCTCTACAGCTCTCACGAGCTCGGTCTCACCGCCCTGGACGGCAAGATCAAGCAGCTGAACGAGACCTCCGGACACATGAACGAGGCGTACGTCAGGGCCAAGACCGACCGCCTGGCGGTGGAAGCGCGGATGAAGCTGGTGCGCGCCGCGCTCAAGGACAGCCTGATGGCGTGGGACGACCTGCCGGTGCAGAACGAGACCGTGCAGGGCCTGTGGCGGGAGCTGCTCCAGACGCGCACCGAGCTGGCGCGGGCGCGGGAGGTCTACCGGCCGAGGCATCCGAGGCTGATGATCCTGGAGAGCCAGCTTCAGTCCCTGCAGGACAACATCCGCGCGGAGCTGCGCAAGGCCGTGGGTGCGCTGGAGTCGGAGTTCACCATGCTCAAGAGCCGTGAGAGCGCCCTGCAGACCTCGCTGCAGCAGACCGAGGGCGAGCTGCGCGCGACGGACGACCGCGCCGGCCGCTACACGGCGCTCGCGAGCGAGCTCAAGTCGAAGCGCGACGTCTACGCGCTCCTGATCGCGAAGGCCCAGGAGCTTCAGATCAGCGGCGAAGTTCAGCAGTCGCTGATGTCGGTGGTCGAGGGGGCAACGCTGGAAGCCAACCCGATCCGTCCCCGGCCGGCGTTGAACCTGGTCATGGGCCTGATCGTGGGCCTGACGACCGGCGCCGGCCTCGCGCTCCTGTTCGAGTTCCTGCGGCGTACGATCAAGACGCCGAAGGACATCACGGACATCCTCCACCTGCCGATTCTCGGCATGATCCCGAAGAGCCAAACATGAACCGCCTCGACAAGACACCCCGCGTCGCCGTCACGAAGGACCCAGGGATGAAGAAGACCTCGCCTCATCACGGAGCGGACCCGCAGAAGGTGTCCCATCGCTGGGAGAACGACCAGTACGAGCCCCTGGCCGGGGAAGTGCTGCGGCTGGTGGCCGAAGGCAAGCGCCGCCTGCTGATCACGAGCAGCGGCGCCGGAGAGGGCAAGTCCACCGTCACGGCCGCCCTCGGGCGCGCCCTGGCGAAGAACGGCAACCTCAGCGTCGTCCTCGTCGACACCGATCAGATGAGGCCGACGCTCCACACCCTGTTCGGTCTCGAGAACCAGCGCGGGCTGGGCGAGCTGCTCGAGGAGATCTACCGCTTCGACCCGAGCAAGGAGGATCCTCAGCAGTTCGGCCTCGGGGACTGGCTGGAGCTGCTTGCGGTCGAGGGCCGGAGCGGGCGTCTGACGGTCGTCCAGGACGAGCTGTCTTTTGCGATCATGCTCCAGAAGGGGGCGGTCGTCAGCATCATCCAGGAGCAGCCGCCGGAGGACCGGAAGCTCGGGCAGCTGCTGTCGAGCCTGGGCAAGCTCTCTGCGGAGCCGCTCGAGACCGCGCTGCGCACCCAGCGGGAGGTGCAGCGTCCGCTCGGCGACATCCTGCTGAGCCTCGGGCTCGCCGAGTACGAGGCCGTCCGCAGCGCGCTGCGCTCCCAGTTCGACGAGCGGCTGCGCGGTATCATGATGTTGCGCCGCCCGAAGTGTGGGTTCATCGAGGCGGCCGAGGATTCCCTGTCGGCCTACGCGAGCCGGCACATGGCGTACTCGGACGGAACGGGGATCGACCCGCAGGTGAGAGGCAAGCTCGGCACGTTCCTGAAGCAGCCGTTCCTGACCAGCCAGATGAGCGCCTTCCTGAGAGACACGAACCAGGAGAGGCTGAAGGTGCTGGTCAGCGGGACCCGGATGACCAACTTCCGGGACAGCAGCCCGGCGGCCGCGTTCCGGGGCCTGCTCAGCCACCTGAGCGCGATGTTCGACATCGTACTCATCGACTCGCCGCCTGTCGCGGTCGCCAGCCCGGCGGAGGCCCTGGGAAGGATCGTGGACGGCGTGCTGATGGTGGTGAAGGCCGAGGGGTACGATGTGCAGATCATCCAGCGCGCCAAGGAACAGCTGACCAAGAACGGCGCCCAGATTCTGGGCGCGATCCTGACCCAGGCCCGGATGGACCTGGCGGACCCGCTCTACTACTACTACGGCGCCTACACGCCCCGCCGCTGAGGGCGAACGTGGGAGCCGGTACCAGGGAGGAGCAGCACGAGATGACACCACCGAAGACGCTTCGAGCCCGCGAGCGCTTCCTGCCGTTTGCCGCACCGCTGGTCGGCCAGGAGGAGGTGGACGCCGTCGTCGAGTGCGTCCGGTCGGGTTGGCTGACGACCGGATTCAAGGTCAAGGAGTTCGAGAAGGCGTTCGCCGAGGCGATCGGGTGCCGCCACGCGCTGGCGGTCAACTCGTGCACGGCGGCTCTCCACCTCGCCCTCGAGGCGATCGGCGTGGGCCCCGGTGACGAGGTGATCACGAGCCCGATGACGTTCACGGCGACCGCCGCCGTGGTCGAGCACCTGGGTGCCAAGCCGGTGTTCGTGGACGTCGAGCCCGACACGCTCAATCTCGACGCGCGCGCGATCGAATCGAGCATCACCCCCCGGACCAAGGCCATCCTGCCGGTCCATTTCGCGGGGCAGGCGTGCGACATGGACGCCATCCTGGAGATCGCGAAGCGGCGCGGGATCAAGGTGATCGAGGACGCGGCGCACGCGATCCCCACCCGCTACAAGGGGCGCATGATCGGGACGATCGGCGACATCACCTGCTTCAGCTTCTACGCGACGAAGAACGTGACCACGGGCGAAGGGGGCATGATCGCGACCGACGATGACGCGTACGCCCAGCGCGTCCGGCTCATGCACCTGCACGGGATGAGCCGGGACGCCTGGAAGCGCTACCAGGAGGGTGGCTCCTGGTCCTACGAGATCCTGGCCCCGGGGTTCAAGTACAACCTCTCCGACGTGGCCGCCGCGATCGGCATCCCGCAGCTCAAGCGCTGCGACGACTTCCATGCCCGGCGCCGCGAGATCGCGCGCAGGTACAACGAGGCGTTCGCCGGCCTCGACGCGTTCCGCGTCCCGGCGGCGCCCGACGATTTCAGCCACGCCTGGCACCTCTACGTCATCCAGCTCGAGCTGGACGCCCTCAAGATCGACCGCGACGAGTTCATCCGCGAGCTCGGGCGCCGGAAGATCGGCGTGTCCGTTCACTTCATCCCGCTCCACATCCAGCCGTACTACCGGGACCGGTACGGCTACGCCCCGGGCGACCTTCCCAACGCCTTCGGGGCATTCCAGCGCATCCTCTCGCTGCCGATCTACGCGAAGATGACCGACGAGGATGTCGAGGACGTGATCGCCGCCGTCGTGGACGCGGTGGAGGCCAGCAGGCGATGAAGCGCGCGATCGACTTCCTGCTGTCCCTCGCCGGACTCATCGTGCTGTCGCCGGTCTTCCTGGCCGCGGCGATCGCGATTCGATTCGGCAGCCCGGGCCCCGTGTTCTTCCGGCAGCGGCGCATGGGACGGTACCTCAGGCCGTTCAACATCCTGAAGTTCCGCACCATGGTCCAGAACGCGTCCGAGCTCGGCCCGGGCATCACCGTGGGCCGCGACCAGCGGATCACGCGGGTCGGACACTTCCTGAGACAGACCAAGATCGACGAGCTGCCGCAGCTCTTCAACGTGCTGTGCGGGGACATGAGCCTGGTCGGATCGCGCCCCGAGCTCGAGCAGTACGTCCTGATGTACGCGCAGGACTACCGCACGATCCTCAAGGCCCGTCCCGGAATCACGGATGTCGCCTCCATCGTCTACCGCGACGAGTCCGAGCTGCTGGCGCAGAGCGAGGATCCCGAGGAGACCTACATCCACGTCGTCCTGCCGGACAAGATCCGCATGGCGCGGCACTACACCAAGGAAGCGTCGGTGCTGCACGACCTCAAGCTGATCGCGACCACGCTGATCTACCTGACCTATCCCGACCGGGCCTTCGACCGGATGTTCGCGGCGCTGGGCCGTCACCGGATCGCCATCACCTCGATCGTCCACGCCACCCTCTTCGCCGCTGCGAACGTGCTCGCCTTCACGCTGCGCTTCGACGGGTCCATCCCGCCGACGGAATCGCGGCTGCTCCTCCAGACGATCGGGGTCGTCGTCCTCGTCCGGATGGCCTGGGCGCACGCGTTCGGCCTGTTCCGGAGCGTCTGGAGGTTCACCGGCGTCCGGGACCTCGAGAGCATCCTGGCGACCACGACGCTCAGCTCGCTCAGCCTGCTCGTCGCGGTCTGGACCATCCCCGCCTTCTTCGCCTACTCGCGCGCCGTGATCGTGCTCGACTGGGTGATGTGCAACTGCCTGCTCGGCGGAATCCGGCTGGCGCGCCGCTTCCACGAAAACCTCAAGAACGCGGCGCTGCTGAGGAAGAAGGTCCTGGTCGTGGGCTGCGGGGATTCGACCGAGCCGGTGCTGCGCGACATCGCGAACAACCGGTTCAAGGACTACCGGGTCATCGGCGTCGTGAACGGCGACCGGAGCCTCAAGGGCATGCGCATCCACAACGTTCCGATTCTCGGCTCCCGCGACGAGCTGGAAACGATCCTCCAGGAGAGCGACCCGGACGAGGTCATCATCGCCTGCTCCTCCGGCCCGGGCGACCGGCGCGAGGAGATCGTGGACAGCTGCCGGAAGTCCGGCAAGCCGTTCCGCATCGTTCCGGACCTCCGGGACGTGCTCATCGGCCGGGAGATTCCCGAGCTCACCCGCACCTTCGAGGCCGACGACCTGCTGTTCCGCGAGCCGATCCGCTCGAACGGGACGGATCTCGCGGCGCAGTTCGCGGGGCGCCCGGTCATGATCACGGGAGCCGGCGGCTCGATCGGCTCCGAGATCACCCGCCAGATCGCGGCGTGCCTCCCCTCGCGCGTGATCCTGTTCGAGAAGCACGAGAACAGCCTGTACGAGATCGAGCGCTCGCTCCGCCAGGCCGGCTACGGAGCGGTGATCGAGCCCGTGATCGGCGACGTGACGGACCCGCATCGCGTGGACCGGGTCATGGCGAAGTTCAAGCCGGAATTCGTCTTCCACGCCGCGGCCTACAAGCACGTCCCGATGATGGAGCGCAATGCCCGCGAGGCCTACAAGACCAACGTCCTCGGCACCAAGACCGTGGCCGAGGCCGCGATCCGGCACGGGGCCGGGCACTTCGTCCTGATCTCCACCGACAAGGCGGTCGAGCCGGTGAGCGTCATGGGAATGACGAAGCGCATCGCCGAGCTGACCATCCAGGGCCTGCAGAACGGCGGCGGCACGCGGCTCTGCACGGTGCGCTTCGGGAACGTGCTCGAGAGCAGCGGGAGCGTGATCCCGCTGTTCCGCGAGCAGATCGAGCGGGGCGGGCCGGTGACCGTCACACACCCCGAGGCCACCCGCCTGTTCATGACCATCCCCGAAGCGGTTCAGCTCATCCTGCACGCCGCGACCCTGGGAAAGGGCGGCGAAGTGTTCGTGCTCGACATGGGCAAGCCGGTCCGGATCCTCGACATGGCCCACGCGCTGGTGCGCCTCTATGGGTTCCGGCCGGGCAGGGACATCCGGATCGTGTTCACCGGCCTCCGGCCCGGGGAAAAGCTCTACGAGAAGCTGTTCAACGACAACGAGCAGATCTGGAAGACCGCTCACCCCAAGATCCTGATGGCCACGACGGGCGCTCCCGAGGAGGAAAAGCTGCAGGAGATCCGCAACCTGACGCGCATGGTCGCGGCTGCGACGCGCATCAACCCACTCGCGGACGTCGGGCTCCTGCCCGAAGCGACCGCCTAGCCGCATGCGCACCGACCGCGAGTTGAGGGCACCGGAAGCGACCGGCAGGGAACGGGGCCGGGCCGCGCGGGGCCTCGATGGCTGGGGAATCTACCTGGCCTTCACCGTTGCGCTCATGCCCATCGTCGTGCCGATCGGCACGTTCCAGCTGGCGCTCCTGGACGCGCCCAACCTCATCGCGCTCGCCGCGTTCGCGGTCGGCGTGCTGTCCCGCAGGGTCACGCTGCGGGCTCCGTTCGCGGCCGGCGCGTTCGTCATTCTGATCGGCAGCCTGATCGCGATCGTGAACGCGGTGTCGCCGCCTTCGAGCCTCCTGGCCCTGATCCAGGACGCCTACCTGTATCTCTGGTTCGCCATGCTGGTGAGCGTGCTCAGCGCGCGCGGCGACCTGGTCGGCCTGCGGCTCGCCTGGTCGGGAATCGCGAGCGTCGTGGCGATCATCGCGATCGTCGGCCTCATCGTCATCAAGGGCAACACGACGCTCATGGGGATCGTGGGCCCGAAGGGCGCACGCGCCACCGGCACGTTCTCCGATCCCAACATGTGCGCCGACTACCTGGGCATGAGCCTCTTCATCGTCATGAGCCTGGGCCGGCACATGGCCCGCGTGCTGCGCTGGACCATTGCCGCGCTCCTGCTGGCGGCGATCGTGGCCACGAAGTCGAACGGCGGAGCGCTCTCGGTGTTCGTCGGCCTGCTGGTCTGGGCGGTGGTGCGCGCGCGGACCGTGCGCTTCCCCGTCCCCGCCATCGCGGGCGCCGCGCTCCTCACGGTCGGTCTCGTCCTGTCGGGCTGGTGGATGACCACCGGGCTGGGCGTGAGCGGCCAGCTCGAGGGGCTCCAGTCCCACAGCTTCCTGGCGAGGGCGACGCACAGCTCGAAGGGCCGGCTCAAGATCTGGACTCAGCTCGAGGAGACCCTCCAGAGGTCGCCGCTCGGGATCGGCCCCGGCAACAGCCGCTGGATCTCGCTGACCGTCGAGGGGCGCGAGCGCCCGAACTCGATGTACTCGAAGGAGGCGCACAGCGATTACCTGGCCTATGCGATCGAGCGCGGGCCCCTGGCGATCCTCGCGCTGCTCTTCATCCTCTGGCAGGCCTTCGCCAAGGTGAGAACGGTATGGATGCGCCGCGTGCGCTCCGGCACGGCCGACCAGGCGTCGGGCGCGCTGGTGGCGGCGCTGGCGGGCGCCCTGGCCTGCTCGGCAGTGCATTCGCTCACCATCGAACGCCTCCACTTCCGGCACTTCTGGCTGCTGCTCGCGATGGTGTGCGCCCTCGCCGAGACCACCCGGGCCGTGAGGGCCAGACCGCCAGCCGACGCGTCGCCGGAGGACGTAAAGACCACGGAGCCCCTCGCGGTCGCCCGCGCATGAGCGGACCCGCGAGGATCCCTGCGGAGGGTCCGCGATCGAGCCTCGCGGTCCGCGAATCCGGGCAGGACGGCGAGACGACAGACCGACCCGCGACCGTGATCGGCCGCGGGTTTTCGTTCCGCCTCGGCGCCCAGGCGATCAGCGCGCTCATCAACGTCGCCGGCATGGTGCTGCTGGGCGGCTACCTGGCGGCGGAGGGCTACGGGCAGTACGCGTTCTACTACGCCCTGGTCCCGCTCATCGCCACCCTCAGCGACCTGGGCGTGGGCGTCATCATCACCCGGGAAGTGGCGCGGGACCGCTCGCTGGGCGCGCGTTATCTGGGCGACGCGCTCCTCATCAAGGGCGCGGTGTCGGCCGCGCTGCTCCTGATCGTGGCGCTGTCCGCGCCGCGACTGCTCGATCCGGCGCCCGCACTCCTCATGATTCTCGTGACGGCGGCCGGGCTGATCGACATCAGCCAGGACATCGGCGTCTGGCTCTTCCGCGCGCACGACCGGCAGGACCTGGAAGGGCTGGCGCTCCTCGTCGGGCAGACGCTGTGGCTGGCGGGCATCGGGCTGTGCGCGATCCTCAAGCTGCCGGTGGCATTCGCGATCGGCGCGTCGGCCCTGGCCTTCGGGATTCGCACGCTGGTGGCCGCGGGGATCCTCTCGCGCGCCCTGTACCTTCCGGTGATCGCCCCCTCCTCACGGCGCCTCAAGTCCCTGATCGCGGAGGGCCTGCCCTTCGGACTCGCGATGTTCACGGTCGTGCTCTATGGGCGCATCGGCGTCCTGCTCCTCAAGGGCCTGGCCACCGACAGCGAAGTGGCCTACTTCAACATCGGCTACATGCTGTCGCAGCCGCTCGGCTTCTTCTCCTCCGCCCTCAGCATCTCGGCCTTCCCCTCGTTCGCGCGACGGGCGCAGCTCAGCCCGAACGGAATCGGCCCGGTGCTGCGCAAGACCATCAAGTACCAGCTCGTGATGGCCCTGCCGATCGCGGTCGGGCTCTCGTTGCTGTCGGAGCGCGTGATCCCGTTCCTGTTTCACCACGGGGACTTCCTCGCGGCGAGCGGCGCACTGCGGGTCCTGAGCCTCGGGCTCCCCCTGATCTTCCTCAACCTGACGTCGCGCTACGTGCTCGCCGCGCTGGATGCGCAGCGTTCCTATCTCCTCGCCATCGTGATCGGGCTCGGGGTCAACGTCGCGCTGAGCGCGGTCCTCGCCCGTCCGCTGGGGGCGGTGGGGGCGTGCCTGGGCCTGCTGGGCGGCGAGCTGGCCGTGTTCCTCGCGTGCCAGAGGACGCTCGGCCGCCACGTGTCGATCCCGGCCGTCATGGCCGAGTTGGCGCGGCCGGCGCTCGCCGCCGCGGTCATGGGGCTGGTGGTGATCGGCCTTCGCTCCGGGAACCTGCTGGTCGTTCCCGTCGCCGGAGCGGCGGTCTACATCGGCATGCTGTTTGCGCTCAGGGTATTCGGCCGCGACGAGCTGCGGGTGCTGCGCGGCGTATACGTGTCGTTCGGACTGCCTGGGTCCGCCACCTGATGAAGGCGAGGAACCACTCATGAATCCAGTCGCCGCAGCGCCATCCGGCCTCCGCGCAGCTCCGGAGGAGGGGGTGCCTGAAGCGAACTTCGCGTCCGCGAACGGGTCCGTCGCCCGGGCCGCGGAGGAAGTCATCGCACCCGATGCGCACCCGTCTCTGGGGAAAATTACCCGGCTCGCCCTCGGCGAGCGCGCTTCGGGGCCCATCTTCGAGCGGCTCGAGGAGATCGCGCGTCTGCCGTATGTCGAGCGGGTCCTCGCCCTGCCCGACGTTCACTGGAAGGAACAGATGGAGATTCCCTCCAGCATCTCGATCGCCACCCGGGACGTGGTGGTTCCCGAGTTCACGTCGGCGGCGGTCAACGACGGAATGGGCGTCGTGCGGACCAGCCTGCGGGAGAGAGACATCACGCCGGACCGGCTGGAGCGGCTCTTCACCGGGATCAACGCGAACTCCGCGGCCCACTTCTTCGACACCAACCGCTACAGCATCTCGGGCGAAGAGCTGCGGAAGGCGGCGACCGAGGGCGCCGCAGGCCTGCGGTCCCGGTACGGGTTCGACGCGTCCGTCCTCGATTGTTTCGAAGACGGCGGCCGCGTCCCGGATCGCGGAGACGGGGCCGTCCCGCTCGGAGAGGTCGTGCCCCTCCCCCTGCTTTCGACCCGCTTCAGCCGATCGGAGATGGGCCTCAACTTCGGCGGCAACCACTTCCTCGAAGTCCAGGTCGTGGACGAGATCCTCGACGCGGAGGTGGCGGCGCGGTGGGGCTTCGAGCGCGGGACGGTGGTCGTCATGTACCACCTGGGACCCGGACCGTTCGGCGCGACGCTGCTCCACCACTATTCGCGACGGCTCAAGCTCCAGGCGTCGCGAGTTCCCCTGTTCCTGCTCTCGAAGTTCCTGTTCCACTACGTCCAGCGGGCGGGGCGCGGAGACCTGTTGAAGAAGTGGAATCTGCATTTCCGCTTCAACCAGCGGACTCCCTTCGACGTGCGGTCCGAAGAGGGCCGGCTGGTCCGGGAGGCGCTCGCGATGGCGATCAACTTCGGATACGGCTACCGCCTCGCGACCCTGCGCGCGATCCTGGACGGCCTGCGGGAGAGCATCTCGGCCGAGGTTCGGGCCGAGCTGTTCTGCGACATCTCTCACAACGGCGTGGCCGAGCGCCGCACCGCATCCGGCATCGAATGCATCGCCCGCCACAACGCCTGCAGGCTCGAAGGCGGCGCCCCGACGATCGTCGCGGGCTCCTGCGACGTTCCGTCCTACCTCGGCATCGGCTCGGACCGGATCGAGGCGCGTCTGGACTCGTACGACCACGGCGCCGGTCACCTGATCGAGCACTACCGCGACGAGAACCGGCTGCCGACGGCGCGGGGCGTGGTGGAGCGCTTCCGCATGACGCGCGGCCGGGACGCCCGGATCGTGCGGCACGACCAGGCGCCGGTCCGGTCCGCGGAGCCGATCGAACGTCTCATGGAGTGTTTCGCACAGCGCGGAATGATGCATCCAGTCGTCCGCCTGCGCCCGTTGGGAAACCTGAAGAACTAGACCCCCGAATCCGGACGGGAGTCCTCACCGACTCCCTACGCAGCAAGGACCAAGACCATCCGTCGCAGCAGCCTCCTCCCGGGCCTCCTGATCTGCCTGGCCGCCAACCCCGCTCACGCCACCGGGACGTATTACGTCGAGCGCTGGAACGCGGCCTGTTCGAATTCCGGAGCCGGCTCCGAGACGCAGCCCTACTGCAGCATCTCGGCCGCGGTCGCCGCCCGCGCCGGCCTCGGCACCACGATCATCGTCAAGCCCGGCGTCTATCCCGAGCAGGTCACGGTCTCGACCTCCGGGCTCCCGAACGAGCTGTTCGTTCTCCGGGCGTCCGGGAGCGGCGTGATCGTCGACGGCGCCGACGACTTCTCCGATCCCGCGAAGTGGGTGCAGGTCTCGGGCGACGTGTGGCTGGCCGCGAGCGTGACCTGGAGTCCCAAGCAGGTATTCGCCGACGGGGCGCGCCTCACCGCCTCGAGCGCGGCGCCGGCCTCGCTCCCGGCCCGCAGCTTCCAGTGGGTGTCGGGCGTTGGACTCTACGTCAACGCGGCGGGCGGCAATCCCGCCGGCCATCAGGCCCGGGTCGGGCGCCGCAGCCACGGCTTCGTCGCCGACGGCAGGACCTGGGTCACCGTCGACGGCTTCACCGTCACCCGCACCGAGGACAGCGGCATCTACCTGTCGGGCTCGTACACCACCGTCACGAAGAACACCGTCACCTTCGCCAACGGGATGGGCATCGAGGTCGCGGGGGGCGTCGGCATGGTCATCGGATCGAACACCGTTTCCGACAACAACGGCCACGGCATCGCGCTGACCGGAGGGGCCTCGAGTGGAGTCATCGAAAACAACGAATCGTTCCACAACGCCGGCCCCGCGCAAGGCTCCGCGAACGGGATCCACGTCGATGGCAGCGCCAGCAATGCCCTCCGTCGCAACCGGCTCCACGACAACCAGGGCACCGGTCTCCACCTCCAGAACAGTTCCAACAACTGCGTCTCCTCCCTGAACCGCTCCTGGAACAACGGCGGCCACGGCTACGATCACGTCTCCTCCACGGGGACCCTCCATGAATGCGACGTCGCCTTCGGAAACAACCAGGACGGGTTCTCGATCCAGGGCAACTCCACCGGCACCCGGATCTACAACTCGATCGCCACCGACAACGGGCTCACCACGAACGAGTCCGACCTGCGGGTCGAAGGCGGGTCCACGATCGGGTTCGCGTCCGACTACAACCTGTTCTGGAACTCCACCAGTCAGCCTCCGATCCAGTACGCCGTCACCCCCTATGCGTCGGTGGCGGCCTTCAGCGCGGCGAGCTCCCAGGACATGCACACCCTGCAGATTGACCCGCGGTTCGCGGACCCCGCGGCGGGCGACTTCCACCTGCGACCGGGCTCGCCGGCGATCGACAACGCCAACTCCTCAGCGCTCGGCTGGCCAGCGACCGATGCCGAGGGCCACGGGCGGGTGAATGATGCGGCGGTCGCCAATACAGGCACCGGGCCCATAGCGTATTCCGATCGCGGCGCGCTGGAGTTCGTTCCGGGCGACTACGCCCCGCGGGTGACGGCGGCGGCCACCGCGACCGGAGCGGAAGGCAGCCCGCTCACGCTGAGCGTGACGGCGTCCGACCTGGACGGCCAGGCGCTCGGCACGCTGAGCGCCACCAGGCTGCCGGCCGGGGCCACCTTCACCGCCGGTCCCGGGAACACCACCGGCACCCTGAACTGGACGCCGACCTTCACCCAGGCCGGCAGCTACACCGTGACGTTCACCGCCGCCAACGCGCTCTCCGGCTCGGCCAGCACGATGATCACGGTGAGCAACACCGACCGCGCTCCGATGATCACGGCCCCGGCCACGGTGTCGGCGCTCGAGGCCCGCCCGCTCGCGATCACGGTGCACGTGGCGGATCCGGATGGCCAGGCGATGACCTCGCTCACCCGCACCGACGACATGGACGGAGATGTGATCACCGCGCTGACCGCCGACCTCTCGAGCCTGCCGCCGGGGGCCACGTTCACTGCCGGTACCGGAAACAGCATCGGAACGCTGACCTGGACCCCGGGTTATCACGACGCGGGCAGCTACACCGTGACGTTCTCCGCCGCCAACGCCCTCTCCGGCTCGGCCAGCACGGTGCTCACCGTGAGCAACGTCGATCGCGCCCCGGCGGTCGTCGCTCCGGCCACGGCGTCAGTGCCCGAGGGCAGCCCGCTCGTCCTCCGCGTCCACGCCGCGGACCTGGACGGGGATGCGATCGGTCTGACGGCCAACGCCTCGGGGCTGCCGCCGGGAGCCACGTTCACTCCGGATCCCGGTGACACCACCGGCGCCCTGGCCTGGACCCCGAGCTACGACGATGCCGGCAGCTACACCGTCGCCTTCACCGCCGCCAACGCGCTGTCCGCCACGACCAGCACCACGATCACCGTGAGCAACGTCGACCGCGCTCCGACGGTGACGGTGCCGGCCGCAGCGTCAACGCCCGAGGCCGGGCCACTCACCGTGGTGGTTCACGCCGCCGATCCGGATGGCCAGCCGCTCGGCATGCTGAACGCCACGGGCCTGCCGGCGGGGGCGAAATTCGTGGCCGGGCCCGGGAACACCGCCGGCACCCTGAGCTGGACGCCGACACTCGCCCAGGCGGGGAGCTACAAGGTGACGTTCACCGCCGCGAACGCGCTCTCCGGCAGGGCGAGCACCGTGCTCACCGTGAGCAACACCGACCGCGCGCCGGTGATCGCGGCCCCGGCCACGGTGTCGGTGCCCGAGGCGAGCCCGCTCACGGTCACGGTTCAGGTGATGGATCCGGATGCCCAGCCGGTGAGCTCGCTCACCCAGGGCTACCGGGTCCCCGGCGAGGACCCCGGAGAGGCGATCGCCTCGCTGACCGCCGACGTCTCGGGGCTGCCGGCGGGGGCCACGTTCACTCCCGATCCCGGAAACACCACCGGCACCCTGAGCTGGACGCCGACCTTCACCCAGGCGGGGAGCTACACGGTGACGTTCACCGCCGCGAACGCGCTCTCGGGCTCGGTGAAAACGGTGATCACGGTGACCAACGTCGATCGCTCCCCGATGATCACCGCCCCGGCCACGGTCTCGGTGCCCGAGGCGGGCACGCTCGCGGTCAAGGTTCACGTAACGGATCCGGACGGCCAGGCGGTGAACTCGCTCACCCGCACCGACGACGTGGACGGGGAGGCGATCACCCTGCTGACCGCCGATCTCTCCGGCCTGCCGCCGGGGGCCACGTTCACTCCCGATCCCGGAAACAAGTCCGGCACCCTGACCTGGAGGCCGGGCTACTACGCCGCCGGCAGCTACACCGTCGCCTTCACCGCCGCCAACGCCCTGTCCGCCACGACCAGCACTGCGATCACCGTGACCAACGTGGACCGCGCGCCGATCGTGACGGCGCCGGCCACGGTGTCCGCGCCCGAGGCCGGCCCGATCTCCGTGGCGGTCCACGCGGCCGACCCGGACGGCGAGCCACTGAGCTCGCTGGTCGCGTCGGGCCTGCCGGCGGGGGCGACGTTCACCGTCGGTCCCGACAACACCACCGGCACGCTCACCTGGGAGACCACACTCGCCCAGACCGGGATCTACACGGTGACGTTCACCGCCGCGAACGCGCTCTCCGGCTCGGCGAGCACCGTGCTCACGGTGGGAATCATCGACCGCCCTCCGGTCGTCGTCGCGCCGACTGCGATCACCGTGGACGAGGGGAGCGGGATCGCCTTCGCCGTTCACGCGTCGGACCCCGACGGCGAGCCGCTCGACTCGCTGACCGCCAATCTCTCGGGCATGCCGGCGGGGATCGAGTTCCTTCCCGATCCCGGAGACTCGACCGGGAAGCTGATCTGGGTTCCCTCATACTGGGACGCGGGGGAATACACCGTCTCCTTCACCGCCGCCAACGCCCTCCCGGGCACGGCGAGCACCCACATCACCGTCCGGAACGTGGATCTCGCGCCGACCGTCAGCGTGCCGGCGAGCGTGCACTTGCCCGAGGCGAGCCCGCTCAGCGTCAAGGTCAAGGCCTCTGACCCCGACGGTGACGCGATCGAGTCGCTGACCGCTGACCTCTCCGAACTGCCGGCGGGGAACAACGCGGTGTTCGTCGCCGACGCCGGGGGCAAGAGCGGCACCCTGACGTGGACCCCGGGCTACAGCGACGCCGGCACATACTGGGTGGGGTTCAGAGCCGCCAACGCGCTCTCGGGCGAATCCGGAGTGGAGATCACGGTGAGCAACACCGACCGCGCGCCGTTGATCGCGGCCCCGGCCACGGTGTCGGCGCCCGAGGCGAGCCCGGTGTCCGTGACGGTGCACGCAACCGACGAGGACGGAGATGCGATCACCTCTCTGATCGCCGACCTCTCGGGCCTGCCGCCGGGAGCGACGTTCGTCGCCGGTCCCCGAGACACGACCGGCACCGTGACCTGGACCCCGGGCTACGAAGACGCGGGGAGCTACACGATCACCTTCTTCGCCGCCAACGCGCTGTCCGCCGCGACCAGCACCGTGATCACCGTGAGCAACCTGGACCGCGCCCCGATCGTGAGCGCGCCCGCCGCGGTGTCCGTGCCCGAAGCCAGCCCGCTCACCGTCACGGCGTACGCCTCCGACCCGGATGGAGAGCCGCTGAGCTCGCTCACGGTCTCGGGCCTGCCCCCCGGGGCCACGTTCACCGCCGATCCCGGAGACACCACCGGGACGCTGAGCTGGACTCCGGGCTACGCCCACGCCGGCAGCTACAATGTGACCTTCACCGCCGCCAACGCGCTCTCCGGCTCGGCCACCACCGTGATCACCGTGAGCAACACCGACCGCGCCCCGACCATCGCCGCCCCCGCCACGGCCGCCGTGCTGGAAGCGAAAGCGGTCACGGTCACGGTGCACGCCGGCGACATCGACGGCGAGCCGATCACGTCGCTGACCGCCGACCTCGCGGGGCTGCCGCCCGGGAACAACGCCGTCTTTACCGCCGGCCCCGGGGACTCGACCGGTACGCTCACCTGGACCCCGACCTACGCCGACGCCGGAAACCGCACCGTCACCTTCACCGCCGCCAACGCCCTGTCCGCATCGGCCAGCACCGTGATCACGGTCACCAACGTGGACCGCGCGCCGATCGTGACCGCGCCCGCCACCGTGTCCTCGCCGGAGGGCAGCACGCTCGTCGTCACCGTCAACGCCGCCGACCCGGATGGCGAAGGGGTCAGCTCGCTGGTCGCCGATCTCTCCGGCCTGCCACCGGGGGCCACGTTCGCCGTCGGCCCCGGGAACACGACTGGAACGCTCACCTGGACGCCGGGCTACTTCCAGGCCGGCAGCTACACCGTGGCGTTCTTCGCCGCCACCGGCCTCCTTTCGGGCACGGCCGTCACGTCGATCGACATCACCAACATGGACCGCGCGCCGGCCGTCAACGCACCCGCAGCTGCTTCGGTCTCCGAGACCAGCCCGCTCACCGTTACGGTGCTCGCCGCCGACGTCGACGGAGAGCCGATCACCGCGCTCAGCGCGAACCTCTCGGGCCTGCCCGCGGGGAACAACGCGGTGTTCACGGCCGGACCCGGAGCCACCATCGGCACCCTGACCTGGACCCCGACCTACGCCGACTCGGGCCGCTACGCCGTGACCTTCACCGCCGCCAACGCGCTCTCCGGCACCGCCACCACCATGATCGCGGTCAGCAACCTGGACCGCGCCCCGGCGATCGTCGCGCCCGCAGCTTCGGTCGCGGAACGGAGCCCGCTTACGCTCACCGTGCACGCCGCGGACGTGGATGGGGATCCCATCACCTCTCTGTCCGCGAGCCTCTCGGGCCTGCCGGCCGGGAACGACGCAGTCTTCACGCCCGGCCCCGGCGACTCGACCGGCACGCTGAGCTGGACTCCGACCCACGACGATGCCGGCTCCTACACCGTCAGCTTCACCGCCGCCAACGCCCTGTCCGCCACAACCGGCGCCGTGATCACCGTGACCAACGTGGACCGCGCGCCCGCAGTCGCCGCCCCGGCCACGACGCTGGCGGCGGAGGCTGGAACGCTCACGGTCACCGTGCACGCGTCGGATATCGACGGAGATGCCATCGCCTCCCTGAGCGCCGACCTCTCGGGTCTGCCCGCGGGGAACAACGCGGTCTTCACGGCCGGACCCGGAGATACCACCGGCACGCTGACCTGGACCCCGACCTACGCCGACTCGGGCCGCTACGCCGTGACCTTCACGGCCGCCAACGCGCTCTCCGGCTCCTCCAGCACCGTGCTCCAGGTCGCCAACACCGACCGCGCTCCGGTCGTGATCGCGCCGCCGGTAGTGACCGATCCCGAGGCCAGCCTGATCACCTTCAAGTTGGACGCGACA
>Ga0307281_10000085_pt1 | contig 20287 bp, 13 predicted proteins | sample ER_DNA_120_FD_194486 | JGI IMG/M metagenome (GOLD analysis project Ga0307281, IMG submission 194486) | Bulk soil microbial communities from the East River watershed near Crested Butte, Colorado, United States - ER_DNA_120 | ecosystem: Environmental > Terrestrial > Soil > Floodplain | place...
TCCCGATCACACCGCCGATGTTGCACAGAATGACCGCCTCGAGCAGGAACTGGAGCATGATGTGGCGCGGATTCGCTCCGAGCGACTTGCGAATGCCGATCTCCTTCGTCCGTTCCGTCACCGAGACCAGCATGATGTTCATGATCCCGATCCCCGCCACCACGAGCGCGATGGTCCCGATCACGAAGGCCGCGAGCTTGATCTTGGCCGTAAGCTTGCGGAACTGAGTAATCAGGCTCTCGCTCGTGAAGAAGTCGAAGTTATTGGGATCGCCGGCTTTCAGGTGGCGCTCGTGCCGCATCACCTGGGTGGTCTGTTCGATGGCATCGTCGACGAGGGCGGGCGACTTGGCGCGTACGGTAATGTTGACCGAGCGACGGAAGCCATCGCGCGTCATCATGCCGTAGATGTCCTGAAACGTGGTGATGGGAATCAGCGCATAGTTGTCATAGCCGCCGCCGAATGCCGATTTCTTCTGGTCGAACAACCCGATGATCTCGAACTTGCGCCCGTCGAGCCGAAAGGTCTTCCCGACCGGGTCCGTGAACGGAAACAGCTTCTTGGCGATCGCAAAGCCGATCACGGCCACATGGCGGCCGGCCTTGATGTCCATCGTCGAAAGATTTCGTCCGGAGGAGATGTAGTGCGTGTTGTTGTCCGAGTACTCGGGCGTTCCCCCGCAGATCGACAGGTTGGGATTGGTGGACTCGCCGTTGTACTCCGCCTTGAAGCCGAAATCCCATAGCTCGCAACCGACCAGGTCGATCGTGCTCACCTGCTCGCGAATGGCGCTGGCGTTTTCGATGGTGAGCGGAGGCCGCTTCATGGCCTTGCGGCGATCCTGGTCGCTGGAAAAGCCCGCCGGAAACTTCTGCACCTGGAACACCTGCGTGCCCAGGACGCTCATCTCTTTCTCCATCGCCGCCTGCATCACCGAAATGGCGGTCATCACTGCGATGATGGAGGCAATGCCGGCCACGATGCCGAGGAGGGTGAGGCTCGAGCGCAGCTTGTTGCCCACGATGGCGCGCGTCGACATCGCGAAGATGTCGGACGGAATGCGAAAGCCCTTACTCATAGCGCAGCGCCTCCACTGGATTGAGGCGCGCACCGCGCATCGCGGGCATGAACCCGGCGGCCACGCCCACGCCGGCGGACACGCCCAGTGCCAGCAGCGTAATGGGAAGCGAGACCTGGGCTGGCATCACCGTCGCATTGAGCACGGCGGTGAGCCCCGCTGCGATGGCAACACCGATGATCCCGCCACCAAGACAGATGGCGGCGGCCTCGAACAGGAACTGCGAGAGAATACTGTGCGGCTTGGCCCCGATCGCCTTGCGAATGCCGATCTCTCGCGTGCGCTCGGTGACCGACACGAACATGATGTTCATCACACCCACGCCACCGACAAAGAGCGAGATACTGGTCACCAGGAGCCCGACCAAAAGCACCACACCCATGATGTTGTTGAAGGTGCCCACCAGCGTGTCGAGCTTGTTGATGGTGAAGTTGTCTTTTTCGGACGGCCGCAGCTGTCGGATCTTGCGCATCTCGCCGGTGACCTCAAACTCGAGATCGGCCATCGACTCCTGTGACGGCGCCTTGACCGCGATGTTCACGTCCTGACGCCCACGCGCGCCGCCGAATGCCCTTATGTAGGAAGTAAGCGGCACGTAGACCTGGCGGTCGAAGCTCGGCCCGCCCCCGAAACCCCCGCCCTGCTTCTCCATGACGCCGATCACGCGAAAGACCGTGCGGCCGACTTTGATCTGCTTGCCCAGGGGATTCGCGCCGTTGAACAACGCCTTTACCACGTCAGGTCCGATTACGCACACGTTGCGCTTGTAGTTGTTGTCGAACTCGGTGATGAAGTGACCGAGCTCCGGCCCTCCGCTCTGAATCATGATCCGTTTCTCGGTGGTACCGATGATGGGCACGTCCGGCATCGTCTCCGAGCGGTACTTGAGGTCCTGCTGCGTATTCATGGTGGGATTGACGATGGCGCGGCCGCGCAGCCGCTCTGCCAGATTTTCCGCGTCGCGAATCTGCAGAGCGGGACGGTTTCGATACAGAAAGAAATCGTTCATCACGACCCACGGAAAGCGCGACACGTAAATGACGTCCGTGCCGACCGCCGAGAAGCTGTTGCGGAACGCGGTCTGCAGCCCGTTTGCCGCCGTCATGGTGAGGCTCACGGCCACGATGCCGATGATGATGCCCAGCGTCGTGAGCGCGCCGCGGGCCTTGTTGGCTCCCAGCGCATCCAGCGCGATGCGCCACGATTCTTCCAGATCGGTGCGGATGCGCATGGAGCTCCTATGAACCCGCCGCCACGCGGTGCGCCGGAGTGTCGCTCTCGATCACGCCGTCGCGCAGGCGCACGACACGGTGCGCGTGCTCGGCGATGTAATCCTCGTGGGTCACCAGGATGATGGTCTGCCCCGCCCGGTGGAGCTCGTCCAGGATGGCCATGATTTCATCACCGGTCTTGCTGTCCAGGTTGCCGGTCGGCTCGTCGGCGAGAATAATGGAGGGATTGCACACGAGCGAGCGCGCAATCGCGACGCGCTGGCGCTGTCCGCCCGAGAGCTCGTTGGGCTTGTGCTTCATGCGGTCCGCGAGCCCGACGCGCTCGATGGCGCGCTCGGCGCGCGCACGGCGCTCACCCTTTCCGACGCCGGCGTAGATCATCGGCAGCTCGACATTATGGAACACGGTGGTGCGCGGAATCAGGTTGAAGGTCTGAAAGACGAAACCGATACGCTGGTTGCGGATGTCGGCCAGCTGGTACTCGGACATGTCGGCCACCATCTGGCCTTCCAGCGAGTACGTGCCCGAGGTGGGCGTGTCGAGGCAGCCGATCACGTTCATGAGCGTCGACTTCCCCGAACCCGACGGCCCCATCACCGCGACGTACTCGTTGCGCTTGATATCGAGCGAGACGCCGCGCAGCGCATGCACGGTGTCCGCGCCCATGATGTACGTCTTCACGACATCGCGCAGCGCGAGCGTCGATCCGTTCGAACTGCCGTTGGTGCCCGGAGTACTGCTCACTTCTTCTCCGCCATGTCACCGCCGGCTTCCATCTTGCCGGGCTTTGGATTGTTGTTCACCGCGACGGGCGCGCCGTTCATCAGATCCTTGGAGATCGCGCGATAGCTTCCGGTGACGACTTCGTCGCCCTCCTTGAGGCCGTTGATGATTTCAATGAGTTCGTCGCTCTGGATGCCCGTCTTCACCGGATGCGCGACGGCCTTGCCGGCCTCGATGCAAAACACGATTTCGACGAAGCCGTCCTTGTCGGCCTTGTACGTCTCCTCGGCCTTCTTGCGGTCCTCGCCCTTCTTCGCGAGCTGGTCCACCGTGCGCACGGCGACACTCTGGATGGGCACGCTGAGCGCGCTCTCGTTGGTCTTCGTGAACACGTCGGCGGTGGCCGTCATGCCGGGGCGCAGCGTCTGCGGCGGCTCGGTGACGGCGATCTTGATCTCGAATTCGGTCTTCTGCTCCGTGGTGCCCGCGCCGGCGGCGTTTGCGCTGTTCGCGATCTCGCTGACCTTGCCCTTGAGCACCTGGTCCGGAAGCGCGTCGACGGTGATTTCCGCGTCCTGGCCAACCGCGATGGAAACGATGTCGTTCTCGTCGACGTTCACCTGCGCCTCCATCTCGGACAGATCGGAGATGACGAGGATGACGTCGGGCTGGAACTGCGAACCGATCGCAATCTCGCCCTGCTCCTTGTTGAGATCGGTGATGGTGCCCGACATGGGGGCGTAGATCGTGGTCTTGGAGAGATCGTCGCGCGCCTGCTTGAGCGCCGCTTTGGCCTGCTGGGCCTGTTCCTGCGCCGACTGGTAGCGCGCGACTTCAACCTGGTAGGCCGATTCCGCCGCGTCATAGATCGACTGCGAAGAGAGCTTCTGCTCCATCATCTCCTTCGCGCGATTGAACTCGCGCTCGGTCTGCGTCACGTTCTGTTTGACGAGGGCCGCGTTGGCGGTCGCGGAGCGCACGTTGGCTTCCCCGCTCTCCACCATGGCGAGATAGCGCTCGCGGTCGAGCTCGATCAGGAGCGCGCCCTTCTCGACGTGCTGTCCCTCGACGACGGCCAGTTTGTTGATGCGAGCGCTCACGTCGGCGCTGATCTTGACCTGTGTCTTGGGCTGGATCTTTCCGGTTCCGCTGACCTTCTGGACGATCTTCTGGCGGCTCGCCTTGGCGGTCTGTACCTCGGGCGCCTTCTTTCCGTGGCCCTTCATCGACACGGCGCCGACCGAGCCGACAACCACCACCAGCGCCGCAGCGCCGATCCAAATCCATTTCTTCTTCATCGCGGGGACTCCTTCATGGTCAACCAAGAGACGGCGCCAAACGTAATGGCGGGATTACGGTAAATACCGGGCGCGGGTTTCCATTCTACCCCGGATTGGGACCGGGCGGGGGGTCGACAGACCGATTCGTCCCCAAAGCCTGATCTCCGGCGGTTCATCCGGCCAGGAAGCCCGCGGCGAGGGGCCGCCCCCCGGCCAGCCGGTGTCCCGGGAAGGCCGGTCTGTACCCCCCCCGGCCTCCCCAGCCCTTTCTCCCCGGCCGCGGGTAAATCTCGACATGATTCGGACAAGACGATAGGATGAAAACTGAGTCGCGTTGGTCTGTGCCGACCCCGGGTTGGGGAACGGTTGTCCCAGGCTCGCTTCATGGTGAAGAATCCAATACGAACCACAATTATTGGGACGGGTAGCTTCCTACCCGAACGGGTCATCCCCAATTCCGAGTTTCTCGAGCACGAGTTCTACTCCCCGGAAGGCCAGGTGCTCGAGCGCAGCAACGCGGAAATCATCGAGAAATTCCAGGCCATCACCGGCATCAACGCCCGGCAATACATCCGCGACGACCAGTGCACGTCCGACATCGCGTGTCTTGCGGCCGAGGATGCGCTCACGAGTTCCGGGTGTGACCGGGAGAGCCTGGACTACATCATCGTCGCCCACAACTTCGGCGACGTGCCCGCCGGCAATCGCCGCTCCGATGTGGTCCCGACGCTGGCCGCCAGGGTCAAACATCGCCTGGACATCAAGAACCCCAGGGCCGTCGCGTATGATCTTCCCTTCGGATGCGCCGGCTGGCTGCAGGCGGTCATTCAGGCGGACTATTTCATCAAGTCCGGGGACGCAAAGCGGGCTCTGGTCATCGGGGCGGAGACGCTATCCCGCGTGTGCGACCCGCACGACCGCGACAGCATGATCTACGCGGATGGCGCCGGTGCCTGCCTGCTCGAGGGCGTGGCCACCGATAAGCCCATCGGAATCCTCGCGCACTGCACTCGCTCCGACACGGATCACTCCCCGCTGATCCACCTGGGTCGCTCATACAACCCACAATTTGACGGCTCGGATCTGTTCCTCAAGATGAACGGCCACCGGCTCTATGAGTATGCGCTTCGATTCGTACCCCGGGTCGTGAAAGAAGCGGTCGGCAAGGCGGGTCTCGATCTGCGCGACGTCTCCAAGATCCTCATCCACCAGGCGAACGCCAAAATGGACGAGGCCATTCTCGAGCGCGTGTACAAGTTGTTCGGAACCGATCCGGCGCCCGACATGGTCATGCCGATGACGATTTCCTGGCTCGGCAACAGTTCGGTGGCGACGATTCCGACACTGCTCGATCTCATGATGAAAAACCGGCTGGAACATCAGCGCTTGAAGTCCGGACAGCGAATCGTTCTCGCGGCGGTGGGCGCCGGGATGAACATCAACGCGCTGGTCTACGCGATGCCGTAAAGAAGAATGGCGTCCCCAACGGGATTCGAACCCGTGCTGCCGCCGTGCACCGGTTCGCGCCTTTTCCTCCGCGTCAGGCCAGCCGGTTTTGACTGGTCGTCCCCGGCCCTACTTGCATAGAATCAGCGGCGTGATCGGGAAAACCCTCGGCCATTACAAGATCCTCGCGCTCATCGGCCGGGGCGGCATGGGCGAGGTCTACCGCGCCCGCGACACCCGGCTCGACCGCGACATCGCCCTCAAGGTGCTCCCTTCCGACGTGGCCGCCGACCCGGCTCGCCTGGAACGCTTCCAGCGCGAAGCGAAAACCGTCGCGAGCCTCAACCACCCGCACATCGTTACCCTGTTTTCCGTCGAGGAAGCCGGCCCGGTGCGCTTCATCACCATGGAGCTCGTCGAAGGGCAGCCGCTCGATGCCGTGCTCACCACGGACGGGCTCCCCATCAAGCAGGTGATCGCGATCGGTGCGGCGGTGGCGGACGCGCTCGCCGCGGCGCACGAAAAGGGCATCGTCCACCGCGACCTGAAGCCCGCCAACGTGATGATCACGAATGACGGCCGCGCCAAGGTGCTCGACTTCGGCATCGCCAAGACCGAGCCGCACGATCTCAACATCACGCAGTCGTCGCCGCTCACGCGCGACGGCATGGTGATGGGCACGGTTCCCTACATGTCGCCCGAGCAGGTGCGCGGCGGCCGCGTCGATCATCGAAGCGACATCTTCTCGCTGGGCACAATCCTCTACCAGTTGATCACGGGCACGCACCCGTTCCGGGGCGACTACGACCACGCTATCGGTTACGCCATCGTGAACGAGACCCCGCCTCCCCTGTCCCGATTCCGGAGCGACGTCCCCGCCGAGCTGGCGCGCATCGTAGAGGTATGTATCGCCAAGGATCCCGCGAAGCGCTACGCGTCGGCCGCGATTCTCTGCGACGAGCTGCGCGCGCTGCAGACGCAGACCGGATCGAAGCTCGCGAAAGCGCCGGCGCCACGCGGAAGACTCGTTTGGATCGGCATTGCCGCACTGATCGTAATCGCCGGCGCGGCCGCTTTCATGGTGTTTGGAAGGCATCCGGCACCGGCGCAGGCCAAGTCAATCGCGGTGCTGCCGTTCATGAACATGAGCGGTGATGCGACGCAGGATTACTTCTCGGACGGCATCTCGGAGGAGCTGCTCAATCTTCTGGCGCAGATCCCTCAGCTCAAGGTGGCAGCGCGTACATCGTCGTTCTCGTTCAAGGGCAAGGAAGTCGAAATTCCCGAAATCGGCCGCAGGCTGAACGTCAGCCACGTACTCGAAGGCTCGGTGCGCAAATCCGGAAACCAGGTGCGCATCACCGCGCAGCTCGTTCAGACCGCTGACGGTTTCCACGAGTGGTCGCAAACTTATGACCGCACGCTCGACGACGTGTTCACGATCCAGGACGAGATAGCGGCAGACGTCGTGAAGCAGCTCAAAGTGACGCTTCTCGGAGAGGCCCCCAGGACAAGAACAACGGATCCGCAAGCATACGCGCTCTTTCTGCAGGGCCGTGATCTGGCCCGGCAGATGCGACCCCGGTCATACGACGTGTCCGACTCGCTCTACCGGCGCGCGCTGGAGATCGATTCGACTTATGCGCCGGCCTGGGTCGGGCTGAGCTCGAACTACGTGAACGAGATCAGCTTCGGGTCGATGCAGTCCGCCGAAGGATTCCGCCTCTCGAAGCGCGCGGCGCTAAATGCGCTCACGTACGACCCGGACAACGGGCTCGCGTACTCCCGTCTTGGCGTCATCGAGATGTGGTCCGACAATGATCTGAGCGCCGCGGCCAAGAGCTTCGAGCGGGCGCTCACGCTCGATCCCAACAACGCGACGCTGCTCATGAACACGTCGCAGTTCCTCGTAACCATCGATCGCCCCCGTGATGCCATCGCTGTGTTGAAAGCTGCGTCGACGCTCGATCCCGTGAATGTGAACGTCATCGCAAACCTCGGTGGCGTGCAGGTGTGCACGGGAGCGTTCGACGATGGAATTGCGAACATGCGCACGGCGCTCGCCCTGAGCCCGACCCAGGCCGTTCTGCACTACCAGATCGGCCTGGCGCTGATGGAAAAAGGTGACCCGACCGCGGCGCTCGAGGAAATCGAGAAGGAGCACGAAGAATTCCGGCGTATCGGCCTGCCGCTGGTTTACCACGCGCTGGGTCGCAAGGCCGACTCCGATTCAGCGCTGGCGGACCTGATCGCGAAAGACGGCGATGCATCCGCCTACAACGTTGCCAACGCCTATGCGTTTCGCGGCGAGAAAGACCTGGCGTTCAAATGGCTCGACCATGCCTACGAGCTTCACGATCCCGGCCTGGCCAATGTGACGTTCGACACGCTCTTTAAGAACCTCCACTCGGATCCGCGCTGGCAGGCGTTCCTGGAGAAAATTGGGAAGTCGCCGGACCAGCTGGAAAAGATTCAATTCAAGCTGACGCTTCCCGCCCAGGACGTACCGTGATCGGACACTACTCCGACCCGCACTGGAAGGCGCTCCTCGAGAGGGCTGGAATTCCCACGGAGAATACGTGGCAGAAGAATCGGGCGGGAGAGATGGCGTCCCCAACGGGATTCGAACCCGTGCTGCCGCCGTGAAAGGGCGGTGTCCTGGGCCACTAGACGATGGGGACCACCATGCGGCACGCGCGCAGCGCGATAGCGGCCAACAGGGTACGGGACTTCAGCTTCTGAAGCAAGGATTACTGCAGGCGCCGCGTGCGGTCGGGCACGCGGCCTTCTGCGGCAACTAGACCTTCGCGCGAATCAGCCCCACGACGCGCCCCACGATCTGCGCCGACGTGTCCATCGCCACGCTTCCCTTGTCCGAGACCAGGCGCTTCAATCCACCCGTCTCATCGTAGCGCTTCACGGAGGTTTCGCCGTTGATGCGCGCCACCACCACATCGCCGTTTTGCGCGGCGGCGCCGGGCGACACCACGATCATGTCGCCCGAGAGGATGTGCGTGTCGACCATGCATTCCCCGTCGACGCGCATGAGGTAATTCCCCGCGCCTTCGAAGAGTGTGCGATCGACAAGAAAGCTCGTGCCCGGAACATCGGCGACGCCGGTTGCGTCTCCGGCGACCACGCGACCACGCATGAGGAGCGGTACCGCGTGGGCGCCGGTCGCCGGGACGGGTGAATCGGGCCGGTCGAGAACCCGGATGGCGCGGGATTTTTCGCGCCCGCGATGGATGAAGCCTTTGCGTTCGAGCGCCTGGAGGTGCTGGCTCACGGAGCGTGGGGACCTGAGGCCGGTGGCACGGCCGATTTCGCGAACGGTGGGGGGATAACCGGTGTCGCGTGTGAATGACGAGACGTACTCAAGGATCTCTTGTTGACGACCTGTCAGAGGATGCCTGTCCAAGACCAATCCCTCCCTCGCTGTCAGCGATCTCCAGCGCGTCGCACACCTTGCGCCCGTCCCGTCGACGAACTGCGCCACGCACAACGACTTCGTTTCCGTCCTTGATCAACGGCTCGAACCGCTTGAGCGGCTCGGCGGGTACGTAGACGCGGACGGTTCCGCTGGAATCGATCAGCTCGAAGTAACCAACCTTTTTTTCCGTGCTGGACCTGAAGGTCTGGAGATTCCGAATCCGCCCGGTCAGCTGGACCGGGGTGGATGCCGGGTGGGGATAGAACTCCGACACGGTGGTTAGTACGACGAATCCATCGCCCGGGTTTCGTTTCGTTTGCGATGTCTTCGCGGGGACCGGCGACGGCATGAGCGCTCCCACGCTCCCTGCAAAAAGCCCGGGCTGGGGATCGGGGCCGGCTTCCCGCCCCGGAGAGGCCAGGGATGCCAACGGATCCGCGCTCTCCGGGTCCTGCGGCTCCCCATCTATAGGTTCGATGGGCTCGATTGGTTGCTCCGCCGGCTCGACCCGGGAAGGCGGCTCGTAGCGCATGCGGCGGTCGCCCGCGTGGGCGGCCAGCCTTCCGGTGAAGGCGTCGCGGTCCTCCCACTTCGCGGCCAGGCAGCGCTTCGTGAGGAGGCAGTCGGCGATCACGTACTGGCGCTCGACCGCATGGTCCGACTCGCGCACCAGGCGCGCGAACCACGCCGTGGCATCCTCGAGGGACACCGGCCTCTCCACGGTCTGCTTGAAGAACTCACGGCGCAGCGCCGCCAGGTTGCCAGGGCTGTGGTTCGAGAGGCGCGCGAGAAACACGTTCGCTTCCGTGCGCGTCCATCCGGTCAAGGCTCCCACCACGTCGCGCAATTGGTCGGCGAAGAGCAACCAGCCGCGCGTTTCCTCGAGCACGCCACCCACGAGGTCCGCGACCGGGACCACCCGCGGCTCGTCGCGAAACGCGGCCATCCTGCCCGCGAGCGAGAGCCCGCTTCCCCTCCAGCGCATGAGTGCGACGAAGTGCACGAGGTCGTCGAAGTTGCGGATTCCGAACACCGGTGCCAGACGTCCCGGCGCGCCCTCGAGGAGATGAATGCCATCCAGGTCGGCGGTGGCCGTGAGGGCGTACGCGCCGGGATCGGCGTGCTCGCGCGCGTTCGCCGCCGGGAGAATGGCCAGCATCTTCAGGAGCGAGAGATCGATGCGCAACACGGCGCCCAGCGGGAACGAATCGCGCGTCGCCTGCACGAAGTGATCGCCCGTCGTGGGGCTCACCGTGTACGCGAAGAAATCGCGCAGCGGCCGCGGCGATACGATCACCGTGCGCTTGGCGCGCGTGAACCCGAACGGGAGTCCCTCCACGGATGCCGCGTGCGCCACCACGTCGCGGAATCCCGGGCTCCGGCGGTAGAGCGCGCCAAAGGCCTTGTTGGTTTCGGCCAGCTCACGCAGCGACGCACCGTGGAAGCGCCCCGCGATGCGCACCGCCTCGTCGATCTCGGGCGCGGGATGCGCGAGCCACTTCGCCACCATGCGCATGGAGCGCGCGGCGGTCAGATGCTCGACGCTCGGCACGTAGCCCACGCTCGCTCCGGCGAAGGCGCGGTTCACGATGGCGAGCACGGCCGGACGGTCCTCGGGTGAGATCTGCAGATCGAACACGCTCTCCCACGGCTCGCGCTTTTCGAACTGCGGCTCGAACCGGGTGTCGACCTCGTACGGATCGAAGGAGGTGATGCCGAGGAGAAACGCGGTGCGCGACTGGACACTCAGCCCGGTGGCGGGCCCGAGGCGTGCGCCGATCTCACGTAAGAGCGCCGACAGGCGCTCGAAATGCATGATCGTCGGCTCGAGTCCCGTGCTCTCGATGAGGGTTAGCTCGTGCCCGACACGCCGACGCTCGAGCTCGCGCGCCTTCGGCGGGAGTCCGGCCGACGCGCGCTCGTTGAGCGCTTCAATCCGGGTTCGCAGCGACGCCGTCGGCGGCGTGACCGAGAACATCTCGGACGCGCCCCTTGACGGCGGCTCTTCCAGCGCGGCAAACAGATCGGGCTGTACGAGCGACGCGATCAAAGACGCATTGGTGAACGCCTCCGGGAATTCATCGTAAACGTCCGAGATCTCCGCCGCCGTCGCCATGCCGTGATCCGGCGATGCATCCCCGGCGCGGCGGTCGCTGAACACGCGGTGCTCGAAACCCGTCTCGTCGAGGCTCGCCATGAGATCGAAGAGCTGCGGCCGTGCGGGACCGACGAAGCGCACATCCTGCGTGAGCACGCACGCGACACCGAGCCCGTCCGCGGCGGCTATCGCATTCTTCTGCGCCGCGCGTTGCGCTTCGGGCAGGTGCGCGTGCACCTCGAGAAAGAGACGATCACCGAAGTGGTCATGCAGCGGGCCAAGCAGGTGCTCGGACGACAGGCCGCTGGCGGCTGGATCGATGCGCGTGATCGCCACCACGCCATCGGTGAGCCCGTCCAGGTGGGAGGCAAACAAACCGTCCCGGCGTTCGCGCCGCACCGCGCTCTCGCTCGCGATTGCGCACACGTTGCGCAGCCCGGTGCGATCCAAGGCGAGCACGATCAGCGACTGCACCGGCTCGGCGGCGTGTCCCGGGAGATTCCAGTCCAGGAAGACCATCGTGCCGTAGAGCGGCTTGACCCCGGTTTCGCGCGCCGCGCGGTGCAGCTCGACAAAGCCGTACGTGCCGCTCACATCGGTGAGCGCCACCGCGCCGAAGCCCACGCGCCGCGCGTGACGGCACACGTCGCCGGGCGCCGAGAGGCCGAGCCCCAGGCTGTAGGAGGAAAGCACCCGCAGGTGGACGAACGGTCTGACGTTGCGGGTCGTCATACCGCTATCCTAGCAAAACAGGCCGCGCCCATGGGGCGCAGCCTGCGTTTGCAATGAAATGGTGAGACGCCCGGGACTCGAACCCGGTACCACTTGCTTAAAAGGCAAGTGCTCTGCCAGATGAGCTAGCGTCTCAATGGTGCGCCGAATCTACGGGCCGCGGCGACGCCGTGTCAAGCATTCCACCCGCACGGACCGCGTTCAATGCCGTTCGGCAAGTCCGCGCGCGGTGCGATGCGCGTTCGCCATGATCGTCCACGTGAGCCCCAGCGCCGGCAGGAAACGGAAGCCCGAGCTGTCCGCCACGTAGACCCGGCGCGTTCCGTGCAGCCGGCCGTCGGGAGCCAGCGAGAACTCGCGCTCGTCGCGCGAATACGGAATCGTTCCGGCATAGTGGGAGCTGAATCCATTCTTTCCGCGCACGGCGGATGCGATCCAGCAACCAACGCGCGGCATGTGCCTGCGAATCGCGCGCAGCGTCCGGGCACGCATCAACTCCTGCCGTCCGGACATCCGATACTCGGCGGTGAGCGTATCGCCCGTGGGCGAGTCCGGATCCGCCACCAGCTTGAGGAAGTTGTCGCGCTCCGGCCAGTCCGGATAGGTCATCCCGATCATGAGCAGGCTGGTTTGAAGAAACTGCAGAAGGTCGCGCGAGAGCGCAAAAGAGAGCGGAGCCTCGCGCGCGAGCCGGAAAAGCATCAGCGCCTGGTAGCTGTACACGGAGCCGCCCGAGTACACCAGGTGCTCTTCGCCGCGCGGCTGGTAGAACAACGCGAGTTGCGCAAACGACGACGCGCGCTCGCCGAGCGACTTTCCAATGCGTGCGGGCTGAACACCGAGCAGGTAGTCGCAGGGATTGGTGAGAATGGGAAACCCGCGGTCCATCCCGTTCAGCGAGCGCGCCACGATGCGCATCGTGCCGAGCGCGCCACTGCACAAAACGAGCGTGCGGCACGCGAAGGAAACGGCGCGGCCGTCCTCGCTTGATGCGATGCGCCCGGTGACAACGACACCGTCCGGGCTCTCGACAAAATCCGTGACCACCACGTCGCCGCGGTACTCGAAGAGCGGGCTCCGCTTGAGCAGGTCGAGGGTCATCCAGGGGCGATAGGCCGCGCGCTCCGCGTCGGCATAGAAATCCATATTATTGAAGGCCACCGCCTGGCGGCCGTCCATGGGCGACGTCAGGACCGCGAGCGCGGGGCGTCCGATGTGCAGACCGTGCGCGACCATTGCATCGCGGCGTGTACGGTAGCGCGCGTAAAGCTCCGAGGTGGCGTCGTCCATGGCCATGACCGGCTGCAGGCGCGAGATGGGCCCGCCGCAGAACGGGCTGGTGTCGTCGTCTTCGCCCTGCACACCGATGCGGTCCGCGATGAGTTGATAGCCGGCCCGGATCTCCGGGCCGGGAAGCCCGGCATCTTCCAGATCGCGGTCGGAGAAGTGATAGCAGCCCACTCCCCATGCATTGCCGAGCCCGCCCAGCGCCAGCGATTCCATCGGCGCGAAGGTTCCGGAGCGGAAGCGCAGCCAGCGATCCACGTGATCGACCACGAAACGCCGCGTCGGCGTAAGCTGCGACCCGGGGCGTCCCGCCGGCGTCGCGATAGCCTCGAGCTTTTCGCCAAGGAAGTAGCGGTGCTGTTCAGGGTCGTGTTCGCGAAGCGAGACAAACGACCGGCCGGCGGGAGGCTCCATTCCCGCCCTGGGACTGACGCCGCCGTCGAGCATGAGCACGCGCGCGCCGGCTTCCACCAGCGTCTGCGCGGCATGAACGCCGGCCATGCCGGAACCCACCACAATGAAATCCACAGACTGCCGCTCCGACATCTCAGGACTTCCTTGCCGTGACGCGGCAAGCGATGGCGAGCGGCGTCCCGAAAAGCATGGCGAGTGGGGCCAAGAGACAGCGCGCCAGCGTACGCGCGTGTGCCGCCACATCGCGCGGACGGAACAGGAAACGGTCGGTGTTGCCGGGATGGGCCTCGAGGAGCGAGAACATGACGAGCATACGACGGCGCACGGCGCCGTTGCGGTCCCAGAGCGCGACGCCCGCGTCGAGCGCCGCGAGCAGCGGCGGGAACGCGCACGCGGCGTCCCACGCGAGTTGCGCCGCTCCCGAAAGATGAAGATTGAGGTCCGCGACCGCGCGTTCGTAGCGTGCAATGACCTCGGGAGGACACGTTCGTCCCACGAAGTGACGTGCGAGCGCGTCGCATTCGCGCTGACTGCGAAGCGACGGGCTCATGGTGCGAACGGCCGTATCGTCACGCCCAGCGCCTCGAGCATCTTCGCGTCCACGAGCGGCTCGGGCCCGCGCAGGGTCACCAGGCTGTCGGAGCGGAACTGCAGCTTGAGGCCCAGCGCTTCCGCCGAACGAAGGGCCAGCATCACCGCGACGCCGGGCACGCTGACAAAGCGCAACGACCTGCCGCGCGAACGCGCGATGTCTTCCAGGAGACCGCGCATCGTGACTAGCTGCGGATGACCGAGGACCAGCACGCGCCCTCTCCAGCGTTCGTAGTCCACCAGCAGGCGCTCGATCGCCAACGCGAGGTCCCGGCGGTGAATGGTGAGCATTTTTTGATGGCCGCCGTCGATCAGCGGAACAACCGACGCGTTCGTGCTCTTCCAGAGCCGCCCGTAAACGCCCGCCGACGGATCACCGTGGACGATGCCCGGACGCACACTGATCCCGCCGAGTCGCGTCACCGCGTCCTCGACCAGGAGCTTCGAGCGGCCGTACATCGAGCGGCAACCGGGGTACGCGCTGACGGATGACACGAAGATCAGCTTCTTCACGCCGGCGTGAGCAGCTCTCTCGAACCAGCCGATCGAGCCGCGTACGTTGATGCGCTCGATCTCCGCCCATGTGCCGGCCTGCAGGTCCCACGCGCAATGGATGAACGCATCGACGCCGGCGAGCACACGATCGAGATCGGCGTTCGCCGTAACGCCCAGTTCGACGCTTCGATATTCGATGGACTTGACTGCGGGAGGCCGGGCCGCAGAAGGCGCCGAGCGCTGCCAGGCGATGACACGCCGGCCGGTCCCGGCCACGACATCGACCAGTTCGCGGCCCACCAGACCGCTGGCACCCGTGACGACGCAGCGTTCCACCCGCGGCTACGCGCCCAGCGCCGGCGCGTCGGTGTCCGGCAGCCGGAGCATCGCGGAGCGCTCGGGGCCGAGCGACACCAGGTGGATGCGGCAACCGATCAACGACTCCAGGTGGCGGATGTAATCCATCGCGCGCGACGGAAGGTCTTCGAGCTTGCAGCCCGTCGTGGGCTGCTTCCAGCCCTTGATCTCCTCGTACTCCGGCTTCACGGCGGCAACCAGGCGCGCGTCGGCCGGAAACACGTCGATCGTCTCCTTGCCGGAGCGGTAAGCGGTGCACACGCGGATCGAATCGAAGGTGTCGAGCACGTCGAGCTTGGTGAGCGCGACGTCGGTGATGCCGTTGAGTTTCACCACGGTGCGCGCGGCCACCGCGTCGAACCAGCCGCAGCGGCGCGGGCGTCCCGTCACGGTGCCGTACTCACGCCCTACCTCGCGCAGCTTCTTCCCCGCCGCGCCCTTGTCCTCGGTGGGAAACGGGCCGTTGCCCACGCGCGTGGTGTACGCCTTGAAGATGCCGACGATGGCGTCGAAGCCCGCCGGCGGTAGCCCGGTGCCGATGGCCGCGCCGCCCGCCGTGCACGAGCTCGAGGTGACGAACGGATAGGTGCCGTGGTCGATGTCGAGCAGCGAGCCCTGAGCACCCTCGCACAGCACGTGCTTCTTCTCCTCGACCGCGTTCCACAACACCGGGCGCGTGTCGGTCACCATGGGCAGGAGGCGCTTGCGGGCCTTCAGCACGTCGTCGGCGACCTGCTTCGGCGAGAGTGCCCGGACGCCGCGAAGCTTCAATATCTTGTTGTTCTCGCGCACGTGTGCTTCGACGAGTTTGCGCAGATCCGCGGGGTTCCGCGTCAGGTCCGCCGCACGGATGCCCTCGCGGCGCGCCTTGTCGGCGTACGCGGGTGAGATGCCCTTGCGCGTGGTACCGATGCCGCCCTCGGCGCGGCGGTCTTCCGACTCGCAATCGAGGAGCACGTGGTACGGCAGCACGAGATGGGCCTGCTCACTGACCAGGATGCGGCCCGCGACGTCGATCCCGCGCGCGGCGATGCCGTCGATCTCTTCGATCAGGGCCCACGGGTCGATCACCATGCCCCCGCCCAGCACGCACGTCACGCGCGGGTACAGGATGCCCGATGGAACCTGGCGAAACGCGAAGCGCTCGCTACCCACCACCACCGTGTGACCGGCGTTGGCGCCACCCTGGTACCGGACGACGATGTCCGTCCCCCGGGCCAGGTAGTCGATGATCTTCGCCTTCCCCTCGTCCCCCCACTGTCCTCCGACGACCAATGTGACCGGCATGTTTCTCTTTCCGATGACGCGTTTTGAATGGTGCGGCAATGCCGCACAGAAAAATCCGCCCGAGGAATAACCGGGCGGAGTCGACCAGATACCCGCAGGCTACCGTGAGTCGGGCGTCATTATAGGACGGGAGGGAGAGCGGGTCAACGCCGGGAGTAAGACTCGGCGGCGAATCGCCGGCCTGCCGCGACGTATTTAGCGAAGGCCCCGCTGCAGCGCTACTTGACCAGGACCAGCTTCGTGTTGCTGACGGTGCCCGTCGTGGTGAGCCGCGCGAAGTACACACCCGAGCTCGCGGGCATTCCCGCATCGTCAACTCCGTGCCAGGTGGCCGTGAACGAACCTGCGTGGTGCTCGCGGTTGACCAGTGTGGTTACGCGGGCGCCGCGCGCGTCGAAGATGTCCACGCGCACGTGTCCGGGTTGCGGCACACTGTAGTGGACGACGGTGAGCGGGTTGAACGGATTGGGCGATGCCCACAGCGCCGCTTCGTTGCGAAGCGGCGTGCGCACCCCGGTCGGGTCCTGCCCGAATTGCACGATGAACGCATCCAGGTCGGCGCCCGTCAGCGGCCCGCCGCCGAAATCCACCGTGCCCTGGAATTGCCCCGCCATCACAACGTGGTAGTCGCTATCCGTGGCGAGCCCGGCCGGGATCTGGTACTTGGCCGGATCACCGTAGCGATGGCTCCAGACGTGGCTTCCACCCTCGGTGAACTTGGCGAGAAAAATATCCTGGTTGCCGGCGCTCGTGAGCAGACCGCCACCCAGGTTCATCGCACCGTCGAAGGCGCCCGCCAGGTACACGTCGCCCGACGGATCCACCGCCAGCGCGGTTCCGTCCTGGTCCCCTGCGTCACCCCAGCCGTTGCTCCACAGGTGATTTCCGAAGCAGTCCAGTTTGGCGAGAAATACATCGAAGCTGCCTGCGCTCGTGATCGGTCCGCCGCCGAAGTCCATTACGCCGGCGTTACTCCCGGCGATATACGGGTAGCCCTCAAACGCTTCGGTGGCGATGGCCTGCACCTGCTGGTTCCCGCTGTCACCGTAACGGTGCGCCCACTGGTAGTTCCCCGCCGATCCGTACTGCACAACTTCGACGTCGAAGTTGCCCGCGCTGGTCACGTCCCCCGCGCCCATGTCCACTGTGCCGGTGAAACTCATTCCGAAGAAAATGTTGCCCCAGTGGTCGGTCGCGAGCGCGGTGCCGCGCTGATCTCCCGCGTCGCCGAAGCGCTTGCTCCAGAGATGAGCGCCAGCGGTGTCGAGCTTGACGAGAAATGCGTCGTAGCTGCCCTGGTTCGTGAGCGCCCCACCACCGAAATCGACCGAGCCCTTGTAGTACCCGGTGAAATAGACGTTGTCGCCGATGTCGACGGTCAGGTCCTGCCCAAACTGCTCCGCGGCGTCGCCGTAGCGCTTGGCCCACTGATACGTCCCCGCCGAGTTGAACTTCGCAACGAACAGATCACGATCACCGAGACTCGTGAGCGTTCCGCCGCCGAAGTTGACCCCACCCATGAAGAAGCCGCCGATATACACGTTGCCGGCAAGGTCGATGCCGACGCCGGTGGACACCTGCGTGTCCGAGGCATCGCCGAAAGTCCGGTCCCACTGGTAGACGCCGGCGGAGTTGAACTTCACGAGCATGATGTCGCCACCGCCATTGCTGGTGCGGTTGCCCCCGCCGAAGTTCGTGGTGTTGTAGAAGGCGCCCGCGGCGTAGATGTTGCCCGAAGCGTCGGTGGCAACACAGGAGAAGCCTTGAGCGCTGGTTCCGGCGTACTGATGGCTCCAGGCATGGACGAGCGCGAACGCGGAAGTGGCGGAGAACGCGAGAGTGACGAGGACAAGAGCGGCAATGCGGCGTGCGGCCTTCATGGTCTACCTCGCAATGACCTTGGGTGTTGGGCTGGCGGCGCTATTGTAACACACTGAAGGCACAGCCGTATCTGCGGGGCTGGTACGTCTTGCGCGGGTGACGATGCGAGACCGCAACCGGTCCATGGCGGATGGGGCAAGGGAAGCGACCCCGGGCGTCGCTTCGTCCGGGGCCGCTCCGATGGAATATTGTCGACGCGTCCGGTCTAGAACAACCCGCTCACGTGCCCCGCGCTGTCGATGTCCATCCGGGCCGCCGCGGGAACTTCCGGAAGTCCCGGCATCAGCATCATGTCGCCGCACACGATCACCATGAAGCCCGCGCCGGCCGCGAGGCGGGCGTCGGTCACCGTGATGGTGAAGTCCTTCGGCGCGCCGAAGACCTTCGGGTTGTCCGTGATGGACGCCTGCGTCTTCGCGATGCACACGGGAAGTTTTCCATAGCCCAGCTTCACGAAGCGGTCGATCTTGGTGCGCGAGTCGCGCTCGAAGTACACGTCCTTCGCGCCGTAGACCTCCGTCGCCACCGTCTTCACCTTGTCGTACGGCGAGGCCTCGAGGTCGTAGAGGAAGCGCGGAGTCGGGTGCGCGTTCTTGTCCGCAAGCTTCATCGCGATCTCGGCCAGCTCCGTGGCCCCTTCTCCGCCCTTCGCGAAGGCTTCGTGCGGGGCGAAGGCCACATCGAGTGTCTCGCAGTACTCGCGAACCGCGGCGATCTCGTTGTCGGTGTCGAAGGGATACCGGTTGAGCGCCACGACGATGGGCACTCCGAACTTCTTCATCGCGCGCACGTGCGCACCCAGATTGCCCAGCCCGATCTCGAACGCCTTCATGTTCTCCTTCTCGAGGAGGTCGGCCGGCTTCTCCGCCACACCGCCGTGGCGCTTGATCGCGCGCGTGGTCGCGACGATGACCACCGCGTTGGGGAACATCCCGGACTGCCGGCACACGATGTCGAAGAACTTCTCTCCACCCAGGTCGGAGCCGAAACCGCACTCCGTTACCACGTAGTCCGCCAGCTTGAGCGCGGTGCGCGCGGCCACCACGCTCGAGGTTCCGTGCGCGATGTTCGCGAAAGGACCCGCGTGAACGAGCGCGGGCGTGTGCTCGATGGTCTGCACCAGGTTGGGCTGGATGGCGTCCTTCAATACCACGGCCATGGCGCGATCCGCGCCGATGTCGCGCGCGGTCACCACGTTGCCGTCCAGGTTGTACGCCACCACGATGTCGCCCAGGCGCCGCTTTAGGTCGTCACGGCTCTGGGCCAGTGCCACGATCGCCATGACCTCGGAGGCCGCGGTGATGAGGAAGCCCGATTCGCGCGGAATCCCGTGCGTGGAGCCGCCGAGGCCGACCACGATGTGACGCAGCGCGCGGTCGTTCATGTCGAGCGCACGCGGCCAGAGGACGCGCGTCACGTCGACGCGTTTCTCGTTCCCCTGGTAGATGTGGTTGTCGAGCATCGCGGCCAGAAGATTGTGCGCCGCGGTGATGGCGTGAATGTCGCCGTTGAAGTGCAGGTTGATGTCTTCCATGGGAAGCACCTGCGCGAAGCCGCCGCCGGTCGCCCCGCCCTTCATGCCGAAAACCGGCCCGAGCGAGGGCTCACGAAGCGCGATCATGCCCTTCTTCCCCAGCCGTCCGATCGCCTGGCCGAGCCCGACGGTGGTGAGCGTCTTCCCTTCGCCCTTGCTGGTCGGGGTCATCGCGGTGACGAGGATCAGCTTGCCGTTGGGCCGCTCTGACTGCTTCTCCAGCCAGTCGAGCCGGATCTTGCCGGTGAACTTGCCGTAGAAGTCGAAGTCATCGTCGGTGAGACCGAGCTGCGCCATGTACGTGCGCATGTGGATCATCGGGATGTCGCGGGCGATTTCGAGACTGTTTTTCATAGGTTCTATTTCGGTTGTTTTCATGGGTAAGCGAGATGGTTATGCGGCCCCATAAACGGGCTATGGGA
>Ga0307281_10000086_pt1 | contig 20214 bp, 18 predicted proteins | sample ER_DNA_120_FD_194486 | JGI IMG/M metagenome (GOLD analysis project Ga0307281, IMG submission 194486) | Bulk soil microbial communities from the East River watershed near Crested Butte, Colorado, United States - ER_DNA_120 | ecosystem: Environmental > Terrestrial > Soil > Floodplain | place...
TCCGATCTCGATCTGCTTGTCGAGTTTGACGATTTCAGCCTGCAGGTATTTATTGCGGCTCTGCTGCGTCTCGATTTCCTCGTCGAGATAGCTGTGCACAACGAACCAGACCGCCGCCCCGATTACGATTACGCCGCCGAGGAGGATGAAGAACTGCTGCTGCTGATGTTTGCGCCGGACCTCGCGGTGCGGCAACAGGTTAATGCGGATCATGGATCAAACCTCCGCATCGCAAGTCCGCACGCCACCATGAGAGAGGGTGCATCCTGCGTCAGACTCTTCGGGCGAATCTTCGAGGACAAGGTCATGTTGACGAAAGGGTTGGCGATGATGGTGTTGACCTGGACACGTTTCGTCACCGTTTCGTCGGCGCCCGGGATCGCCGCGCAGCCGCCGGACAGAACGATGTGGTGAATCTGGTTGTGCTGGGTCGAGGTGAAGAAGAACTGCAACGCGCGCGCGATCTCCAGCCCCATCATGTCCATGAACGGCTGCAGCACATCGGACTCGTAATTCTCCGGCAGTCCGCCGGCGCGCTTGGCGGCCTCGGCTTCCTCCGGCGACAGGCCGAACTTGTTCTGGATCTCCTGCGTCAGCTGGTTGCCGCCGAAAGGCTGTTCGCGCAGGTAGATCGACTGGTCATTGCGCAGCACGTTGACCGCCATGATGCTGGAGCCGACGTCCACGACCGCAATGTTCTGGTCCTTGCCCCGGTCCGCGAACTGGCTTTCGATCAGCTCGAAGGCGGCCTGCGCGGCGAACACGTCCACGTCCATGACCGTCGCCTTGAGTCCCGCCGACTCAGCCACGGCCAGCCGGTCGATGATCTTTTCCTTGCGCGAGGCCGCGATCAGCACCTCGATGTCCTCGGCGTTGTTGGGTGCGGGCCCGAGCACCTGGAAATCGAGGTTGACCTCGTCGAGCGCAAACGGAATGTATTGGTTGGCCTCGGTTTCCACCTGGAGCTCGAGGTCTTCCTCGGTCTGGCCCGCCGGGACCATGATCTTCTTGCTGATTACGGCGGCATTGGGTAGCGCCAGCGCGAGATTCTTGACGTTGCTGCCAAGCCGTTTGTGACAGCGCTTCAGGGCATCGCTCACCGCGTCGAGGTTGTTAATGTTGCCTTCCACCACCGAATCCTTGGGCAGGGGCTCGATGGCGTAGCGTTCAACGCGGTACATCCCTTTGCCAGCTTCCCCGATTTCCACCATTTTGATGGCCGAGGAACTGATGTCGACTCCGATCAAAGGCGGCATCTTGGCCTTAAATAGGCCCTCGAGGGCGCCGAAGTTGAGGCTGAATTTTCCTTTGAGCATAAGTTAATGGGGAGACTATCCCACACTTTACATTAGATGCTAGCAACAACTACCTTGGCTGTAAAGCGTTTTGGCGGATTTTCGTATTCCTGGGGAACCCTGACTATAATGAACGGACAATAAATATAGCTTACACTGCAGCAACTTGCCGCAGTGTTGCAGGTTTCACAAGATATCGGAATCCATGCGATGCTGTTGCAATCACGCAACACATCAGGTTTAAGAGCTTCATTTAAATGTCGAATCGCTGGTGGGCCTTCCCTGTGGTGTCGGCGGCTTCATGTGCGCTGGCTGGCGTCCTGTTGATCGCTTTTACCGCGGCCATCATCTATCCGACTTTGCCGTCTCTGGAAGCGCTCACTGACTATCAGCCGAAGATTCCCCTGCGTGTCTTCAGTGCCGACGGCAAGCTCATCGCCGAGTTCGGGGAGGAACGCCGGGCGGTGGTGAGGATAGAAGATGTCCCCCGGCCCATGACTCACGCCATCCTGGCGGCCGAGGACGAGCGCTTTTATCAACACAGTGGCGTTGACTACATGGGCGTGGCGCGTGCCGCGCTGTCCAACTTCATCTCCGGTGGCGTGCGCCAGGGGGCCTCGACCATCACCATGCAGGTCGCTCGCAACTTCTTCCTGTCAAAGGAAAGAACGCTTACCCGCAAGTTCAATGAAGTGCTGCTCGCATTCAAGATCGAGTCCAACCTTTCCAAGGACCAGATCCTCGAGCTCTATATCAACCAGATCTATCTCGGCCAGCGCGCGTATGGTTTCGCTGCCGCCTCCCAGGCCTATTTCGGCAAGCCGCTCGCTGAGCTCAACCTCGCCGAATCGGCAATGCTCGCGGGGCTGCCGAAGGCCCCTTCGCGCTACAACCCGATCGCGAACTTCAAGCGCGCCAAGCTGCGCCAGCAGTACGTGTTGCGCCGGATGCGCGAACTACAGTTGATCTCGGAGGAAGAGCTGGCGGTTGCCGACCGACAGCCGATCGCGGTGAAGAAGGAGATCAACGAATACCCGGTGCACGCCGAGCATTTTGCCGAGATGGTGCGTCAGGCTCTCTACGAGCGCTACCAGGAAGATACCTACGCGAGAGGCCTTCGTGTCTACACCACTCTGCGCACCTCCGACCAGGAGGTGGCCCATGCGGCGTTGCGCTTCGGTGTCCTGGAGTATGACCGACGTCACGGCTACCGTGGCCCGGAAGGTTACGTTGAGTTGCCGGACCGGCCGACCGAGGAAGCGCTTGAAGATGCGCTGCAAGAAACGACGGACAGCGACGATATCTACGCCGCCGTCGTGTCTGAAGCGAGTCCACGGCTGGTGCGGGCGTACCGCAGGGGCGGCGAGTGGCTGGAGATCAAGGACGAGGGGCTCCGATTCGCATCCCGCATGCTGGGTGACAGAGTGAGCCTAGGCCAACGCATCCGCCGCGGCGCAATCATCCGCGTGCTGAGGGGCGAAAAAGGGCAATGGCAGATCACCCAGCTGCCCGCGGTCGAAGCTTCTCTCGTTTCCATGGACCCGCGCGACGGGGCGATACGGGCGCTGGCGGGAGGTTTCGATTTTGGCCGCAGCCAGTACAACCACGTTACCCAGGCGCTACGCCAACCGGGGTCCGCCTTCAAGCCGTTCATCTATTCCGCCGCTCTCGAAAAGGGCTTCACCACGGCGACCGTCATCAACGATGCGCCGCTCACATTCACCGCCGCGCAGACCGGCTCGGAGCCTTGGGAGCCGAAGAACTTTGACGGCAAGTTCGAGGGGCCGATGCGGCTGCGCACGGCGCTCGTCAAGTCCAAGAACCTGGTATCCGTGCGGATCCTGCAGGCGATCTCGCCGCAGTATGCGCAGGACTACATCGCACGCTTCGGATTCGATCCCAAGCTGCATCCGCCGTATCTCACCATGGCGCTGGGCGCGGGCAATGCGACGCCGCTGCAGATGATTACCGCCTATGCCGTCTTTGCTAACGGCGGCTACCGCGTGGCGCCGTATTTCATCGAGCGCGTGGAGGACGCCAAGGGCAACGTGCTGATGGCGGCGCAGCCGGCGGCGGCGGGCGCGGGCGCGGAGCGCGCCATCGACGCCCGCAACGCTTTCATTATGACGAGCGTCATGCGCGACGTAGTGCGCACGGGCACCGGCGCGCGCGCCATGAAGCTCGGGCGCAGCGACCTCGCGGGCAAGACCGGCACTACTAACGAGTTCGTGGACGCGTGGTTCTGCGGTTTTACCTCCGAGTTGGTGGCGGTGGCCTGGATCGGCTTCGACACTCCCCACACGCTCGGGCGCAACGAGACCGGCGCTCAGGCGGCGCTGCCGATCTGGATGGCCTATATGGGGACGGTGCTCGATGGCGTCCCGGAGCAGCCGCTCGTGCCGCCCGATGGAGTGGTTGCATTGCACGTCAATCCGGACACGGGGCTGCGGATCGCCGACGTGCAGGCGGGCGTTGTCGATTATTTCTACCGCGAGTTCCTGCCGCCGGAGCACGAGACCCTCCTCGGTGGCGTGCTGGGCGGAGAGCGCCGGGAAGAGGTGCGCAACCAGCTGTTTTAAGCCGACCATGCCCAAGGATACCGGCCGCAACGATCGCCGCAGCCATATTGCCTACCTGGCTGCGCGGTTGATGGCCGAGGATGGCATCGAGGACTATGCGCTCGCCAAACGCAAGGCTGCGCGCCAAGCCGGCATGGCGGAGACGCGCGAGCTGCCGACCAACGAGGAGATCGAGGAGGCGTTTAGAACCTATCAGCAGATCTATCATCACGAAGAGCACCGCAACCGGCTGCGCGTGCTGCGTGAGACGGCAGTGCGGGCGATGCGCGAGCTCGCCCGGTTCAATCCGCATCTGACGGGGTCGGTCCTGAACGGCAACGCCGGCAAGTATGCCGATGTCAATCTGCAGCTCTTCACCGACAATGAGAAGACGGTCGAGCTCTATCTGATCGACCGGCGCATTCCCTACACGTCGGCGCAGAGCCGACTGTATTCGGGAGAGGAAATGCGCACAGTGCCGGTCTATACCTTAAATGACCACGGCACCGACATCGAGCTGACCGTGCTCTCGATGCTCGATCTACGCGGTCCGCTCCGCACCAGCCCCGACGGGAAGAACATCGAGCGGGCCAAGCTGCCTACGGTCGAGCAATTGCTCACTGACACCTGATCGAACAAGCGGCGGCGAGACATCGGGCCACCCCTCCAGTACTCGACCGCGCGCGCTTGCCCGCCCCCCCTTCTTCCTCCGGCTGCCCTCCGACAGTGCACACTGAGAACAGAAATCATCGCGTCGGGCGCACGCCGCGCTACCCGCTCCACCGCAAGCGGAGTCCGAGTCCGCGCGGCGCACCTCTTCCGGCGCGCCATTCTCGCAACTCTTGGCCGAAGCCTGATCAGCCACCCGCTTTCAGCCAGCCGGCGGCGTCGAGCGCATAGTAGGTGAGGATGCCATCGGCGCCGGCGCGCTTGAACGCGGTCAGCACCTCCATTACGCAAGGGCGCTCCTCCAGCCAGCCGCGCGCGGCGGCGGCCTTCAGCATCGAATACTCGCCGCTTACCTGGTAGACAATGGTCGGCGCCTTGAAGTGCTCTTTCACGCGATGCACGATGTCGAGATAGGGCAACCCCGGCTTGACCATTACCATGTCCGCGCCTTCCTCGAGGTCGAGCGCGACCTCCCACAGCGCCTCATCGCTGTTGGCGTAGTCCATCTGGTAAGTGTGCTTGGTGCTGCGCCCCAGGCTCTTGGCAGAGCCCACGGCGTCGCGAAACGGCCCGTAGAGGCCGGACGCGTACTTGGCAGAGTAGGCAAGGATGCGCGTGTGGATGAACTTGTGGCGATCGAGCGCGCTCCGGATCGCGCCGATGCGCCCGTCCATCATGTCCGAGGGCGCGACCACGTCCACGCCGGCTGCAGCACATACCAGCGCCTGCTTTTCCAGGATCGCGATGGTCTCGTCGTTCAACACGTAGCCGCTGCGGTCGACCACGCCATCCTGGCCGTGCGTGGTATAGGGATCGAGCGCGACATCGGTAATGACGCCGAGCCCGGGAAACCGCTTCTTCAACGCCGCCACCGCGCGCGGCACCAGCCCCTTGGGATTGGCGGCCTCGCGCCCGTCGGCTGACTTCAGTTCTCTGGCGATGAGCGGAAAAACCGCAACGGCTGGCAGTCCGGCCTTCGCGCAGAGCTCAGCGTGCGCCAGCAGGCGGTCGAGGGTGAAACGCCGGACACCCGGCATCGACGGCACCGGCTCTATCCGATTCCTGCCCTCGATCACGAACATCGGATAGATGAGGTCATCGGTCGTCAGCCGGTGCTCGCGCCGGAGCCGACGCGTGAACTCATCGCGCCGCATCCGGCGCATGCGCCGCCCAGGAAACCCGCCGTATAGCCGCATCGCATTAACCTCTTGAAGAAATGTGCATTTATTTGCGCCCGCCGGGGAACTCTTGGGCATTATAAGCGTCGCATCGATTAGATGACCTCAGGTCGTCTCCCGCTTCTCCTCCCTGAGCGGGTGCCTTAATGCTAATTAAGGCTTTTGCCCCCGGTTTTACTCCCCTTTAACCGGGGGTTTTTGTTTCTGCTGCCCCATCGTGTGCCGTGCACTGCCGCTGACAGTGAGAGCCTCGAAGAAACCTCCCGACGGTGAGGAAAAACCAATCTAGGTTGTTGTTATCGTGCCTAAAACTGGCGCGCGCAAAGGTGCGTACTATACAATCCACTCTGGCACGATAAAACGCCGAAAAAAAAGGACTTCGCATGAAATCCCCCTGGCTGCTGGCGCTCGTTGCCGGCACGCTCGCCCCCGCCTTGGCGCTGGCGCAGGCTCTTCCCAAAGCGGACCCCTCGCAGGCGCAAAAGCTCGTGGACCAGATCTGCGCCTCCTGTCACTCTGCGGACGGGAACAGCACACTGCCCGTCAACCCCGTGCTCGCCGGCCAGCACGCCGACTACACCTTGAAGCAGCTCATGAACTTCAGGTCGCTGGACGGCAAACCCGCCGAGCGGTCCAATGCGGTGATGGCGGGGATGGTGGCGAGTCTGTCGGCCGGCGACATGCGCAACCTCGCAGCCTACTTCGAGGCCCAGAAGCGCAAGCCGCGCGTCGCGCGCGACCCAGAGCTCGCCAGGCTCGGCCAGGCGATTTATCGCGGCGGCATCATGGCGAAGAACGTGGCGGCCTGTACCGCCTGTCACGGGCCGAACGGCACCGGAATGCCGGCCCAGTTTCCGCGGCTCGCGGGGCAGTTCCCAGAGTACACAACGGCGCAACTGCGCGCGTTCCGCTCCGGCGAGCGCACCAACGATCCGAACCGCATGATGCGCGCGTTGGCTGATAAGCTCTCTGACCGGGAAATCGCGGCACTGGCCGAATATATCGCCGGGTTGCGCTGATTCCAGCCCGAGCCGTAGGAAACGCCTCAGGCGCGCAAGTCTGCAAAAACCTTTCTTGCGGCGCCAACCGTGCGCCCGACTTCTGCCTCGCCGTGGGCCGAGGAGACGAAGCCCGCCTCGTATGCCGAGGGCGCGAGGTAGATGCCTGCGGCGAGCATGGCGTGAAAGAAGCGGTTGAACGTCTCCGTGTCGCATTGCATGGCTTCGGCGAAGCTCGCAGGAGGGGTCGCGCGAAAGAAGATGCCGAACATGCCTCCGACGCTCGCCGCGGAGAAGGGTATGCCACGCTCTTGGGCGGCGCGAGCGAGACCCTCGCACAGCGCGCGCGTGGTTGCTGCAAGCCGATCATAAAACCCCGGCACCTGAACCAGCTTGAGCGTCGCGAGGCCCGCGGCGACGGCGACCGGATTGCCGGAAAGCGTTCCGGCCTGGTATACCGGCCCGAGCGGCGCAATGGCCCGCATGATGTCGCGGCGCCCGCCAAAGGCGCCGACTGGCAGTCCCCCGCCAATAACTTTGCCGAGCGTAGTCAAGTCGGGCTTGACGCTGTAGAGCGCCTGCGCGCCCCCGAGCGCGACACGAAAGCCGGTCATGACCTCGTCGAAGATCAACACGGATCCGGAGCGCGTGCAAAGCCGGCGCAGCAGCTCGAGAAAACCCGTGCGCGGCGCCACGAGATTCATGTTGCCGGCGACCGGTTCCACGATGACGGCTGCGATCTCGGCCCCCTCGCGCTCGAAGGCCTGCTCCAGCGCGGTCTCGTTGTTGTATTCCAGCACCACGGTATGAGCGGCGGTTGGCTGAGGCACGCCCGCCGAGGAGGGCTGTCCGAAGGTCAGCGCGCCGGATCCCGCTTTGACGAGCAGGGCATCGGCATGGCCGTGATAACAGCCCTCGAACTTGACGATCTTGTGCCGGCCGGTGTGGCCGCGCGCGAGACGGATCGCGCTCATGGTCGCCTCGGTCCCGGAACTCACCAGCCGCACCTGCTCGAGGGAGGGCACGAGCCGGCATAGCAACTCCGCCATTTCGACCTCCTGCTCGGTGGGGGCGCCGAAGGAGAGCCCGCGCTCGGCCGCCAGCCGCGCTGCGTTCACTACGTCGGGATGGGCATGCCCGACGATGAGCGGGCCCCAGGAGCCGACGTAGTCGATATAGACACGGCCGTCGACGTCCCACACCTGTGCGCCCTTGCCGCGCTGGATGAAAAGCGGCGTGCCACCCACCGAGCGGAACGCACGCACGGGCGAATTGACGCCGGCCGGAATGACGAGCTGTGCACGCTGGAACAGTTGCCGGCTGCGCTTCATCTCAACTTACTACGAGCCACGATTCAGCGCTCACGACGCACGCGTTTCCAGTTCGCGCCGTGAGAATAACGCGCTGAAGCGGCGCGCCGCGAGCTTGACATCGGCTGCCCCGAACAGCGCGGTGATTACGGCAACGCTATCGGCGCCGGCCGCAATCAGTTGCGGCGCATTATCGAGCGTGATGCCGCCGATAGCCACCACCGGTGCCGCCAGCTGCCGCTTGGCGTTCCGCAACAAGGCGGGCGGTGCGCACACCGCGCCTGGCTTTACGCTGGAGGGAAAAAAGCTTCCGAACGCGACATAGTCAGCGCCGAGGCGCTCGGCCTCGAGCGCGTGGTCAAGCCGGTCGTGACAGGAGGCGCCGAGGATTCTTGCCGTCCCGAGCCGCTCACGCGCCGCGGCGAGTGAACCGTCCTCCGCGCCGAGGTGCAAGCCATCGGCATCCACGGCTAACGCGAGATCGATATGGTCGTTGATGATCAGCGGGACCCGGAGCTTCCGGCACAGTGCGAGCAGGGCGCGTGCTTGCGCGAATCTCAATGCCGAAGTCGCCGATTTGTTGCGATACTGCAGCAGGCGCGCGCCACCGGCGAGCGCCGCTTCTGCCGCGGCGAGCAGGGCCGGCGTATCGGAGACGTCAGGCGTGACGGCGTACAGCCCGGAGATCTCGTGGCTCACTGCTTATACCTCGCTCCCGCCGCCACCGGCCTTCTCCTCATCGCGCGCCCAGAACAACCGGTCCGGTATGTACTGGCCCATGCCGGGCCGGAAGGCCGCCTTCAGCGTCTGCCAGGTGTATTCCTGCGCGTCCTTGACCGCATCGCTCACCTCCAGGCCGTTGGCGACGGTGGCGGCGATGGCGGCCGCAAGCGTGCAACCGGAGCCGTGGTACGAGCCCGGCAGCCGCGGCCAGCTGTCGGTGCGCACCACGCCGTTCTGGCCGTAGAGGGTGTTGACGACCTCGGTGGTGTTCTCGTGAGTCCCGGTGACGAGCACATACTCGCATCCGGTCGCGATGATCCGCTTCGCGCATTCGGCAAGATCGCGGCCCTCGCCCTCCTCATTGTCCTCGGCCGCCAGCCGCCGCGCTTCGAGGCTGTTGGGTGTCAATATGGTGGTCTGCGGGATGAGCAGCTCCTTCAGCGCGCCCACCATCTCCTCGGTAACCAACTCGTCGCCGCGCCCCGAGGCGAACACCGGGTCGAGCACCAGCGGCACCTCGGGGTAGTCGGAGACCACTTCCGCGATGATGGCAATCTGCTCGAGATTACCCAGCAGGCCGATCTTGAACGCGGCGACCGGCATGTCTTCCAGTACGCAGCGCGCCTGATCGGCAACCCATTCCGCGTCGATCGGGCTGACGTCGTCGACGCCCATTGTGTCCTGGATGGTGATTGCGGTCACGACCGACAGCGGGTGGCAGCCCATGCTCGAGAGCGTCATGATGTCGGATTGCAGTCCCGCGCCGCCGCTCGGGTCAGTCGCGGCGAACACCAGGACGATGGGGGGAAGGTCGGCCATGCGCAAGGAGTCTGAGGCGCCCGCGCGGTTGGTCGCGACAGGACGATTCGATAGAATTGGATTCTAACGTAAATCCGGTATCCCGCATGACCGCCGCCGAAACACGGATCCACAAGACCTACATGTGCCTCATCTGCGGATTCATCTACGATGAGGACGCGGGGCTGCCCGACGAGGGCATCGCACCCGGCACCCGCTGGGAAGACGTGCCGGTGAACTGGACCTGCCCGGAGTGCGGGGCGCGCAAGGAAGACTTCGAGATGGTGGAGATCTGAAGTTTTGAGCGTTGAGTGCTTAATGTTGAGTTGGTTTCAGCGACTCTTGCTTGTTCGACATTCCTCACTCAGTATTCAACTCTCAAGACTTAAAACTCAACACTCAACATTCAACACTGAGCGTATGCGTATTCTGCACACCATGATCCGCGTCGGCGACCTGAAGCGCTCGCTCGATTTCTACACGCAGGTGCTGGGCATGAAATTATTGCGCAAGGCCGACTACCCGAGTGGGCGCTTCACCAACGCCTTCGTCGGTTACGACGAGGAGTCGAAAACCGCGGTGCTGGAGCTCACGCACAACTGGGACACACCATCTTATGATCTCGGCACCGGCTACGGCCACGTGGCGATCGAGGTCGCGGACGCCTACCAGGCGTGCGAGGAGGTGAAGCGGCGTGGCGGCAAGGTGACGCGCGAGGCCGGGCCCATGAAGCACGGCACCACGGTGATCGCCTTCGTCGAAGACCCTGACGGCTACAAAATCGAGTTCATCCAGAGGAAATCGGCCTAGCCGATTTCTTATTGGTTTGACCGCAGAGCCAAATTCAATTTCCTAGCGACTAAGGATTCCGTCCGCCAAACGGACGAAATCCTCGACTCGCAGATCCTGCGCACGCAGCCCGGCGTTGACGCCGAGCCGCTCGAAGTCCGCGGCCCTGAAGTGGGCCTGCAACGCGTTGCGCAGCGTCTTGCGGCGTTGGGAAAATGCGGCGGCTACGATTTTCCCGAAGGAGGTTTCGTTGCGCGCAGGATGCGGCAGGCGCGCGAACGGCGCCAACCGCACCACGGCGGACTCGACCTTGGGCGCCGGTCGGAACGCCGCCGGCGGCACGTCCAGGAGCTTCTCCATTTCGAAGCGGTACTGCAGCATGACCGACAGCCGGCCGTACTCGGAGGTGGAAGGCGCGGCCACCATGCGCTCCACCACTTCCTTCTGCAGCATGACATGAATGTCGAAAATCGCCGTGGCATGTTGCGCCAGGTGAAACAACAGCGGCGTGGAAATGTTGTAGGGAAGATTGCCGACCACGCGCAACCGTGGCCCCAGCGCGCTGAAGTCGAAGCGCAACGCGTCGCCCTCGTGCAGCGTTACCCGCGCGGCGGGAAGCTCGGCGCGCAGGCGCGCGATGATGTCGCGGTCAAGCTCGATCGCGTGCAGGTGTTCGAGCCGCTCGCTCAACGGTCGGGTGAGCGCGCCGAGCCCGGGGCCGATTTCGACCAGGCGGTCGCGCCGCTGCGGCGCGATGGCGTCGACGATGGCGGCGATGGCCGCTTCATCCACCAGGAAGTTCTGCCCGAAGCGCTTGCGGGGGATGTGGCGCATGACAGGGCGTATCCCCTGTGCCGCCATCATGCGATGCGCGGCGTCCGGCGGTGGACCGCGGCCAGCCTCGCCGCCAGCCGGATGGCCTGGATCAGGCTGCCGCTCCCGGCGCGGCCGGTGCCGGCGAGCTCGAGCGCGGTGCCATGGTCCACCGAGGTACGGATGATGGGCAGCCCAAGGGTGACATTGACGCCAGCGCCGAAGCTGGCGTATTTGAGCACCGGCAGGCCCTGGTCGTGATACATCGCGAGCACGCAATCGCAGCTCTTGAGCCGCCGCGGGTTGAACAATGTGTCTGCGGGCAGCGGCCCGTTAACATCGAACCCTTCGCTGCGCAGCCTCGCGAGCAGCGGGCTGATGATATCGGCCTCTTCTCTACCGAGAAAACCCGCCTCGCCGGCGTGGGGGTTCAAGCCGGCTACGCAGATGCGCGGCCGCGGGATCGCGAAGCGCGCGGCGAGGTCGCGCTGCAAAACACGCAGCGTGCGCTCCAGGCTTTGCGCGGTGATGTGGCGTGCGACGTCCCGCAGCGGGAGATGGGTGGTGGCGAGTGCAACCCGCATGCCCCCGCCAACGAGCATCATCACCACATGCTCGGCCCTGGTGTGCGCCGCGAGAAACTCGGTATGCCCGGTGAACGCGATGCCGGCGTCGTTGATCACGCTCTTCTGCAGTGGCGCCGTGACCATCGCGTCGAACGCCCCTTCCAGGCAGCCGTCGGCGGCGGCCTCCAGGGTGCGCAGTACGTAGCCGCTGTTGGCCGGGTTCAGCCGTCCCGGGACCGCGGCCTGCGCGAGCGGCACATGAAGCACCGCGAGCGCGCCGGCACGGGGGGCCGCGCCCGCTGCGGAAGGATGATCCGCTACTTTGAGCGGCAGGCTCAGCAGGCGCGCGCGCGCCTTGAGCAGCTCGCGGTCGGCTACTACGACGATGCGCGCCGGCAACCGGCGGCGCGCGAGCTCGACGCACAGGTCGGGCCCAATGCCGGCAGGCTCACCCGCCGTCACTGCGATTAACGGAATTTTGAATTTTGAATGCTTAATGTTGAGTTGCTCGCGAAGGCGCGGATTCCCGACGCTGCCAGTAATTTAACACTTAGCATTCAACATTCAACATTGCTATCAGCGTTCCTCGAGGCGATACTCAATGTAGGCCCTGTCGCGCAGCTGCCGCACCCATTCCTGGTAGGACTCGTCGGATTTGCGCGCGCGCAACGCCGACTGCGCCGCAAGCCGCTGGCGGTCCCGCGACATGTCCTCATCGCGTCGCTCGAGCACCTGGATCAGGTGCCAGCCGAAGGGCGATTGCACGGGGGCGCTGATCTCGTCTGGCGTCAACGCATTCATCGCGCTCTCGAACTCCAGGACCGTGTCACCCGGCGACAGCCACCCGAGATCGCCACCCTTGGACCCGCTCGCGTCCTCGGAGTGCAGGCGCGCGAGCTGCGCGAAGTCGGCCTTGTTATCAAGGCGCTCCTTGAGGGCATCGATCCGACGGCGCGCCTCGGCTTGCGGCACCAGCTCGTTGGTCTTGATGAGGATGTGGCGAGCGTGGGTCTGACGCACGATCACTGGAGCACTCGAGCTGCGCCGCTCGTTTAGCTTGAGGATATGGAACCCGTTGGCGCTACGCAGCGGCGGGCTCACTCCGCCGGATTGCAGGGATTTCAAGGAATCAACAAACAGCGCAGGCAGGCGCGTGCCATCGCGCCAACCCATCGCGCCGCCTTGCAACGCGTCGGGCGCGTCCGAAAATGCCGCCGCGACCTGGCGGAAGTCGGCGCCCGTCCTTAACTGCTGGAGAGCCTGCTCGGCGCGGGCGCGGCGGGCCTGGATCTGCTCCGGGCTGGCGTTCTCGGGGACCGTCACCAGGATGTGGGACAGGTTGTACTGCTCGCCGAGACCGGCCACACCCTGCTGGGCGTTGATGAAGCTTTCGACTTCGCCTTCGCTGACCGCGATCCTGCTGTCGACTTCGCGCTGCCTCAACCTCGTCAGGATGATTTCATTGCGGATATCCTCGCGGAAGCGGGGGAATGGCACACCGTCCTTCTCCAATGCCGCACGCAATTGCTCCGGCGTGAGCTTGTTCTCCCGCGCGATGCGCTGGATCGCACGATCGAGCTCCGAGTCGTCCACGCGCAGCCCGGTTTCCTTGGCCAGCTGCAGCTGCACGTGGTCGGTGATCATGCGGTCGAGGATCTGCTTTTCCAGGGCTTCGCGCGGCGGCGGCGGCGTGCCCTGCTGCTTCAACTGCAGCGAGGTGTAGCGGTAGCGCTCGTCCAGGTCGGCCCGCGTGATCACCTCGTTGTTCACCACTGCCACGATGCGGTCGAGCACCACCACTGAACGCGGCTGCTGCGCCGGGGCGGGGCTGGCAGCGGCCCACACCGCGGCGCCGAAGGCCAGCGCAAGCCAGGCGGGGCGCGGCGAGGGCGCGCTCGACCCGGCTGCGGGCGCGCGGTTTCGATCAGTAATAAGGAACGTTTGAAACATCGGGCCTCGGGGAGCGGGGGTCCAGTCTGGAATAACCACCGATATTGCGCCTCAGCGTTTCCATCGGATTGGAGCCAATGCGCGACAAGCCGTTCAATTCAAGCTGCAGGAAGAACGTGGTGGAAGTCTGCTGGGTAGTGGTGGCAAAGCGATGGGCAACCACGCGCAGTAGCCAGCAGTCGCCATTGTATTCCGCGCCGAGCAGGCCCTCGACCGTGCGCTCGTCGAGCAGCGAATAGTTCCAGCGCGCGAGCCCTGTCCACCCCCGTCCGACCTGCCACTGCGTCGAGACGTCGGTCTGGCGCAAGGTGTTAATCGTCTCGCGGTAGGTCATGTTGAGCACCTTGCCCGGAGCCGGCTGGTAACGGGCGCCGATGTTGAACTTCTGCGTCTGCGAGGAACTGGTGCTGTATTGCAGCCCCGCCTCGGCCCTCAAGTACGGCGCGACCGCCCCGGACAGCGCGGCGAGCAGATCGGAACTCGTGCTGGTGCGCGCAGCCACGCCGGGCAGGGTGACCTCCTGGGTCTCGAAGTAGAAGCGTTGCGCGACGCCCACGCGCAGGCGCTCCGCCCCGGTGTCGGCCCCGATGAAGCGCGAGTTGATGCCGAACGTCAGCTGGTTGGCATCGTTGATGCGGTCCCAGCCGGAGAACTGGTTCTCGGAATAGATGGTCGAGAAGTTGATATCCTGCTGGGCGCTGTCGAACACGGGGATGCTGTTCTGGTCGCGGAAGGGGATATAGACGTAGTAGAGCCGCGGCTCCAGGGTCTGCAAGAAGGGCGCGCCGCCGATCGTGGTCGGGCGCTCGAACACTACGCTGGAATCGGCGCTGAACGTCGGGAGCGTGCGGCTTTGATCGGCGTATCCGGCGGTGTTCGGATCGATGAAGTAGCGCGTGTAATTCACGCCAAGCTTGGGTGTTACGGAGGCATACGCTGTCTGCAACGGCACGCTCAGGCTCGGATAGGCCACCACCCGGCTGCCGTTGGTAAACGTCGGATGATCGAAGCTCGTGTATTGCCCGTAGAAGTCGAAATCCGAGCGCAGCACCTCCTGGTGCGACGCGGTCAGAGCGAGCTGTGGCAGCCGGTTGTACTGCGGCGTCACGGGCTGCAGCGGATCAGGCTGCAGTGTCTGCCAGCGCTGAACCAGAGCGCTCAATCCGTAGCTGCCGGCGTTGCCCCAAGTCCCGAAGCGGCCGATGGAGAGGTCGCTCGGCAGCTGAACCTGGGACGTTATGGCGATCTGGGTCGAAAGGTCGGTGAAATAGTTGTCGTCCGATACCCTCAGTAGATTAAGCGTTCCGAACCAGCCGCTCGGCAGCGTGTGGTTATGACGGATGAAATAGCCCCAGCGCTCGTCGCCGCCGCGGACGCGATCGTTCGGCAGCACCTCCCCGCGGGCGTTGCCAAGGAAGTTCGGTTCGAGATAGCGGAAATCACCGTCCAGCAGCACCCCGCGCCGCGTCATGATGCGCGGAGAGAGGGTGGCGTCGCGATTTGGCGCAATGTTCCAGTAGTAGGGAATCGTGATCTCCACACCGCCCTTGTCGGTGCTGCCGTAGTGCGGCGTGATGAAGCCGGACTTGCGCTCCTGGTGCAGCGAGAACGACAAGTACGGCGAGTAGAAGATCGGCGTGCCCATGAACACGATGCTTGCATCGCGCGCGACGCCGACGTCGCGCTCCTTGTCGATTTGCAGATCGCCGGCGCGCACGTACCAGTCGTCATTGCCGGGCCCGCAGGACGTGTATTCGGCGCGCTCCGCTCGATACATGCCGGGTCCCTCGAACAAAATGCGTTCCGCCGTACCCCGCGCGTCCGTCTCGCGGAATAACGCGCTCGGGCCTCCGGGCTCGGTAGCCTTGTGCAGCGTGAAGCGGGGGTTCTCCATGAAGCCGCGATCGGATTCGAGGTTGTATCCCAGGCGCGCGCCTTCCACCACGTCGGCCCCCTGCTCCATGCGCACGTTGCCCTGAGCGGAAAGTTCGCCGGTCGGCTTGTCGTAGCGCAGCCAGTCGGTATAGACCGCCTGCCCGCGCTTTCTGAACCACACGTTGCCCTCGGCCTCGGTGTCCTGATCCTGGCGCCCCTGCACCCGGTCCGCTTCGAAGAAGAGCGGCACATCTTCCTTCACCGAGGGCGGGATGAGCAGCAACGCGGGTTGTGACTTCAGCGTGAGTCCCTGCTGCGCGCCAGCGGCGACGGGCAGCGCGCACATCACGGCCAGCGACAGGCGCGTAATTATCAGTTTTTTCATCGAAAATTGCCTGTGTAGCGTGGTGCTAAAATCGCATAATTCACCGCTGAAGGCAATCGGCTTGCCGCCGGACATCGACTCTCGATTGGAGCAGCTGCGGGCCTGGCTCGGAACGAGTTTGGGAGCGGGCGCTTTTTCCTTGAAACCGGCTTCGGCAGACGCCAGCTTCCGGCGTTATTTTCGCGTTTCCACCGACGACGCGCGGTCCTGGATCGCGATGGATGCGCCGCCAGAGCGCGAGGACTGCCGTCCCTTCGTGCGTGTGGCGGCGCTCCTCCGGTCAGCCGGAGTCAACGCGCCGCGGGTGATCGCGCAGGATCTCGCGCGCGGGTTCCTGCTGCTCACGGACCTGGGCGACACGACCTATCTCTCCGTGTTGAACGAAGCCAACGCGGACCGGTTGTTCGATGACGCGATCGAGGCGCTCATCAAGTGGCAGCTGGCGAGCCGCGAGGGGGAGCTGCCGCCGTACGACGAAGCGCTTCTCAGGCGCGAGTGCGATCTGTTTCCCGAGTGGTATGTCGCTCGGCACCTCGCGTTGCGGCTCTCCAGCGCGCAGCAACAGGCGCTCTCCGATACGGTCGCGCTCCTCATCTCCCGCAGCCTGGCGCAGCCGGCGGTCTTCGTGCACCGCGACTACATGCCGCGCAATCTGATGGTGAGCGAACCCAACCCGGGCGTAATCGACTTCCAGGACGCAGTGCATGGCCCGATCAGCTACGACCTGGTTTCGCTCACCCGCGATGCATTCGTGAGCTGGGAGGAGGAGCGCGTCATCGACTGGGCCGCGCGCTATTGGGACAAAGCGAAGCAGCGAGGCTTGCCGGTCGACCCCGATTTCAGCGCGTTCTATCGTGATTTCGAATGGATGGGGTTGCAACGCCACTTGAAGGTGCTCGGCATCTTCGCTCGCCTCCACTACCGCGACGGCAAGGGCGGCTATCTTGAGGACACGCCGCGCTTTCTCAACTACGCGCGCGGCGTCGCCGCGCGCTACCGCGAGCTGGCACCGCTGGCGCGACTCATCGAGCAGCTGGAGGCGCGCCAGCCGGCGCTGATGGGAAATAGGACCGGAAAGTCACCGCATGAAAGCGATGATCCTCGCCGCCGGGCGCGGTGAGCGCATGCGGCCGCTCACCGACCGCCTTCCCAAGGCCCTGCTCGAGGCCGGCGGCCGGCCGCTCGTTGCGCACTTGATCGAGCGCCTCGTGCGTTGCGGCTACAGCGAGCTGGTGGTCAATGTCTCCCACCTCGCCGGCATGATCGAGCAGGCGCTTGGCGACGGCTCGCGCTACGGAGCTCGCATCGTGTATTCACGTGAGGCCGAGCCGCTCGAAACCGGCGGCGGCATCGCCTATGCGCTGCCGCTGCTCGGGGACGCCCCGTTCCTGGTGGTCAACAGCGACATCTATTGCGACTTTGATTTCGCGCGTCTGGCTGCTGCCGCAACGGCGCTCGCGCCCGGCGCGGGTCTCGCCCACCTCGTACTGGTGGACAACCCGCCGCATCACCCAGGGGGTGATTTCTCGCTCGGTGCGGGCAAAGTATCGGCGGACGGCCCCGGGCGTCTCACCTTCAGCGGTATCGGCGTCTATACCCCTGCCCTGTTTGCGGCGGTTGCGCGCGGGTCCCGCCGCCAGCTGGCGGCGCTGCTCAGGCCGGCGATGGCACGGGGGCTCGTGAGCGGGGAGCACCACCGCGGGCTGTGGCTCGACATTGGCACGCCGCTGCGCCTCGATGCGCTCGAGCGCGCACTGGCTGCCGAGAGCCGCCGCTAGCGCCGCCCGTTGTGGAGGCGGGTGGCGGCCGGGCTTGTTTATAATTTCGTCCATGGCAGAGAGCATCGACATCGGCGTCTATCAGCGGCGGCGCGCCCGGCTTGCCGCCGCCATGCAGGAGGGCGTTGCGGTCGTGCCGACCGCACCCGAGCGCGCGCGTAACCGCGATGCGCACTATCCCTACCGTTTCGACAGCTATTTTTATTACCTCACCGGTTTCCGCGAGCCCGCTGCGGCGCTGGTGATCGTCGCAGGCTCCGAACCGAAGAGCATCCTGTTCTGCCGCGACAAGGATCCCGAGCGGGAAAACTGGGATGGCATGCGCTACGGGCCGGAGGCCGCGCGCGGCGACTTCGGCTTCGACGAAGCGCACTCGATTACCCAGCTCGACGCGCTGATGCCGGAGTTAATCGCCGACCGCGAGGCGCTCTACTGCCATCTCGGCGCCGACGCGGCGTGGGACGCGCGCGTGACGGATTGGATCAACCAGGTGCGCGGCCGGGCGCGTTCCGGCGTCACCGCTCCAGGGACCGTGCGGGACGTACACGCGCTGCTCGACGAGATGCGGCTCATCAAGGGGCCGGAGGAACTTGCCGTGATGCGGCGTGCCGCGGCGATCACCGCTGGCGCGCACCGCCGCGCCATGCGTGCGGCCAGGCCGGGCCGGGCCGAATATGAGATCGAGGCGGAGCTCTTGCACGAATTCCGGCGCCATGGCGCGCAGGCGCCGGCTTATACCCCGATCGTCGCTTCCGGTGAGCGCGCCTGCGTGCTGCATTACGTGCAGAACGACGGCGTGCTGATGGACGGGGAGCTGCTGCTGATCGACGCCGGCTGCGAGTTTGACGGTTACGCCGCCGATCTCACGCGCACCTTTCCGGTCAGTGGCCGGTTTAGCGGGCCGCAGCGCGAGGTTTACGAGCTCGTGCTGGCGGCGCAAGCCGCCGCCATTGCGGCGGTCAAGCCCGGCGCGCCGTGGGACGAGCCGCACCACGCGGCGGTCAACGTGCTGGCCCAGGGGCTGATCGACTTGAGGCTCCTCTCCGGCGGCCTCGCCGAAGTGGTGGAGACCGAGGCCTACAAGAAGTACTACATGCATCGCACCGGGCACTGGCTCGGGCTCGACGTGCACGATGCAGGCGATTACAAGTCGCGCGGCAGCTGGCGCGCGCTCGCCCCGGGTATGGTGCTGACCGTCGAACCGGGCTGCTACATCCGGCCCGGGGAGGGCGTGCCGGCGCAGCTGGCCGGCATCGGCGTGCGCATCGAAGACGACGTGCTGGTGACGGCGTCTGGCGCCGAGGTGCTGACCCGCGACGCTCCCAAGGCACCGGCCGATATCGAAGCCTGGATGGGCGCGCGCGATGGCTGACTATGATGTGTTGGTCGTAGGCGGTGGGCCGGTCGGCGCTGCCCTGACGCTCGCCCTGCGCGGGTCCGGGCTTGCAATTGGGCTCCTGGAGGCGCGGGCCCCGCAGGCTGCAGCGGATCCGCGCCCGATCGCGCTTTCTCACGGCAGCCGCCTGATACTTGAGCGGCTCGGCGTATGGGAGCGACTCGCGCCGGCCACGCCGATCCTGCGCATCCACATTTCGCAGCGCGGCGGATTTGGGCGGGTCGAGCTCGACGCTCGGGAAGCGCGTTTGCCGGCGCTGGGCTACGTGCTCGACTACGGCCGGCTTGCCGCGGCGCTCGCTCGCGCGCTCGAAGCCGAGGGCGGCGCGCAGCCGATCCGAGCTACGGCGAGCGCGTTCGAGGCGGGATCAGTAGCGGCCGTCGTGCGATTTGCCGTTGGCGGTGACACCGGGCACGCCAGCGCTCGGTTGCTTGCCGTGGCCGACGGCGGTGCGTTGCCGATCGCACCGGTACGCACCCGCGAATACGGCCAGGCCGCGGTGACCACGCGCGTGACCTGCAGCACCCCGCACGGGAACGTCGCCTACGAGCGCTTTACCCCGGAAGGACCGCTGGCGATATTGCCTGACGGTGACGCAGTTGCGCTGGTGTGGACGACGACTCCGGAGCATGCACAACAATTGTGCGCGCTGACGGAGACTGGCTTCCTGGCGCAGCTGCAGCGGAGCTTCGGGAGCCGCTTGGGGACGTTCAAGACCGCCGGTGGCCGAGCATGGTTTCCACTCGCCCTCAAAGTCGCGGCCCAAATTGCGGAACCGCGCACGGTGGTGCTCGGCAACGCGGCGCAAACTCTGCATCCGGTCGCCGGGCAGGGGCTTAATCTAGGTTTGCGCGATGCCTGGGAGCTGGCGGCCCTGCTCCGGGATTGCGGCCGCGCCGAGATCGGTGGGCCAAGGCAGACCCAGGCTTATGCCGCCCGGCGCCGGCTCGACCGCGGCGGCGGGATACTTTTTACCGACGCGCTGGTGCGCCTGTTTTCCAACGAGCTTACCTCCCTCAAGCTCGCGCGCGGCCTGGGACTGGCGGTGCTGGGCGCCGTGCCGCCGGCGCGGGACTTTGTCGTGCGGCGCATGACCTTCGGTGCGCGCGGCTAGTGCCCTTCCAACTTGATTT
>Ga0307281_10000087_pt1 | contig 20200 bp, 23 predicted proteins | sample ER_DNA_120_FD_194486 | JGI IMG/M metagenome (GOLD analysis project Ga0307281, IMG submission 194486) | Bulk soil microbial communities from the East River watershed near Crested Butte, Colorado, United States - ER_DNA_120 | ecosystem: Environmental > Terrestrial > Soil > Floodplain | place...
TGGTTTTCGAGCACAGACCTGACCTAATCCGCCTTGATGTTGGCGGCCTTGGCGATCTCCGCCCAGCGCGCGATCTCCTTGCGCATCCAGGCATCGAGCTCCTGCGGCGTGTTCCCAAGCGGGAAGATGCCGAGATTGCGGACCTTGTCGGCGAACTCCAGCGAATTCACCACCGCGCGAATATCGGCCGACAACTTGTCAAGCACCGGCGCGGGCACACCCGCGGGGGCGACAAGGGCGTTGAACGCAATGACGTCGAAGCCTGAGTAGGTCTCGGCGATCGTCGGCACGTCAGGCGCATCGCCGAGACGCTGCGCGCCGGCCCCGGCGATCAGCTTGAGATCGCCGGACGCGACGTAGCGCTTGGCCGAGTGCCAGATGTCGAACATCAGCGGCACGCGCCCCGCGATCACGTCGGTCAAGGCCGGCGCGCTGCCGTTGTAGTTGATGTGGGTCATGTTGATGCCGGCGCGCTGCTTGAGCATCTCGCCGGCGAGGTGCCCCACGCCGCGCGGTCCCGGCGAGGTGAAATTGAGCGGCTCGGGGCTTTTCTTCGCGACCTCGACCAGTTGCGGAACGGTCTCGGCGGGAAACGCTTTGTTAGCCACGAGCGCCACCGGCTGGGTGGCCACCATGCTCACGGCGGCGAAATCCTTTTCGGTGTCGTAAGGCAGCTTTTGCCCGATCGCCGGATTGATCAGCAGGGAATTGGTGGCGACGAGCATGGTGTAGCCGTCGGCCGGCGAATTGGCGACGGCCGCGGTCGCCACGATCGTGCCGGCGCCCGGGCGGTTCTCGATCACCACCGACTGGCCGTTCCAGCGCGCCGTTAGGAAATCGGCAAGGATGCGCGCCACCACGTCGGTCGGGCCGCCGGCTGCAAACGGCACCAGCAGCTTTACCGGTCGGGTGGGAAACTCGGCCGTCGTCTGCGCGGAGGCGGCGCCGACCGCGGTCCCGAGCAACAAGAGCGCCAGCGTGATGATCTTCATTGCTCTCACTGCATGCCATGCGTGCCGGCAAACTGTAGCAGCGGCGATGAGGCGGGCAAGGCCACGAAGCGTCCGCCAAAAAAAAAGCCCCGGCACGAGCCGGGGCGGAGGGGGGTCGAGACTCTAACGGGCAATTACATGCGATAGAGGATCTGGTCGGTCCAGAAGCGCTCGAGGCGCTGCAGCGATTTGTTGAGGGTGGCGAACTCGTCGGAATTGATGCCGCCGACCTGGGTCACCGTGCCGATGTGCTTCTGGTAAAGCATATCCACGATGTCGCGCACTTCGCGGCCCTTGTCGGTGAGCTTGATGCGCACCGAGCGGCGGTCGACGCGCGAGCGCTGGTGATCGAGATACCCCATCTCCACGAGCTTCTTGAGATTGTAGGAGACGTTGGAGCCGAGGTAGTAGCCGCGCGTGCGCAGCTCACCCGCGGTGAGATCCTCTCACCGATATTGTAGAGGAGCAGCGCCTGCACCGAATTGATATCGGCGCGCCCGCGGCGATCGAATTCGTCCTTGATGACTTCGAGCAGGCGGCGATGCAGCCGCTCAACCAGAGTCAAGGTTTCGAGATAGAGCGAACGGGTGGGATCGAAGCGCCCTGCACGCTCGGTGGGCTCCATCACTTTTGCGACTGCTTGGATCATGACGCTTTCCTATCGGTTGTCGTTCTTATGATCGCGAGGCCCTGTGCCCCCGCTCGACGTCCAACCTACGCCCGGGGGTCTAAAATCGGCTTAAGTAACACGATAAAGAGAAGGTTTATTTGGAACGGTGAACGATCGATTGACGCCGTAACGACGGGCACTTCTCGCACTTCCGTAACGTCTCGTTCACGATGCCGAGCATCAGACCTGCGGTGCCCGGCAGGTTTTTCAGGGCCCGCGCAGGTAGCGAATGATGCCGGAAAAATCGACGCTGCCGTCTTCGCTATCGACGAAGCGCTCGTACACCGCGGCCGCGCCGGCGCCGAGCGGCGTCGTGGCGCGGGTGGCGCGCGCGGCGGCTTGCGCCAGCTTCAAGTCCTTGAGCATCATCGCCGCTGAGAAGCCCGCCTGATAGTCGCGGTTCGCGGGCGAGGTCGGCACCGGCCCGGGCACCGGGCAATAGCTCGTCAGCGACCAGCATTGGCCCGACGACTTCGACGCGATGTCGAACAGCCGCTGCGCATCGAGGCCGAGCTTCTCCGCCAGCAGGAACGCTTCCGAAACCACGATCATCGATGCGCCCAGGATCATGTTGTTGCAGATCTTCGCCGCCTGACCGGTGCCGGGACCGCCGGCATGGACGATGGTCTTGCCCATGTTCTCCAGCACCGGGCTTGCGCGCCCGAAGGCTTCATCGGCGCCGCCAACCATGAAGGTCAGCGTTGCCGCCTCGGCGCCGGCCACGCCGCCGGACACCGGCGCATCGACCATGGGAAGTCCCCTGCCCTCGGCGGCCTGCGCCACCGCGCGGGTGGTTTCCACGTCGATGGTGGAGGAATCGATGAGGAGCGTCCCCGGCGCCACATGGGCAAGCACGCCGCCGTCGCCGAGATAGACGTCGCGGACGTGCTCGCCCGCCGGCAGCATCGTGATCACGACCTCGGCGTCCTTGCACGCCTCCTCCACCGAATTCGACCGGGTGCCGCCGCTCGCCGTCAATCGCTCGCTTGCCTCCACGTTCAGGTCGAAGCCCGCGACCGCGTGCCCGGCCTTGAGCAGATTCTGTGCCATCGGAAGGCCCATATTGCCGAGCCCGATGAAGCCGATCCTTGCCATGACGCTCTCCACCCCGGTTGCTTTTCCGGAAAATGCTCCGGCGCTCACGCTGGCTGTTCGCGTGCGGCCATCAGCGCGAGCCACAGATACACGCCGAGCAGCACCGTTTCTATCGCGACCACCCACATGTTGCCGCCGTAGATCTGGGGAAACAGGATCTCGACCGCGGCCATGGAAATGATGGAGGTGAGCCAAACCACCGCGCCCCACGGCGCTGCCAACCACAATCCCACGCCCGCAACCGGATCGATCACAGCAAAGAACACTGTCGCGGCCTGATACGGGCTCGCATAGGAATCGAAACCGGACGGAAACGGCGCCCCGATCCCGCACACGATCGCCCAGTGATAGAGGCCCTTGGCGAGCGACAGTGCGGCCATGGCGCGCAGGAACAGGACGAACCGCCGCGACCATTGCCTGGCCTCACCTTCGTCGTCGCCGGCATGGACGGGCTCGAGCGTCTGCGGCTGATCGGCATTCGTCATGGCAGCTCGAGTTCCCGCGCCAGCGGCGCAAAATAGCGTTCCACGTCGGCCGCGGCCACGTCCGCCAGCGTCGATGGTCTCCAGCGCGGCGCCTGGTCCTTGTCGATCAGCAAAGCCCGGACTCCTTCGTAGAAATCGTGTCCACGCACGACGCGCGACACTATGCGGAACTCGGTGCGCATGCATTCGGCAAAATCGAGCGTCGCGCCGCGCCGCATCTGCTCAAGCACGAGTTTGAGGCTCGTGGGGGATTTTGTGCGCATCAAGGCGGCGGCGGCCGCTGCGAACGCCGCATGCGCCCCATTCCGGCCTGCCTCGGCGTCGAGGACGGCGAGAATGTGTTCGACCTCGGCCCCGATGAACAGCCGATCGATCGCGGCCTGGTGGGCCACCACCGCGACGCCCTCCGCCGGCTGTTCGAAGGCGCCGAGGATCGCATCGACCGACACCGCACCACACAAGGCGTCGACCAGGTCGGCGAACCGGGACGAGGCGATGCGGTGGGTGGCTATCCCAGCCTCGACCCCGTCCGCGGCATTGAGCCGCTCGCCGGTGAGGGCACAATAGGTGCCGAGCTCTCCCGGCAACCGCGGCAGGAACCAGGTTCCTCCGACGTCGGGAAAGAAGCCGATGCTCACCTCCGGCATGGCGAAGGTGAACGTGTCGCCGGCGACCCGGTGGGAGCCGTGGACCGAGACGCCGACGCCGCCGCCCATGACGATGCCGTCGATGAGCGCGACATAAGGTTTGCGGTAGCGTTTGATGCGGGCGTTGAGCGCGTATTCCTCGCGGAAATATTCGAGCGCGTCGTCATAGCGCCCGGCCTTCCCGGAATCGTAGAGCGCCCGCAGATCTCCGCCGGCCGAGAACGCGCGCCCGCCGCTGGCGGTGATGATCACCCGCGTGATCGCGGGATCGTCCTCCCATTGCGCGAGCTGCTGCGTGAGCGCGCGCACCATCGCGAGCGAGACCGCATTGAGCGCCTGCGGCCGATTGAGCGTGACGAGGCCCGCCGCGCCGCGGCGCTCGAACAGGATGTCGGCACCGTCTGCGCGCTCTGCCGTCACGCGGCCACCCACAGATAGACCAGCGTAGCCGCAATGCCGAATGCGCTGCGCCCGGCATGCAGGCGTCCCCAGTGCTCGACCGATGCGCGCGTGTCGCTCTGCGCGGCGTCGGGCGCCGTCGCCTTCAGCCGCCGATTGACCGGCATGATGACGAAGATGGTCCATGGCCACGGCGCGAGGATGAGGAGGGCGCCCAGAAGCCACCGCCAGTCATGGCTCAAGAAGAACGCGATGACGCCAAGGGCGCACGCCACCAGCGCAAGACCCGCCTGCATGACCGAGGCGTTGTCGTAGCTGCGCTTCCACTGGGCGAGCATCGCCCGATCGTCGAGCACGAGCCGCGCGGGCTGCTCGGCGACGTTGACATAGATTGCAGCGCCGGCAAACGCGGCGGCCGCGATCAAAGCAAGCTGGCCGACAATCATGTCCGGTGCCCGCTCAATTTCCCAACATGTCCCGGCTGACGATCACCCGCATCACCTCGTTGGTGCCTTCGAGGATCTGGTGCACGCGCAGGTCCCGCAGAACGCGCTCGATGGGATGATCGCGCAGATAGCCGTAGCCGCCGTGGAGCTGCAGGCAGCCATTGACTACGTCGAAGCCGGTATCGGTCGCCAGGCGCTTGGCCATGGCCGCCAGCCTGGTGGCGTTGGGATCACCCAGATCGAGCGCCGAGGCCGCGCGATGCAGCATCAGCCGCGCCGCCTCGATCGCGGTCGCATAGTCGGCGATGCGGAAACCGAGCGCCTGAAAATCCGCCAGCCGCGTGCCGAACTGCTTTCTTTCCTTCATATAGGTGACGGTGCGGTCGAGACAGAATTGCGCGCCCCCAAGCGAGCAGGCCGCGATGTTGAGACGGCCGCCGTCGAGCGCGCGCATGGCAATCTTGAAGCCCTGCCCCTCGGCGCCGATGCGGTTCGCAACCGGGATGCGACAGCCCTCCAATATGACCATCGCGGTCGGCTGCGAGTGCCATCCGAGCTTTTTCTCCTTGGCGCCGAAGGAGAGCCCGGGCGTGCCATTCTCGACCAGGAAACAGGAGATGCCACGAGGGCCGCCTTCGCCCGTCCGCGCCATGACGATATAGACGTCGGAACGGCCGCCGCCCGAGATGAACGCCTTGTTGCCGTCGAGCACGTAGTGGTCGCTCTCGCGCACCGCGCGGGTTTTCAGGCTCGCGGCGTCCGACCCGGAGTCGGGCTCGGTCAGGCAGTAGCTGGCGAACTTCGCCATGCTGCAAAGATCGGGCAGCAGGCGCTCTCGCAGCTCGCCTGCGCCATAGGCGTCGATCATCCATGCGACCATGTTGTGGATGGAGATGTACGCGGCGGTCGAGGGACAGCCCTGCGCCAGCTCCTCGAAGATCAGCGCCGCGTCGAGCCGTGAGAGCGCCGAGCCGCCGAGATCGGCGGAGACGTAGATGCCGCCGAAGCCGAGCGCCGCGGCCTGGCGCAGCGTGTCGGCCGGGAACACTTCCTCCTCGTCCCACTGGCGGGCCAACGGCATCATCTCGCCATGGGCAAAGGCGCGGGCGGTGTCCTTGATGGCGCGCTGCTGCTCGCTGAGCTCAAAATCCATGGGGGCGACCGATAGTGCGGGCATCTGCGGCCGTCAATCGCGCGGGAATGCGCTCGGACCCGGCCCCGTTGCGCAATTCACGGCTCCTCGCGCCGGTTCTCGATCTGGGCCTCGCGCAGATCGAGCTCACGCTCGATCCGTCGTCGCGCCTCGTCCTTGAGCTTGCCGCTGCGGAAGAGATCGTTGACATGCTGCCGCTCGGTCTCGATCAGCAGGAGCTCGATATCGCAGTGCAGCTCGATGAGCTTCTTGTGCGCGGCGTCGCCATCGCTGCTGTGCTCGGCATGCCTGAGCCGCTCCCGCTGATGCGCCTGCAACGATCGCACGAGCTCCTCCGGTAGATCGCGCTCCAACGCAAGCTGCTCCAGCCGCGCAATCCCGGCCTCGATCGCCTGCTGCCGCGCATGCTCCTCCTCGACCCGTTGGGCGTGGCGCTCGCGGCGGCCGGCATGGGCAAGACCGAGCGGTCGGATGACGAAGGGAAGCATCAGGCCTTGCACCACCAGCGTCACCACGATCACGGAAAAAGTCAGGAACAGGATGAGATCACGGGCCGGGAACGGGGATCCCTCGGCAGTTGCGAACGGGATCGCGAGTGCGGCGGCAAGCGAGACGATCCCGCGCACGCCGGTGAAGGCAAGCACGAACGGCCACTGCCATGGCGGCGATGGATCCCTGCGCCGCAACGAGGCGGAGAGCCAGCGCGGGACATAGATGGCGGGAAACATCCACACGAACCGGGCGACGATCACGACGGCGCTGACGATGGCGGCGGAGGCGACGAGCTCGGACACCGGATAGTGTTCGATGCGGGCCATCAGCGTGCGCGCCTGCAGGCCGGTGGCGAGGAACACCAGGCCCTCGACCAGGTAGAGGAAGAAGCTCCAGAAGAAAATTCCTTGCAGCCTGGTGGCGGCGCTGATCAGGCGAAGGCCGTTCCAGCTGATGTAGAGTCCGGCTGTGACGGTTGCGAGCACGCCGGAGCCGCCGAGATGCTCGGGCGGCCAATAGGCGAGAAACGGCGTCAGCACAGAGAGGGTGATCTCGACCGGCGGATTGTGCACCCAGCGCCGCAGGCGCAGCATCAGCCAGCCGACGCCGATACCCCAGAGGATTTCGCCAACGACAATGGCGACGAACGTTCCCGCGGCCTGACCGAACGAGAACACGCCGGCGCTCACCGCGGCGACCGCGAACCGATAGAGGATGAGCGCGGTGGCGTCGTTGGCCAATCCCTCCCCTTCGAGAACGACCAGGATGCGCCGGGGAAGCTGCATCCTGCGCAGGATCGACAGCGGCGCCACGGCGTCCGGCGGCGAGACGATCGCGCCCAGCACGAAACCCACCGGCCACGGCAGGCCGAGGAGCCAATGGGTTGCCGCCGCAACCGCCACGGTGGTGAACACGACGCATCCCACCGCCAGGAGAGAGATCGGACGCAGATTGAAGCGGAACTCGTTCCAGCTCATCGACACCGCGGCCGAATAGATGACCGGCGGCAGCACCAAGAGCAGCACCAGCTCGGGCGCAAGCTCGACCGACGGCAGCCCGGGGATGAGCGCCAGGATCACCCCGGCGATGACCAGGAGAATGGCCGGCGGGATTTCGAGGCGAGCGGCCACCACCGCAACCGCGGCAACCACGGCCAGCAGCAGGACCAGGATTTGGACAGTCTCAACCATGGGCGTACCGGGGCACGATCATGGCGCGGCACGAGCCGAAGTCCAGGGCACCCGGCTGCGGATCCCGCGCAGCCCAAGCGGCGTTCGCCGACCCTTCACCCGGGTCCGTCCTGCTTCCCAGCCGGCCGCGCGTGAAGATGACGAGCAGCAGCGCGAACAAGCCGAAGCCGAGCGCCAGCCCCCAATACATCGACAGCACGCCTGAGACTCGTCATCTCGGCGGCGCCAGCAGCATTGATCCCGGCTTCAGCTGGGACAGGAGTTTAGCGGCAAGACGATTGTCGTGTGTTGCGCCAGCCGAGAGCGCGAGACGCACCGGCAGCCCTTGGGATCGGCCACTGCATGTCTCTCGGACCCTAATCTTGAGTCAGGCCCGCTTTCCTCATGCCGTCAAGGAAGCGCTCCATCAACTCGGGCGTCTGATAGGGGACACTTGCCCTGATCCAATCGAGTGACAATGCCGGATGCTGCCTCTGGGCCGTTGCAAGACTAGCTCGCGCTGCATCGATTTGTCCCGCTTGGGCCAGGCTCGCGGCGCGCAGTCGCTGCGCCCCCTGAAATCCCGGCCGCAGCCGCAACGCCTCCGTCGCGGATCGCGCCGCTTCCGAAAATCGTCCGGCCATGTAGTGAGCGATTGCGATGCCACCGAGAAAAAATGCCATCTCCGGATCGAGAGGGCTGAGCCGCATCGCCTCTTCGCCGTGGGCGATGGCCTCGCGGTCCTGTCCAGCGAACGCGAAGATATGGCTGAGATTGGTGTGCGCGGCCGCAGAATTCGGATTGAGATTCACCGCCCGGCAAAAGGCTGAGACCGACTCCTCGGTACGCCGCTCCATCATCGCCCAATAACCGAGCGCGCTGTGACCCCATGGGTCGCGATCGTCCAGCGCTATCGCACGCAGCGCATGCTCGCGGGCCCCGCGCAGCCCTTCATCGCGCGCGACCCAACCCATGTGCGATGCGAACGCCAAGCGAAGGCCAAGCATGCCGCGCGCCGGCGCGTAATCCGGGTAAGCCGCGACCGCCCTCTTCAGCGGACCGATGGCTGCCTCGAAGTCCGCCCGCGTCATGCGCCAGAAATGGGTTTGCGCGCGCGCCACGAGTTCCCAAGCGCCGAGATCGTCCGCGGAACGTGCCATCGCGCGAACACCCTCCGCCGCTAGCAGATGCGGCTCAATCTGACCCGCGACACTGTGAGTGATGTCATCCTGCACGGCGAAGATGTCGCCAATCTCGCGGTCATAGCGTTCGGCCCAGAGATGACCGCCGGTTATTGCGTCGATGAGCTGTGCGCTGATGCGCAGCCGCTTGCTGCTCCGGCGTACGCTGCCTTCGAGGACGTAACGCACGCCAAGGTCGCGGGCGACCTGTTTCACATCAACTGCGCGGCCCTTGTAGACGAATGTCGAGTTGCGGGCGATGACGAATAGCCAGCGGATGCGCGACAGGCCGGTGATCAGATCTTCAGAAATACCGTCTGCGAAATGTTCCTGATCGGGACCGTCGCTCATATTGTCGAACGGCAACACCGCGATCGAGGGGCGGCCGGGTAGCGAGAAAGCTGGGGCTTCACTATCGGTGGCCGGTGCACGGGCCCCCGTCGAGGTCTTTTCGCCAATGAACCGATAGCCGCGCCGGTGCAACGTCTCGATATAGCGAGGCCGGCGGGCATTATCGCGAAGCGCCTTCCGAAGTTCCTGGATGCATGTCACGAGCGCGGCATCGCCTACGTTGGTATCGGGCCACACCGCGCCGAACAGTTCTTCTTTGGTAACGACTTCACCCGGGCGCCCAGCAAGGAAAGACAACAGCGCAAGGGCCTTGGGCGTAAGCCGTATCTCGCGGGCCCCGGACATCAATCCGCCGCGCGGCTCAAGACGGAAGCGTCCGAACGAAAGTGGCCGATCCAACGTCGCTTCTCCGCTTTCGAGGTTAACACAGGGCGCGCCCATAGAAATCCCGTTTCTCGCTTATGACTTGCGGGCCAACGACTTCCTAAGATCGAACGCGGCAATCCGCGGCAAGACGCTTATTCTTCATTTGCGCACAAACGGAGCCCCTATCATGAGAACATCATTCGCAACGGCCGTCGCGGCAAGTGTGGGACTTGTCCTTGCGCAGACGGCCGTCGGACAAAACGCCGACAAGAAACTCGGCACGGTGCATTTCGCAACGTCGTGCAACCCGGAAGCGCAGAAGCTGTTTGATCGCGGCATGCTGTACCAGCATTCGTTTTGGTATCGCGCATCGCAAAAGGAATTCGAGGACGTACTGAAGGCCGATCCCGAGTGCGGCATCGCCTATTGGGGCGTTGCACTGAGTCTTTTGTGGAATCCCCACGTCCCAACGCCTGCGAAAAATCTCACCGACGGCGCTGCCGCGATTGCCAAGGCAAAAGCGGTCGGCGCCAAAACGCAGCGTGAGCGCGACTACGTTGACGCGCTGAGTGCGATGTATGCGGATTTTGACAAAGTCGACCGCGGCGCACGTATGCAGAACTATACCAAGGCCATGGAACAGCTGGCGGAGCGCTATCCAAAAGACGATGAAGCGCAGATCCACTACGCGCTCGCGCTCAACACTTCGGCGTCGTCAGCCGATAAGACCTACGCCAACCAGCTCAAGGGTGCCGCCATCCTAGAGCCGATCGCGAAACGCCAGCCACAGCATCCGGGCGTAGCGCACTATCTGATTCATCTCTATGACTATCCGGCGATCGCCGCGAAAGGTATCGAAGCGGCGCGGCGCTATGCCAAGATCGCGCCTGGCGCTGCCCACGCGCAGCACATGCCGTCACATATTTTTACGCGCGTCGGCTATTGGAAGGAATCGATTGCGTCCAATATCGTAGCGGCGCGCGTCGCGAAAGAAGCCAAGGATTTCCACGAGCAGCTGCATCCAATGGACTACGTGGTCTACGCCTATCTGCAGCTTGGGCAGGACGCCAAGGCCAAGGCTGTCGTCGACGAGATGACGACGGTGACAGGCTTTACCGAGACGTTCCTGGTCGGACCTTATGCGTTGGCTGTTTCGCCGGCACGTTTCGCGATCGAACGTGAAGACTGGCAGACCGCGGCAGCGCTTGCCGTCCGTCCTAGTCCATTGCCACAGGTGCAAGCGGTGACCTATTTCGCGCGCGCCCTGGGGGCTGCGCGCTCCGGCCAACCCGAGGCCGCCAATGCCGAAATTGCCAAGCTCGACGAACTGCACGGCAAATTGAAGGACCCCTATTGGGCCGGGCAGGTCGATATTCAGCGGCAAATTGCGGCCGCGTGGGCGCTCTATGCCGGGGGCAAGCGTGACGACGGACTTAAGGCCATGAGTGCGGCGGCCGATGCCGAGGACAGGACCGAAAAGCATCCAGTGACGCCGGGTGCGCCCAAGCCGGCACGCGAACTCTATGGCGAGATGCTGCTAGAAAGCGGAAATTCCAAGGAAGCGCTCGTCGCTTTCGAGGCGACATTGACGAAGGAGCCCAACCGCCTGGGCGCTTATGTCGGCGCGGCCAAGGCTGCCAAAAAGTCCGGCGACAAGGCCAAGGCGCGGGAATATTCCGAGAAGATCGTGTCAATCGCCGGCGACGCGGACAAGGCCCGTACAGCGGTTGCCGATGCGCGCGCGTTCCTGAAGACGCACTGACCGGGACACGGGAGCGGGCCGTGAGGGCATTCTGGCTGGCGGTTATGCTGGGCGCTGTCGCGGCGCCGACCAGCGCGCAGTCGCTCGAGGTGTTCGGCTATGCCGGCGTGCTCGGCGAGTGGGAGTTGACCGCCACCGTCACGGAAAACGCGTCCCGGCGGACCAAGGACTTCTCCGGGCCACTGACGATGACGCATGTCGGGCTGTGCACGCAGGATGGCCCAGAGAAGAAGACGGGCCAAATCCGTTTGCAGCTGTCAAGTTCGCCGTCTCGATTGAATGCGTCAATACTGGTTGCCGGCGTCGTCTGTAGCTACAGCGGAAGATTGTCGGACTTCTACACCGGGATGATGACGTGCCCGGATCGAGAAGCAGTTCCGCTGAAGCTGTGGGTAAAATAGCCTCTACTGTGCGTCGCTTTGCGGCCCGATACCGACGCGCGAGCAGCAATGGGCCAAACGGCTTTCCATATTTGGAACGTCCGCTATAGCTGCAAAGAGATTCGAACGTCGGAATCGGGACACTAGCCGAACATCCACGAAGCCGGATTGGCAATCGGCTTGTTGTCGTTCAAGGCGAGCGTGCCCTTCACGTTGCGCACGAGCGACCAGACGAACCACCAGAACAGGATGGCGATGCCAACGATCACGACGGTGAGGATGGTTCCCACCACCAGATACAGGATGCCGATCCAGAAGGTGCGAATCTGAAATCGATAATGGGTCGCCAACAGCGGATCGGCGGAGGCGACCTGCACATGCGCGATGATCACGCCGATCAACGCGGTGATGCCGGTGAAGTAGGCGACGAAGTAGAGGATGTAGACGATCAGCGCGAGTTGCTTGTTGGAGATCGCCGGCGGCTGCGATTGATCGGGGCCGAAGGTCGACATGCAGGGGGCTCTATGAATATGAATGCCTGCCGCATCCTGCCCGACGCCGGTGCGACCGGCAAATCCGCGTGTTCCTCCCAGCGCCCGCCCCGCGGCGCGAACCCGGGACATGGCAGCACCGCCGCCGATCGACAATGCGGCCCGGCGCCACCTGCCCCGCAGCTGCGGCGCTGGCGGGCCTTTCGTGGAACGGTTAAAAAGGGCCACCAAGACTTAGGGCCGATAAGACATAGGGCCGACAAGACATGGAGCGCCGCAATGGCCATCAAGTACGGCCGTCCGATCGAAGCCCGTCTCGCCCCGGTCGAAACCAGGCCGGTCAAGCGGCTCGACCTCACCACCCGCCCGCGCCGCAACCGAAAGGCCGAGTGGGCGCGGCGAATGGTGCGCGAGAACGTCCTGACCACGGACGATCTGATCTGGCCGTTGTTCCTGGTCGACGGTACGAAGGCGCGGATCCCGGTGCCTTCGATGCCTGGCGTCGAGCGGCTCTCGATCGATCAGGCGGTGCGGGACGCCGAGCGGGCCGCCAAGCTTGCTATCCCCTGCATCGCGCTGTTTCCCTACACCGATCCCAAGCGGCGCGACGAGGACGGCAGCGAAGCGCTCAATCCGGACAACCTGGTCTGTCGCGCCATCCGCGCGATCAAGAAGGAGGTGCCGGAGATCGGCATCCTCTGCGACGTCGCGCTCGATCCCTATACCAGCCACGGCCATGACGGCCTGCTGCGCGACGGCGCGATCATCAACGACGAGACCGTCGAGGTGCTGGTGAAGCAGGCGCTGGTGGAGGCCGAGGCCGGCTGTGACATCATCGCGCCATCCGACATGATGGATGGCCGCGTCGCGGCGATCCGCGCGGCACTCGACCAGGCCGACTTAGCCGACGTTTCGATCATGGCCTACGCGGCGAAATATGCCTCGGCGTTCTACGGCCCGTTCCGCGACGCCGTGGGCTCGGCCACGACACTCACCGGCGACAAGCGCACCTATCAAATGGATCCCGCGAACACCGACGAGGCGCTGCGCGAGGTCGAACTCGACATCTCCGAGGGCGCCGACATGGTCATGGTCAAACCGGGCATGCCCTATCTCGACATCTTGTGCCGCGTGAAAGACGCGTTCGGCGTGCCGACATTCGCCTACCAGGTGTCGGGCGAGTACTCGATGATCATGGCGGCGGCGCAGAACGGATGGCTCGATGGCGAGAAGGCCATGATGGAAAGCCTGATCGCGTTCAAGCGCGCGGGTGCGTGCGGCGTGCTCAGCTATTTTGCGCCGCGCGTCGCTGAAAAGCTGAAGAAGGCAGGCTAGTGGTCCAGCGCATTGCCGGCGATGGCCGGTGAGTCAGCCGCCGCAGCCGGCATGACCAGCTTTGACTCCTGGTCGCGTTGCAACGCGCGACGCAACGAGCCGACGACGGGCAAAGCAAGAATGCAAAGCACGGCCATGACCCAGAAGCCGCTGGGCCCGAAGCGCGCGAAAAGCCATCCCGACACGACCGTCAGGACGGCGGTGGCGCCGCCAACCCCGACGAGGCCATAGACCGCCTGCGCCGTTCCTGCCAAATCGCGCGGCACGGTATCCGCGATGATGCGCATGCAGGCGAGGTGGAGCAGCGCAAAGGTGAATCCGTGCAGGGGCTGCACCAGCGCGAGCGCCGTCACATCGGCGGTCTGCGCCATGACGCCGAAACGCACGAAGCCGGAAACCGCCGAAAGCGCCAGCGCACCGGCCGGGTTGAGCAGTCCGAGGAGGCGCGGACCCAGGAACAGAAAGACCAGCACTTCGGCCGCAACCGACTCAGACCAGAGCACCGCCGTCGTGGCGGGAGCGATGCCAACATCGGTCCAGCGGATCACCGCAAAGGAATCGTACATGGCATGACTGCCGTGAACGAGTGCGGCAATGAGGACGACGCGTACGAATGCCCGCCGGCGAAACAGCACGCGCCAAGGGACGCGCGCGCTGACGGCATCGGCCGCGCGTGGCGGACCCGCGGGGAACGCGGGCACGAGGATCGTGGCCGTCGAGGCTGCAAGCAGGCAGACCGCGCCCAGCCAGATCACCGTGGAGAGCCCATAGAGACCCGCGACCTGTCCGGCCAGCAGCGTGCCCAGGACGAATGCCGCAGAGCCCGCGCCGCGCACCCATCCGTACTCAAACCCGCCTGGTTTGCCGTCTCGTGCCCGTCGCGCATGGGCGAGCGACAACGCGTCGGCGAGCGGCACGAGCGGCGCGAGGGCAGCGGCCTGGAACAGGCTGACGACCACGACCATCCAGACGGCGCCGACCGCGAAATACGACAGCGCGGCCATCGCCGCGAGAATGGCTGACATCGCAAGCTCGGCACGAAAAGCGTGGAAGCGGTCAGCGAGGCGTCCGGCCAACGGACCGAAGACGAGCCTCACCGCGGTTCCTGCGCCCAGGACCAGCCCGAGGTCTTCGGGCGGAAGACCGCGCGAGGCCAAGAACGCCGGCAGGAACGGCGAGACCAGTCCGAACGCACTGAAGAGTCCGGCATAGAGAAGCACGAACCGGGGGAGCGCGCCGTGCTGAAAGGTCATGGCCATCCCGGTGCACGGGCGCGCTCAGCGGTCCGCTAGTGTCCCGATTCCGAAGTTCGCATCATTGTGCTGCCCACTCGTTTGCGAACTTCGGAATCGAAGGACACTAGCAACTTATTGATCTAGTGTGGCTTCGGTTCAGAAGTCCGCAATTCGGACTCGCCGGGAAAGTGATGCGGACTTCGGATCCGCCACACTAGGTGAGTTGAAACCTCGAACTTGCAACGAAGTGCGGGCCTGCCCGTTCCGGACTATATCGCGCACGCGTCATCGCGCACGCATGTGGGCTGCCGACGATGACGTTCAGACCGCCAGTGGCAGGACCCGCGCGATCCCGCCGACGGCCTCAATGCGTCCCCAGCTGGTATGGTCTAGGGCCTATTGAGATTCATCTGGAATTGATGACGGCGGCGGAGATGTAGATCATCGCGGCGAAGCTTTGGTCGGTTTTGTCGCTGCGCATGGCGATGCGTTTGAACTCCTTGGGTTTGCGGATTCGGACGCGGGCTATTTTCATGTGGTGCTTGCGGCCGTCATTGACGGACGCCACCAACCATTGTATTTAAGTAAACACTTAAATATTGGATGAGCCCTAAACGTGCAGTCTATTCAAGCGCTTAGCGACACCTTCGCGGCCCTGGGCGATGCGACTCGGCTGGCGATCCTCAGCCGGCTGGCCAGCGAAGGCGACATGACCGTGCAGGAGATCGCACAGCCCTTCGCCATGAGCCTGCCGGCGGTGTCGCAGCACCTGAAGGTACTGGAGCGCGCCGGGCTGATCGCGCGCGGGCGCGACGGCCAGAAGCGCCCCTGCCGCCTGAATGCCGACCGCTTGGCCGAGACGGCGCGCTGGTTCGATCACACGCGCGCGGCATGGGAAGCGCGGCTCGACCGGCTGGAGCGCTTTCTCGCGCAACCGCAATCCCCACAACCGACCGTCTCGAAAGGTAAAGACAATGAGCCATAACCCCCGCGCGACCTGGGCACTCGAGCGCGAGATCGTGCTGTCCCGCGTGATCGCCGCGCCGCGCTCCCGCGTGTTCCAGGCCTTCACCGATCCGAGCCAGATCACGCGCTGGTTCGGGCCGGAGGGCTTCACGACCGAGACCCTGGAGATCGACATCCGCGAAGGCGGCCGCTGGCGGTTCGTCTACACCGGCCCGGACGGCACCCGCTATGAGAACCGCATGGTGTTCCTGCGCGTGGACGCGCCAAGGCTGTTGGAGATCGAGCACGGCTCGGACGTGGACGACGATCCCGCGCGGTTCCACGTGACGATCACCTTCGATGAACAGAGCGACGGCAAATGCGTGCTGACCATGCGCCAGCTGCACCCGACAAAAGAGCAGCGCGACGCCGGCATCGGCTTCGGCGCGGTGGAATTCGGGTACCAGACCCTCGACAAGCTCGCGCGGCATTTGGGCGTGGGATGATCGATAGCGAGTTCGGTGTGGCGCGAACAAGCTGTGGCGGCTCTGGGCGCGGATGACCGAGACGAACTGACAAAAGATGTCGACGGCAAGATCCAAATCGTGCCAAGCAACCTAGTGTCCCGTTTCCGACGTTCGTATCGTGTTGCAGGACGAACTTTTACGAATGTCGGAAACAAAGGGACACCAGCAAGTAAGGCGGCTTTGCGTTTGACGTTCCTATGAAGGACTCGCGGCGCATACTGATAGGAACGTCAAATGCGCCACACTATGTGCCGACCGCATCGCCCACGCACTTCTTCATGTGGCTGGTCTTCGCGGCGCCAGCGAGCTTCTTGTCCTTTGAGTCGGTCTCGCAGGTGGTGGTCGCATCCCGCTCGCACTTGGTCATGAAGCTCTTGAGCGCAGCGCCGGCAAGTTTCTTGTCCGCGGCGTCGGACTTGCAGGTCGCGAAGGCGGGGCCGGACATAATGCAGAGGGCGAGCACCAGCGTCAGTTTTTTCATGGACTCCTCCCACGGTGGATTCGCAGTATTGTAGTCTGCAACCCACCGACAAACCAGCCGGCTCACCAACGCCGTCGAGGCGACGCGGAGTTTCGGCGACCCTTCCAAAACGCGCGTGTCAACGACGAGCGCTATCCTCATGAGGGGAGCGGCGCTGGTAGGCGATGCCGACGGCGGCCGCGACGGCAAGCGCGGCGGCGCCAAGCAGATAGGTATCTCGATCCTCCTTGTCCGGGAGAGCCTCATAGATTCGATGAGACGCCTGCTGTCCCAGGACCGCAGCCTGGTCTGCCATGTGGGCGACGGTCTCGCGCACGGTGTCGGACGCATCCTGTACGGCCTGCGATGCCTGTCCGGCCACCGCCGCCGCCTTGTCGCCTACACCGGCCGCGGTGATGCGGGCCGTGTTCTTGGCGTCATGCAAGCCATCGGACGCCCGCTCGGCCATCGTCGCAGCGCGGTCTCCGACATTCTCGGCAGTGTCGCGCGCGGCCTCGCGTACGTCGCGCAAAGCCCGCGAAGCCCGCTCCGCCACGGCGGTCGTCGTTTCTGCAACTTGGGTTGCGGTTGCGCGTACAGCATCCCCTGCTTCGGCGCTCCAATCCTGAACCTTGTCCTTGACGACATCGGCCAATTCGCCGGCACGCGCTGCCAGACCCGGCTCGCGCGCGCCGTATCGGTGGAGCAAACGGGGGTCCTCGTCGTGCAAGCCTATGTAGGGTTCGGAATTGCGCGCGGGCGACGTCCGCAACAGGCCGACGACACCCATGCCCACGAGCAGCGTCGCAATCGGAGGCCGATGCACGAGCCGCCACGCCAAGCCGGCGCCGATCGCCAAGGCCGCCACCGGATTGGCGGCAGCGCGCTCCTTCAATTCGGTGAAAAGCCGCTGGGCACCGTCTTTAGCGGCCTCCTTCGTCTTGCCGACCAATTCGTCTTTGGTTTCACGCGCCTCGGCCCACGCATCGTCCTTGAAACGCGCCAGGGTGCTTGGCGAACGCAGGCGCGCCAGGTCATCAGCAAATCGGGCTCTTGCCTGCTCGACGTCGCGTTCGAGCGCGTTCAAGTCAGCGTCACTCATCGGTTGCCCCGTCCGGGCTCGCTGTTCGCCCGCGAGATGTCAGGGCTACGAGCCGTGTCGCGTTTCGCGCCGACTCCCGAGAGGCTCTGGTTGACACCGTAACCACCTTGGGTGGAGGCGGAGGATGCCGAGCTCTTCGGAACGGTGGGAGGGCTGTCGGACTTGCCGGCGACCGCACCGGTGAAGGTCTCGGCAACCTCGCCGGCCAGCCCTTGAAGACCTGCCGCGCTGAATCCGCGTTCCTCGGCTGCGCTCTGCAGACGCTCTTTGGCTTTTTCCGCCGCGTCCATGACCATTTCGCCGGCCTTGCCGGCCGCGCCCGTCAGGGCTTCGCGAGCGCCGCCTAACGTGCGGCCCTCCACCTCGGTCGACGGGAAGAGGGCAGCGACCGCCGCACCGGCGGCGAGCCCGGCAACCGCCACCGCCAGCGGCTGGTCGCGCAGCACGCGCTCCACGCCGTCCTGTAGCGTGGACTGCGCCTGACGGCCCAATCGGCTCGAGCGCTCGGACACAGCGCGAGTGGTGTCCTGGGCGAACTCCGATATGGAGTCGGCATAGGCGCTCGCGGTGTCGGACACGCGCTCCTTGATGTCGGATGCGTAGTCGGCCGCGCTGTCAGCGGCGCGGGAAATGCCCTCCCGCAAATTGGATGCCGTCCGTCCCGCACTCGAGGATGTGCGACCCGAACCTGCTTGCTGGCCGTGATCGATGTCACGGTATTGGCTCCGCGCAGGCGATCGCGACGACGAGCTTCCGCGGCTGCGCATCAGGAGGCAGGCTCCAGCTGCCAGCAGCAGCAGCGCTTCGGGATTGCGGCGAGCCGCGCCCGCAAGCCAATCACCGGCTTGGAACGAGGTATCAGTGGGATAGCGGCTCATGTCAGTTGCTCCTTGGCTGTCTTGATATCTTGTGTGATTTGTCTGACCGATCGGGTGGGGAGCAACTCGGTCTCCGCCACGGAACGGCCGTGATAAAACGCTGCGGCACCAGCGGCGGCGAGCACCGCGGCCACCAGCAAGCACGCCCAATGCAGCTCAAGCCCCAGGCTCGCGAGGGCAAAGACGGCCGCTTCCACGACCAGCAGCGCCGCGATCAATCCGAGAAACCCAGCGGCGACCATCCAGGCGCTGGCGCGCAGGCGTGAGGTGATCTTCTCCGTGATCTCGGCCTTGGCGAGCTGGATCTCCTTCTGAACGAGATCGCCGAGATCGGCGAAAAGGTCGCTCAATGCCTGGGTCAGGCCGGAGTTCCGCAACCGTTCATACGCCATGGAATTGTCCCGACCCTTCAAACCGCTCACTGCCACGACCGCGACGGCTGTTGCGGGAACTGCCCGCATCAGGATTGCTCTTGAGCACGCGCAGGAGAACGAAGCCCGCAAGCGAGGCCAAGCCAAACACCAGGGCGGGCTGTCGGCGGGTGAAGTCGGATGCGGTCCGCATCAGTTCGTCGACCGACTTTCCGCGCATGTCTTCGGAGAACTCCTCCACCCGCTCCGCCGCGCTGCGTACAAAATTGGCGAGTTGCGGGGCGCTGTGGTCAAGGCTGTCGGCCGCCGAACGGACGGAGTCGGCGACGTGACCCGCCAGGTCCGCGCCGGACGCCACCTGCTGCGTCAAGAAGCCCTTTGCCCTGTCATTGGCGTCGGACGCGAGCGACGAGGCGGCCTCCTTCGCCTGGGTGCCGGCCTGCTGCGCGACATCGGCGAGCTTCGAGACAGCTTCGCCTGCTTTTGCCCGGACGCCTTGCTCCGATCCCGGCTGGCTGGATCGCGCTGACTGGGATGAGGAGATGTTGGTGCCGGAAGGTTGTTGACTATTCATTGGTTGCCTCCATTCGGGGGACCAACCTCCCTCGCAATCAAATGTTCCGAAGCTGTCGCCTGTATGCGTCGACCGGCGCCCGCGCGGCCGTGTGGGACGCATGCCGGCGCCAAGCTTCAGTGGACCACTTCGGGTTTCGCACCCATATTGGGGTCATGCGCCCCTGCACCGCCGGTTAACGCCATGGCCCCTCCCGTTGCTCGCTTCGCCACCCGTATCGCCTATGGAGCAACGCAGTTGCCGCGCGTTGCCTGGTACATAGGCCATGGCGTGGTGATGCGCCGGCTGTCCGCGGCCGTGCGGGAGCGCAGCGGGCAGAGCCCGCGCCGGCCGGCTCGCACCGATGCCCCTGTGCCCGGACGCAATCGTCTCTATGCGGATATGGCTGCCTTATTCCGGCAGGATCTCGCCAATGTGGAAGCCGGCATCTATCCCCTGCCCGCGGACCACGACGGTTCGTGGCCGGCGCTGCTCTACCGCTCGCGCCTGTTCTTCGAAGACCTGCCGGACGTCCATCGCCGGCGCGAAAACCGCGAGCATCGGCAGGTGCTGACCGAGGAGACGCGGGGCAAGCGGCCCGGCTACTACCTGCAGAATTTCCACTTCCAGTCAGGCGGCTGGCTGACCGACGACTCGGCGCAGCGCTACGACACCCAGGTGGAGGTGCTGTTCAACGGCACGGCCAATGCGACCC